>Ga0160434_100092_pt1 | contig 54229 bp, 47 predicted proteins | sample HID1973I_E0MG_FD_108273 | JGI IMG/M metagenome (GOLD analysis project Ga0160434, IMG submission 108273) | Enriched mosquito-associated microbial communities from UW Madison campus, WI, USA - HID1973I_E0 MG | ecosystem: Host-associated > Arthropoda: Insects > Digestive system > Unclassified ... | reverse complement strand
ACCTGCTCCACGACCCATTCGGGACGCGAGCCGGGGCGGTCGACCTTGTTGATGACCACGATCGGCTTGAAGCCCATCGCGAACGCCTTCTGGGTCACGAAGCGGGTCTGCGGCATCGGGCCGTCCATCGCGTCGACCAGGATCAGCACCGTGTCCACCATCGACAGCACGCGCTCGACCTCACCGCCGAAGTCGGCGTGGCCGGGGGTGTCGACGATGTTGATGCGGTTGCCCTGCCAGGTGATGGCGGTGTTCTTGGCCAGGATCGTGATGCCACGTTCCTTTTCCTGGTCGTTGCTGTCCATCACCCGCTCGGCCAGCACGGTGCGTTCGGACAGGGTGCCCGACTGCTTCAGGAGCTGGTCGACCAGGGTGGTCTTGCCGTGGTCGACGTGCGCGACGATGGCGATATTGCGGAGATTTTCGATGGACATGCGAAAGAAGGCCCGGACGGCGCCAAGGAAGTTGGGGGTAAGCCTGCAAGTATACCCGCACCGGATGGCATGGCGGTGGCCGGCGGTCAACTGCCCTGTTCAGGTTTGTCGGGGCGCCCGGATGGCCGTTGGACGGGGGCAGGCCAGGAGGGCGGGCGGAGCCCGGGTGTATCCTATGCGGCTGACGCACCTAACCCAGAACTCCCGAGGATTTTCATGTCCGTCATCGCCAATTTCGATACCTCCCGTGGCCTGATCAAGGTCGAGCTGTTCGCCGACAAGGCGCCGCTGACCGTCGCCAACTTCGTCAACCTGGCCAAGCGCGGCTTCTACGACGGGCTGAACTTCCATCGCGTGATCGCCGATTTCATGATCCAGGGCGGTTGCCCGGAAGGTTCCGGCCGCGGTGGCCCGGGCTATCGCTTCGAGGACGAGGCCAACAACGGCGTCGGCCATGACCGTGGCGTGCTGTCGATGGCCAATGCCGGCCCGAACACCAATGGCAGCCAGTTCTTCATCACCCACGTCGCCACGCCGTGGCTGGACGGCAAGCACACCGTGTTCGGCAAGGTTCTCGAAGGCCTGGACGTGGTCGATTCCGTCGCCCAGGGCGATCTCATCAACAAGGTGACGATCGAAGGCGACGCCGATGCCGTACTGGCCGCCAAGGCCGACCGCATCGCTGAGTGGAACAAGATCCTGGCCGCCTGATCGACCCCTCACGGGCAGCGCGACTGCAGATCCGGTGGTCTGGCCCAGCAGGGCCGGATCACTTCTGTATCCGATGTTCTTGACCCCCAACTTCTTTACCCCACTGATTCACGCAGAGGAAACCCCATGAAGACTCCCGTACGTGTTGCCGTGACCGGTGCCGCCGGCCAGATCGGCTACGCCCTTCTGTTCCGCATCGCCTCCGGCGAAATGCTCGGCAAGGACCAGCCGGTGATCCTGCAGCTGCTTGAGCTGCCCGTCGACAAGGCCCAGGCCGCGCTCAAGGGCGTGATGATGGAGCTGGAAGACTGCGCGTTCCCGCTGCTGGCCGGTATGGTCGGCACCGACGATCCGGAAGTGGCGTTCAAGGACGTCGACGTCGCCCTGCTGGTGGGCGCGCGTCCGCGCGGCCCGGGCATGGAGCGCAAGGATCTGCTGCTGGAGAACGCGAAGATCTTCACCGCCCAGGGCGCGGCGCTGAACAAGGTCGCCAAGCGCGACGTGAAGGTGCTGGTGGTCGGCAACCCGGCCAACACCAACGCGTATATCGCGATGAAGTCGGCGCCGGACCTGGACCCGAAGAACTTCACCGCCATGCTGCGCCTGGACCACAACCGCGCGCTGAGCCAGCTGTCGGCCAAGCTCGACAAGCCGGTGGGCGGCATCGAGAAGCTGGTCGTGTGGGGCAACCACAGCCCGACCATGTACCCGGACTACCGCTTCGCCACCGCCGACGGCGCCTCGATCGGCGATGCGATCAACGACCAGGAGTGGAACGCCAACACGTTCATTCCGACCGTCGGCAAGCGCGGTGCGGCGATCATTGAAGCGCGCGGTTCGTCGTCGGCCGCATCGGCCGCCAACGCGGCCATCGACCACATCCATGACTGGTTGCTGGGCAGCAATGGCAAGTGGGTGACGATGGGCATCCCGTCCGACGGCAGCTACGGCATCCCGGAAGGCGTGATCTTCGGCTTCCCGGTGACCACCGAGAACGGCAAGTACACCCTGGTCAAGGATCTGCCGATCGACGACTTCAGCCAGAAGTACATCGACAAGACCCTGGCCGAGCTCGAGGAAGAGCGCGCCGGCGTTGCCCACCTGCTGAAGTAAGCGGGCGGTCGACCCATGCAGACGGAACGCCGGCCTCGTGCCGGCGTTCTGCTTTTCGGACATTGCTGCCGATTTTTGATTCGCGCTGAAGGTCATGAGGACTAGCCTGCGGGGGTCAGCCACGAGCAGGAGAAGGTCATGAAGCTGTCTGTGATGGTGTTGTCGTCGATGCTGCTGTGCGCGGTCGGTACCGCGGCCGCGGTGGACCTGAAGAGCGCCCAGAAGGCGGTCGGCAATCCGGCCGGCGCCACCTCCGGCCAGAGCGTCGGCAATGCCCTTTCCGGGGCGATGGGCGGCGGCCTGCCGACGCTCGGCGCCGACGTGGGCGGCAATGTCGCCGGGGTGTTGCAGTACTGCATGAAGAACAATTACCTCAAGGCCGATGCCGCCTCCACGGTCAAGGACAAATTGTTGGGCCAGGCGACCGGGCAGGAAGCGGGCGTCGAGCAAGGCAAGCAGGGTCTGCTCACCGGCAGCGACGGCAAGACGCTCGATTTCAAGTCGGTACCGGACAACGTGCGCCGCAAGGGCTGCGATTACGTGCTGAGCAATGCCAAGTCGCTGATCTGAGTCAGCGGTGTGCGGTGGAACGGCCGTTCGGTACGAGCGGCCGTTCGACCAAGGTCGCAGGGATTCGCGTGGCCGGCCCGGCCTATGCTGCTTCAACGCAGCCAGGTCCGGGAGGAGCGTGATGAATTACGAACAGGTCTATCGCCGCTCGATCGAGCGCCCCGAGGAATTCTGGGCCGAAGCCGCGCAGGCCATCCATTGGCATAGGCCGCCGCAGCAGATCCTCGATTACAGCCGGCCGCCGTTCCGGCGCTGGTTCGTCGGCGGCCTGACCAATCTTTGCTACAACGCGGTGGATCGTCACCTGGCCGACCGCGCGGACCAGCTCGCGCTGGTCGCGGTATCGACCGAAACCCAAGTCACGCGCGAGATCACCTACGCCGAGCTCTATCGCGAAGTGAACGCTTTCGCCGCCGTGCTCAAGTCGCTGGACGTCGGCCGCGGCGACCGCGTGGTCATCTACATGCCGAACATGGCCGAGGCGGTGTTCGCGATGCTGGCCTGTGCGCGCATCGGTGCGATCCATTCGGTCGTGTTCGGCGGTTTCGCCGCGCACAATCTTGCGCTGCGTATCGACGATGCCCAGCCGAAACTATTGATCGCCGCCGACGCGGGCATGCGCGGCGGCAAGGTGATTCCGTACAAGGCGCTGGTCGATGCCGCCTGCGCTGAGGCGCAGTTCGCGCCGCCCAAGGTGTTGCTGGTGTCGCGCGGCCTGGACCCGGCCGAACCCCGACTGCAAGGGCGCGACCTCGACTACGCGCAGCTGCGCGCCGCGGTGGGCGATGCCGAAGTGCCGGTGGAATGGCTCGAATCGAACGAGCCCAGCTACCTGCTCTATACCTCTGGCACCACTGGCAAGCCGAAGGGCGTGCAGCGCGACGTCGGTGGCTATGCGGTGGCGATGGCGCAGTCGATGCGCACCGTGTTCGACTGCGCGCCCGGCCAGGTGATGTTCTCCACTTCGGACGTCGGCTGGGCGGTCGGGCATTCGTACAACGTGTATGGCCCGCTGATCGGGGGCTGCACTTCGCTGCTGTATGAAGGGCTACCCACGAATCCCGATCCGGGCATCTGGTGGGCACTGTGCGAGCAGTACGGCGTGCGCACGATGTTCTCCTCGCCGACCGCGATCCGCGTGCTCAAGAAACACGACGTGCGACATCTGCACGAGCACGATCTGGCTACGCTGAAATACCTGTTCCTGGCAGGCGAGCCATTGGACGAGCCTACCGCGACCTGGATCAGCGGCGCGCTCGGCAAGCCGGTCATCGACAACTACTGGCAGACCGAAACCGGATGGCCGGCGTTGACGCTGCTGCCAGGAGTCGAGATGAAGCCGATCAAGTTCGGTTCGCCCGGCTTCCCCAATCTTGGCTACCGGATGAAGGTGATCGACGAGCAAAGTGGCGCCGAGGTCGCGCCTGGGCAGAAGGGCGTACTGGTGATCGAGCCACCGCTGCCGCCGGGTTGCATGAGCACCGTGTGGAACGACGATGCGCGCTTCCTGCAAAGTTATTTCAGCCACTTCAAGGAGCTGCTGTACAGCTCGCTGGACTGGGCGATCCGCGATGAAGAGGGCTACACCTTCATCCTCGGTCGCACCGACGACGTCATCAACGTCGCCGGCCACCGGCTTGGAACGCGCGAGATCGAGGAGGCGATCGCAGGCCACGCCGGGGTGGCGGAAGCGGCGGTGATCGGCATGCACGACGAGCTGAAGGGACAGGTGCCGGTGGTGTTCGCGACGATGAAGCAGGCGCCGCAGGACCCAGCGGCGGTCGCTGCCGAACTGATGGCCATCGTCGTTCGGCAGCTCGGTGCCGTGGCACGGCCGGCCCATGTCTACATCGTCAACGCCTTGCCCAAGACGCGCTCGGGCAAGTTGCTGCGGCGCTCGCTGCAGGCCTTGGCCGAATCGCGCGATCCGGGCGACCTGTCGACGCTGGACGACCCCGGCGCGCTGGAGGAGATCCGCAGGGCGCTGGGGCGCTGACGGGGGCGTCCCCCGGGCCAGCGCGGGTGGGCGAGATAGACCCGGCGCGAACTGCTAACCTTGGCGGGCGCGTGGGAAGGACGCGCACCACAGGGGGAGGGGAACATGTCGTTTGCCAAGACCGAGGCGGGCCGCCTCGAGATAGAGGCGCGCACCCGGCGTTTGCCGGCCGCCTTGCGTTCGATTCTGTTGATGGTGGATGGGCAGCGCAGCGAAGCCGAACTGCGCGGGTTGATCGAAGGCCTGAAGGCACCCGCGGATGCGTTGGAGCAATTGCAGGAGATGGGGCTGATCGAGGGTGGCGGAGGAACAATCGCCAAGCCCGCCGGTCCGGCGCCGATGCTCGCCGTGCGTGCGCTGGCCGACGCCAGCGAAGGACCTGTCGATGCCGCGCAGGAGTATCGCTGGCTCTACGAGCGCATGAGTGGAGCGGTGGCGCGCTACCTGGGCCTTAAAGGCTATTTCCTGCAGCTGAAGATCGAGCGTTGCACGGACGCGCCGACCTTGCTGGCGTTGCTGCCGGAACTGGAAAGCGCGCTGCGCAAGGCGCGTGGCGCCGCCTTTACGACGCAGTGGTCCGAGCAGACCCGACAACCGCAGCAGCAGCCCGTGCAGACCTGACGGGCTGCACGGGCACGCGGCTCAGGACAGGCCTTCGGCCTTGAGCGCGGCTTGCACGTCCGCATCGGCGTTCATGCGATCGAAGAACGCTGCCAGGCCGTCAAGCCCGCTCAGGTCGACGCCGGTCTTCTGCGCCCAGCGCAGGGTGACGAACAGGTAGGCATCGGCGCCGGAGCGCTCGCCCGCCAGCCACTTGTGCTGCCGCAGGTGGGCGTCGACGCGCTCGAACAGGCCGCGCAGCTTCTGGCGCGCGTCGTCGTGGCTGAGGGCAATGAGCTTGTCGTCACCCAGGTAGCGCGTGCTGCCGAAGATCGGCTTGAAGGTCGGGTGCACGTCGGCATTGACGAAGGCGATCCAGCGGGCGATCTCGGCGCGGCTGCGCGCGCTGCCGTCGCCACCCAGGCCGCTGTCCGGCGCGACGTCGGCGATATAGCCCAGGATGGCGGCGTTCTGGGTCAGCACCCAATCGTCGACCGTCAGCACCGGCACCGAGCCGGCCGGATTGAGCTTGAGGTACTCAGGCTTTTTCATGCCCTCGGCGTCCATCACCTGCAAGTCGAACGGCAGGCCCGACCAACGCAGCACGATGTGGTCGGCGAGCGAGCAGGCGCCCGGCTTGGTGTACAGCTTCATGGCGAAACTCCGGTATTGGGAAACCGGAGATTATGGGCGCGCGGCGTGCCGCAGGCTGCATCAGCAGTACGCAATGCGTCTGCCACGCAGTTTGCGCCGATTCGTGTCAGGACGGGCGTGGGCGCAGCTTCTGCACGCGATAGAACGTGTGGTCGCCGATCGTGGCCACTTGGTAGGCATTGCGCCAGCTTGGGCTGGCGATCGCACTGGCCGCGAAGTGGCTGGCGCCGGGAACGATCTCCTTGCGCTGGCCGGCAGGCAGTGCCCAGTTGCGCTCGGCCGCGAAGGCCACGCCGACGGCCTTGTCCCAGGCGTCGTTGTTCTTCAGCTCGGTGCCGGGCGCCACCAGGGTGGGGGCGAATTGCTTGCGGGCAGTGACGACCTCGCACATCGAATCGCCCCATAGGCCGCTGTCCAGGCGGCGCAACGCCACCTCGGCGACGGCCTGCTGTCCGCGCACGGTCTGGTCGCGGGCTTCCAGGTAAACGGTCGTGCTCAGGCACAGCGAATCGGCGGCCGGCTGCGGCAACAACTGCGACAGCCAGAGAATCCAGGCCAGTTTCATATAACTCCTTGCTCCGTATGGGCCGGAACCGACCTTCCCAGCAACGCAGGCGGGGAGCAGGAGGGGTCACGACTTGGCGTCATGGGGAGGCGGCCAGCCGGCCGCCCGGGGCCCGGCCAAAGGAGAAGGCGCCGGGAGGCCCACCGAACTGGGTGGCGGGCCGAGAAAGTCGGCGCAAGGTAGAGGCCCGGGGCGCAACGCTGCGTGAATACGCGGCCTTGACATCCGCCGCGGGCACAGGGCAGGGAGGCGGCTGGACTCACCGCGCAGTTCCCTGGTGGGAGCCGCGCGGCGAGGGGCTAGAAGCGGGCGGCGAGCCGGCTGCCCTGGTCGATCGCGCGCTTGGCATCCAGTTCGGCGGCGACGTCCGCACCGCCGATCACATGCACGCTGCGCCCTGCCGCGCGCAGCGGCTCGACCAGGTCGCGACGCGGCTCCTGGCCGGCGCAGATCACCACGGTGCCTACCGGCAGGGTCTGCTCGGCGCCATCGATGCGGATGTGCAGGCCTTCGTCGTCCAGCCCCAGGTATTCGACGCCGCCGAGCATCCGCACGCCTTTGGCCTTGAGGGTGGCGCGGTGGATCCAGCCGGTGGTCTTGCCGAGCCGGGCGCCGGGACGGCCTGGACTGCGCTGCAACAGCCATACCTCGCGCGCGGGCGGCTCGGGTCGGGGCGGCAGCAGCGAACCACGCGCTTCGAAGGTCGGGTCCACGCCCCATTCGGCCATCCAGCGCGCCGGGTCCAGTGAGGGCGACTCGCCTTCGTGGACCAGGAACTCGCCGACGTCGAAACCGATGCCGCCGGCGCCGATGATCGCGACCTTGTCGGCGGCGCGCACCCGGCCCTGCAGCACGTCCAGGTAGCCGACGACCTTCGGATGGTCGGCGCCGGGGAAGTCCACGTGCCGGGGGATGATGCCGGTGGCCAGGACGATCTCGTCATAACCGGCCAGCGCTGCGGCGTCGATCGTCGTGGACAGGCGCACCGTCACACCGGTGTCTTCCAACCGGTGGCGGAAGTAGCGCAGCGTCTCGTGGAACTCCTCCTTGCCCGGAATGCGCTTGGCGACGTTGAACTGGCCGCCGATTTCAGCGGCGGCATCGAACAGGGTGACCTGGTGGCCGCGGCCGGCGGCGACCGTGGCACAGGCCAGGCCGGCGGGACCGGCGCCGACCACGGCGATGCGCTTGGGCGTGGCGGTCGGCTCGTAGCGCAGCTCGGTCTCGTGGCCCGCCCGCGGGTTGACCAGGCAACTGGCGAGCTTGTTCTCGAACACATGGTCCAGGCAGGCCTGGTTGCAGGCGATGCAGGTGTTGATCGTGTGGGCACGCCCAGCGCGCGCCTTGTTGGCCCACTCCGGGTCCGCCAGCAGCGGGCGCGCCAGCGACACCAGGTCGGCGCCGCCGCCGGCCAGGATCGACTCGGCGACCTCGGGCATGTTGATGCGATTGCTGGCGACCACCGGCACCGAGACGTGCGGCCTGAGCTTGGCCGCGACCCCGGCGAAGGCCGCGCGTGGTACCGAGGTGGCGATGGTGGGGACGCGCGCCTCGTGCCAGCCGATGCCGGAATTGATGATGGTCGCGCCGGCGGCCTCGATCGCCTGCGCCTGCATGAGGATCTCCTGCCACTGGCTGCCGTCCTCGACCAGATCCAGCAGTGACAGGCGGTAGATGATGATGAAGTCCGGGCCGCAGGCCTCGCGGATCCGCCGCACGATCTCGACGGCGAAGCGCATACGCCGCGCCGGATCGCCGCCCCAGGCATCGTCGCGACGGTTGGTGCGCGAGGCGATGAACTCGTTGATCAGATAGCCCTCGGACCCCATCACTTCCACCCCGTCGTAGCCGGCGTCGCGGGCCATCCGCGCGGCGCGGGCGTAGGCGCCGATCTGGCGCTCGACGCCACGCGCGGAAAGCGCGCGCGGGGTGAACGGGTTGATCGGCGCCTTGAGCCGCGACGGCGCCACCGACAGCGGGTGGTAGGCGTAGCGGCCAGCATGCAGCAACTGCAGGCAGATCTTGGCCCCGTGCGCGTGGGCGGCGGCAGTGAGCAGCCGGTGCGGGCGGCCTTCCCACGGCCAGGACAACTTGCCGCCGAAAGGCTTCAGCCAGCCCACCACGTTCGGTGCGAAGCCGCCGGTGACGATCAGCCCGGCCCCGCCGGCCGCGCGCTCGGCGAAATAGGCCGCCAGTTTCGGGAAGTCGCGTGCGCGATCCTCCAGCCCGGTGTGCATCGAGCCCATCAGCACGCGATTGCGCAGCTGGGTGAAGCCCAGGTCCAGCGGGGAAAACAGGTTCGGAAACGGCGAGGCGGCGGCGGACGGGTCGGCTGACATAATAGATACGCTGGCGTACGGATGAGGGACATTGTCCGGGATTGGCGCGCGCGGGCAAGTCCCGCCTTTGCGATGCCGACAAACCGGATGCTGGCAGAGACAGATGTCCGCAGTCACAATCCGCCGCCGGTTCGCGTTGCCGCGAACCGCATCTACAGGGGCCGCATGAATTCCGCTCGTTTACCCGCACAGGCCATGCGCCTGTTTCCCAGGCTGTGGGCGATTGTCGTGGGCATCGCCTTGCTGGGGCTGCTGGCGCGCCTTGGTCTGTGGGAGGCGTATGCCGGTTCGGGGCGCGGCTCGGGATTACTGGCGATGGCGTTGTGGCACGGCCTGCGCTATGACCTGGTCGCCGGCGGCGTCGGCGCGCTGCTGGTTGCGGTGATCGTTGCCCCGCTGTGGCTGGGGGGCCGCCGGCAGGCGGCCGCACGCCTGAGCCAGTGGTTGGGCGTCGCGCTATTGCTGGGCTTCGTGCTTGCTTCGCTGTGCGAGCACTACTACTACGGGTTCTACAAGAATCGCTTCGATCCGATCGTCTTTGGTTTGTTCGAGGACGATACGGATGCGGTGCTGGCGACGGTCTGGGATGAATACCCGGTGTTGCCTGGCCTGGCGGCGCTGGCGCTGACGGCGCTGGCGCTGTCGTGGCTGCTGCCGCGCGCGGCGGCCTGGCTGGCGGATCGCTGGCCGTACTTTCCGCGCGTACGCGCCCGGCAGGCGATGATCGCGATCCAGATCGTGCTGCTGGTGTTGTTGGCGCGTGGCAGCGTCGGCACGTTCCCGCTGGTGCGGCGCGATGTGACCGTATCGCAGGACCCCTTCGTCAATGCACTCGCGCTCAACGCGCCGCTGACGCTGTATCGCGCGGCGCGTCTGCGGGCCCGGGAGGTGGACATCGGCAGGGATGCCGATGCCGGCCTGCGCAAGCTGGGCTTCGCCGATCTGTCTGCGGCCGCGCGCACCGCCGGCCTGCCGAGCGGCGATCCGTCGCGGGTGGAAGCCGCGCTGTTCGCGCAGGTGCCCGGGCAAGCGCGCACCTTGGCACAGTCGCCGCACGTGGTGTTGGCGCTGCTGGAGTCCTTTGGTGCCGACCTGCTGGCCAGCGATGGTCCCGGCAATGATCTGCTCGGGCGGCTGCGCGAGGAGTTGCCGACCGGCTACTCGTTCCAGCGCTTCTACGCCGGCCAGAACGGCACCCATCCGGAGCTGGAGAATCTGTTGCTGGGGTCGCCGATCACGCCGCTGACCCATGCGCGCAATGCGACGCTGCGTTTCGATACTTCCGCGGCGTTGCCGTTCCACCGCGCGGGTTACCGCACCGTTTTCCTCTATGGCGGCGGTGCCGACTGGCGCAACATCGGCGTCGCCTTTTCCCATCAGGGCTTCGACCGCATCTACGACGCGCGCGACATCCGCCAGCGGTATCCGCAGGCCAGCGGTACCGAGTGGGGGCTGTACGACGAATACCTGTTCGCATTCGCCAGCCAGTTGCTGGCCGAGGCCGATGCGCGCGGCGAGCGCTTGTTCCTGTTCCTGCTGACCACGACCAATCACCCGCCGTACCAGCTGGACGTGGCCCATCGCGCGCTGCCGCTCGATCCCGGGGCGTTGGGCAGCCGCGCCGAAACCGATCGCGACGAACTGCGCAGGACGCTGGCGACCTACCAATACCAGGCGGACCAGTTCGGGGCGTTCCTGCGGCAACTGCGCGAGAGCCCGTTGGGCCAGCGCACGCTGCTGGCGGCCGCCGGCGATCACAATCTGCGCACCCATTTCCGCTACAGCCTGCCGGCCGAGCAGCCGGACGTGGACAGGGTGTTCGCCTGGATGCGCGTGCCGCCGGCATTCGCGCCGCCGGGACAGCCGGACACACGCGCCTTCGCCAGCCATGCCGATCTGGTTCCGACCCTGGTCTCGCTCGCGCTGCCCGGCGAGCGTTACTTCGCCAGCGGGCGCAACTTGTGGGAGCCGTCGGCCAACGGCGGCCAGGCCCTGGCCCAGTTCGATCGTTTGTATACGCGCGAGGCGGTGTTGTTCCCGCTGCGCGCGCCGCTGGCCTACGGTTGGCGCGGCGGCGACCGCATCGAGGCCATCGGCCGGCCGCTTACGCGGCAGCAGCATGAGCAGGCACGGCGCGCCGCGGCGTGGACGGCGTTGCGCGACTGGCATATCCGCCGCACGGTGATCCGCTCGCGCACCAGCTGAGCCTTCACCGCGGCCCGCCCGGGCTACCAGCCGCTCAGCGCAAGCTTGCCGATGGTCTTTCCCGATTCGAGGCGGCGATGCGCTTCGCGCAGATTGGCCGCGTTGATCGGGCCCAGCACTTCGGTGAGCGTGGTGCGCAGCTCACCGGCGTCCACCAGGCTGCCGACGCGGCCGAGGATGCGGTGCTGCTCGATCATGTCGGGGGTCCTGAAACGGGCGCGGGCGAACATCATTTCCCAGTGGATGCCGATGCACTTGGCCTTGTAGGGATCGCCGATGCGCAACTCGCCGGCCGGCTCGACGATCAGGCCGAGATGGCCCTGCGGGGCGATCAGTTCGCCCAGTGGCTGCCAGTAGCGATCGGTATCGGCCAGGTTGATGGCTGCGTCCACCGCGTCGATGCCGAGCGCCTGAAGCTGTGGCGCCAGCGGCTGGCCGTGGTCGATGACATGGTGGGCGCCCATCTGCCGGCACCAGGCGACGGTCTCGGCGCGTGAGGCGGTCGCCGCGACCTCGAAACCGGCCAGGCGTGCGAGCTGGATCGCGATCGAGCCCACGCCGCCGGCACCGCCGATCACCAGCAGGCGCCGCCCGCGGGTGGCGCCATTGTCGAAATGAAAGGGCATGCGCTCGAACAGCAGCTCCCAGGCCGTGATGGCGGTAAGCGGCAGGGCCGCGGCCTGGGCAAAATCCAGCGTGTCCGGTTTGCGCCCCACGATGCGTTCATCTACTAGCTGCAGCTGCGCATTCGCGCCGCTGCGGGTGACGTCACCTGCGTAGTAGACCGCGTCGCCGGGCGCGAACGCGGTGACGTCCGGCCCCACCGCCTCGACGATGCCGGCGGCGTCGAAGCCGAGAACTTTCGGCTGGGCTTCCACGTGCGCCTTGGGCGCACGCAGCTTGGTATCCACCGGATTGACCGACACCGCGTGCACGCGCACCAGCAAGTCGCGGCCGGCCGGCGGCGCCGGCGGCGGCAGTTCCATGTCCTGTAGCGACTGGGGGTCCTCGATGGCGAGGTAGCGGGTCAGGGCAACGGCTTTCATCGCGTCTCCTTGGTCCGGAATGGGGGGCAGGGGGAACCAACGTAACCCGCTGGATCGCCGGCCGTCACCTGGCTCCGACCAATCGCATGGCCGGATGAAAATGCAGCCCCATACGCCTTCTGAACGTTTACCCGTGTATGTTCGCCGCGCTGCTTCATGAAACTGTATACGTTGGAAGCATTGGGGTTTGCGGGCAGCACGAACGCAACACTTGTTATGTGACCGTTAACGCGTTCTTCACTTAAGCGAGCTTAATCTCCGCCGCGATGGCGTGCGGAAAGGCCGTCTGGATGTGACGAGACATCTGTACTGAAACCATGCCTCTATCGGTTTTATACCCCCGAAACAAGGAGCTGTATTCATGAACAAGAAAATCCTCACTGCCGCGTTGCTGGGCGGTCTGGCTGTTGCCCAGGCTGCCTCCGCGCAGGAGTTCGACGATCGTTGGTACCTGACCGGTTCGGCCGGTTTCAACTTCCAGGACGGCGATCGCACCACCAATGATGCTCCGTTCGTCACTCTGGGCCTGGGCAAGTTCGTCAGCCCGAACTGGTCGATCGACGGTGAACTGAACTATCAGAACCCGAACTTCGACGACAACCAGGATCTGAACTGGAGCCAGTACGGCATCTCGTTCGACCTGCGCCGCCACTTCATCCAGGAAGGCCGTGGCTGGAACCCGTACCTGCTGTTCGGTGTCGGCTACCAGGAGACCGAAGAGGAATTCGACGCGTTCCCGAACCCGAACTCCCCGGGCGAGCGTAAGGACGGCGAGTTCGCCGCCAAGGTCGGTGTCGGCCTGCAGACCACCTTCGAAAAGCGCGTCGCCGTTCGCGCCGAAGTCGCCTACCGCGCCGACTTCGACGACCAGAGCGTGGCCGCCCCGAGCGAAGACTGGTTCGGCGACATCCTGGCTTCGGTCGGTGTCGTGATCCCGCTGGGCCCGCCGCCGGCTCCGCCGGTGGCCCCGGCTCCGGTCGCGCCGAGCTGCGCCGATCTGGATGACGACGGCGACGGCGTCAACAACTGCGACGACAAGTGCCCGGATTCGCAGCCGGGTCAGACGATCGGTCCGGACGGTTGCCCGGTCCCGGTGTCGATCGACCTGAAGGGTGTGAACTTCGACTTCGACAAGTCGAACCTGCGTCCGGACGCCGTGGCGATCCTGGGCGAGGCCACCGAGATCCTGAAGCGTTATCCGGATCTGCGTGTTGAAGTCGCCGGCCACACCGACTTGTGCGGTCCGGAAGACTACAACCAGAAGCTGTCGGAGCGTCGTGCGACCGCCGTGTATAACTATCTGACCCAGAATGGCGTGGACGCTGCGCGCCTGACCGGTCCGATCGGTTATGGCGAGAGCCGTCCGCTGGAGCAGACCCCGCAGACGATGCCGGCCTGTAAGAGCGAGAAGAACCGTCGTACCGAGCTGAACGTCCAGAACTAATCGGACGCTTCATGCTTCAGGCAAAGCCCGGCTTCGGCCGGGCTTTGTTTTTTCCGCAAGGTCTTGCGTTGCGCCCGGCGCCGCGGCGACTTCGTGATGGCGCGCCTGAATCGGGCGCGCGCTGTTGTAAGGGCGGTCCGCGCTGCCTACACTCGCCGCGTCGACCACCCACGGAAATTCCAATGCTGCGTATCGCAATGGCCGGCCTGATCGGTCTCGCCCTCGTTCCAACCGCCCACGCGGCAGCACCCAATTGCGGCGGCAGCATGGTGGCACCGCCACTGCCGTTGCCGGCCACGGTGATCGCGCCGGTCGCCGGCGAGTTCTTTACCCGCAACGCGCAGCTGGGCATGCCCTCGGGCGTGCTGGCGCAACCGACCGGCAGCGACCAGTCGGTGGAGCGCGTACTGCTTCGCCTGCGCGTGGAAGGCTGCCAGGACATCAGCAAGGCGCTGCCGGCCGGCGGCCCGGCAAACCCGAACGATCCGGCCGCATACAAACCGCAGACCGCGTTCGACAACACCCCCTGGCGCTTCAACATGAGCCAGGACGGCAAGCGTATGACCGCCGATGAGTTCGACGCCTGGATGAAGGCGCGCGGTGTGCGCGTGATCAAGGCGCGTCCGGTCGCGGCCCCTGCGGCGGCTGCCGTCCCGGCCCCGGCGCCGGTGCAGACCAAGCCCGACTCGAACTAAGCGGAACGCCGCGGAATGCCCCGGCGACCGCCGCCGGCTCCTCCGCGGCGCCGTCCTGCCCGTGCGATGCCCGTCGTCTCGGCGGGCACGGCGGCCGTGCCACGCCATGGGCTGGCGCGCACGCTGTCCAAGCTCGGCATTTGCTCGCGTACCGAAGCCGCACGCTGGATCCAGGCCGGCCGAGTCAGCGTCGATGGCCGGGTGGTAAGGGATCCCGAATTCCCGATCGCCCAGGAGGCCGACGCCGCACGTCGTATCTCTGTGGACGGGCAACCGGCGCAGGGTGCGGCGCGCGTCTGCGTCATGCTCAACAAGCCGCGCGGCCTGGTCACCAGCGTCAGCGACGAGCAAGGACGCGACACTGTCTACCGCTGCCTGGAGGGTAGCGGGCTGCCCTGGCTGGCGCCGGTGGGACGCCTGGACAAAGCCAGCGAAGGACTCCTGCTCTTCAGCAACGATCCGCAGTGGGCGGCGGCGGTGACGGATCCGGATCGCGGCCCGGACAAGACCTATCACGTGCAGGTCGACCGCCTGCCCGAGACGGCGGAGCTGCAGCGGCTGCACGAAGGCATCCTGGTCGAAGGCCAATGCCTGCGAGCCACCCGCGCAACCGTGCTGCGCCACGGTGAGCGGCATGCATGGCTGGAGATCGTCCTCGACGAAGGCCGCAATCGGCAGATACGACGGCTGCTGGCGGCGTTGGACATCGCGGTGTTGCGGCTGGTGCGCGTGGCCATCGGGTCCTTGGTGCTCGGCGACCTGGCCAAGGGAAGTTGGCGGCCGCTGAGCGATCCGGAACAACGCCTGTTGATGCCCGATCGCGATGGCGGTTGAGGTGGGCCAGACCTAAGCTCGCCGCTGACTGTCATCAGCGAGAAGAGCTATCGTGCGTTCGCCGTTCTGGTTGCCGCTTTTGTTATCGATCCTGGTGCTGCCGGCCTGTGCGGGACACCGCAGCGCGCAGTTGCCATCGCCGGCCGCCGAACCCAGGATCGTCACGGTTGCCGCGCCGGCGCGCGATGCGCGGGGATCCATACGCTTCCACATGACGCAATCGGGCCAGCGGATGACCGCCGACCAGTTCGATGCGTGGATGAAGCGCAATGGCATCCGCGTGGCCACGGGCAAGCCGAGCAAGGCCAGGCGTTGAGCCGGGGAGCGTGCTGAGCCGGGCCCCCACCGGACGCCAGCGGGAACAGCGGAAGTACAAGGCTGCGCACGACGTCACGTTGTGCGCGTGCGCGTCGGCGGGAATTGCGCAATGCCCTCCCGTGGCCCTCCGGGGTGTGCCTACACTGGCCCCGTTCTCTGGGGAGAGATGAGCATGTGGGGAAGACTTCGCGGACTGTGTTCCGTGCGCCGGGTTGTGGGTGCGCTCGTCCTGTTGCCGTTGGTCGGCTGCGCGACCCACCAGGCGACGCCGACGACCGCGGCGACGCCGGCAACGGTGCCAGCGGCCGAACGTGATGCGACCGGTGCCTATCGTTTCAACATGACCCAGCACGGCCGGCGCATGAGTGCCGACGAGTTCGATGCCTGGATGAAGGCGCGTGGCATCCGCGTCGCCAAAGGCGCGCCGGCCGGGGCCGGCAAACCTTCTGCGGCAACGCGGCAGGTGGTCCAGGCCGGCAAGGCCAAGCCGCCCGGCGCCAAGACGATCGCTGCTAGGGCAGCCGCCGACAAGGCGGCCGCCAGGCCCGCAGCGGGGAGTGCCCGCTCGGCGCCGCGCGAGGCGGTAGCTGCGGTCGTGGTCGCCGCGGCCGATAACCGCGCCGCCGCCAAGCCCAAGCCCAAGCGCTTCGCGCCGGCCAAGCCGGTGGAGGCGGCCAGCCTGCAGGCGGACAAGCCCGAGGCCAAGCCGGTCAAGCGCGGCGAAGGCTGAGCACTTCGCCGCATGGCTGGGCTCAGCCCTTGATCACGCCCAGTTCGAGGCCGATGCGGGTGAACGCGTCGATCGCGCGGTCCAGGTGCTCGCGGGTATGCGCGGCGCTGATCTGGGTGCGGATGCGGGCCTGGCCCTTGGGGACGACCGGAAAGAAGAAGCCGATCGCATAGATGCCTTCTTCCAGCAGGCGCTCGGCGAAGCGCTGGGCCAACGGCGCGTCATAGAGCATGACCGGGCTGATCGGATGGCTGCCGGGCTTCAGTTCGAAACCGGCGGCGGTCATTTTCTGGCGGAAGTAGGCAGTGTTCTCGACCAGGCGCTCGCGCAGCTCGCCGGCCGATTCCAGCATCTGGAATGCCTTGATCCCGGCGGCCACGACGTGCGGCGGCAATGAGTTGGAGAACAGGTAGGGACGCGAGCGCTGGCGCAGCAGCTCGATCACTTCGCGCCGCGCGGTGGTGAAGCCGCCGAGCGCGCCGCCCATTGCCTTGCCGAGGGTGCCGGTGAAGATATCGATCTTGTCCAGCACGCCCCTGACCTCGGCCGAGCCACGGCCGGTGGCGCCGAGGAAGCCGGTCGCGTGGCATTCGTCGATGTGCACCAGGGCGTTGTATTGCTTCGCCAAGGCGGTGATCTGGTCGAGCGGGGCGATGAAGCCGTCCATCGAGAACACGCCGTCGGTGGTGATCAGCTTGGTCTTGCAGCCGGCGGCGTCGGCGGCCTGCAACTGCGCCTCCAGGTCGGCCATGTCGCTGTTGGCGTAGCGGAAGCGCTTGGCCTTGCACAGGCGCACGCCGTCGATGATCGAGGCGTGGTTGAGCGCATCGGAGATGATTGCGTCGTGCTCGCCCAGCAACGGTTCGAACAGGCCGCCATTGGCGTCGAAGCAGGCGGCGTAGAGGATGGTGTCCTCGGTGCCGAAGAAGTCGGCGATGGTCCGCTCGAGCTGCTTATGCAGATCCTGGGTGCCGCAGATGAAGCGCACCGACGCCATGCCGAAGCCGTGGCTGTCCAGCGCGTCCTTGGCGGCCTGGATGATGTCCGGGTGGTCGGCCAGGCCCAGATAGTTGTTGGCGCAGAAGTTCAGCACCTTGCGGCCATCGGCCAGGGTGATCTCGGCCGACTGCGGGCCGGTGATGATGCGCTCGGACTTGAACAGCCCCTGCTCGCGGAGGCTGCCGAGTTCATCGGCGTAGTGACGGGTCAGGCTGGCATCGGTCATGGCGTGGGGAGGCAGGCGGAAAGCGCGCATTTTACCTCCGCGGCGGCGGCGCCCTGGGGCAGTCATGCGCAATGGCTATAAGCGAAGCCGTTTTGGTCATTTCCGGTAGCCGGATGTGCGGTTGCAGCATCGACGCTCCAGGGCAAAGGGGGCTTTGCCCCATCACTTATTCGGAGCGGCGGGGAATGCAGAAGCGACAGTCGGGCCAGGCCAGTACTTCTTATTTGCGATGGACGAGCCTGGCGCTGGCCTGTGCGCTCGCCAGCGCCCCGGCATGGGCCCAGGCTGCCGAGCCGACCGTGCAGGAGCTGCAGCGCCGCCTGGAGGCACTGGAGCGCCGGCTGGGGGCGCCGCCGCCGGCGACCGCCGAGGCCGGCGAGGGCGTGGCTGACCTCGACCAGCGGCTGCGGGTGATCGAACGCAGGCTGGAGATCCAGGACGAGGAACGGGCTGCCAAGGCCAAGGAAACCCCGGTGGTCGCGGTCAACGACAAGGGCGCGTCCTTCAAGTCCGCCGACGGCGCCTATGAGATCCGCCTGCGCGGCCTGCTGCAGGGCGATGGGCGGTTCTTCGTCGACGACAACCAGCAGCCGCAGAACGACACCTTCCTTATCCGCACCGCGCGCCCGATCATCGAGGGCTCGCTGGGCAAGCTGGTGGCATTCCGGTTGACGCCTGAATTCGCTGGCGACAGCGCCACGATCGTGGATGCCTACGCCGACCTGCGCTTCGACCCGGCGTATACGCTGCGCGCCGGTAAATTCACCTCGCCGGTGGGGCTGGAAAGGCTGCAGTCGTCGTCCGCGCTGGCCGACATGGAGCGTGCGTTCCCGAGCGAACTGGCGCCGAATCGCGACATCGGCGTGCAACTGCAGGGCGAAGTCGCCAGCAGCACGGTGAGCTATGCGCTGGGCGTGTTCAACGGCACGGTCGATGGCCGCGACGCGGTGACCAGCAATCCCGACGACGATCTGGAGTACGCCGGCCGCATCTTCTTCGAGCCCTTCAAGAACGATGCCAATGCATGGTCCGGACTGGGCTTCGGCATCGGTGGCAGCGCCGGCGAGAAGCACGGCAGCGGCAACAATTTCCTGCCGCGCTATCGCACGCCGGGGCAGGTGCAGTTCTTCAATTATCGCAGCACGGTCATCGCCGACGGCGACAACGTGCGCTGGTCGCCGCAGGGCTACTACTACTACAACGGCTTCGGCTTCCAGGGCGAATACATCGTCTCGCGGCAGGAAGTGGCGGTCGGCGCCAATCGCGCCGATCTGGAAAACAAGGCCTGGCAGGCGACTGCCAGCTACGTGCTGACCGGCGAGGATGCAGGTTATCGCGGCGTCACGCGGCCATCGCGGCCGGTCGGCAAGGGTGATGGGGCCTGGGGTGCATGGGAACTGGTGGGACGGTATGGTGTGCTGGAAGTGGATGACGCCGCCTTCCCGCTGTTCGCCAGCGCCGACGCGGCGGCTCGCCGAGCCGAAGCCTGGACGCTGGGCGTCAACTGGTACCTCACCAGCAATCTGAAGCTGGTATTCAACTACTCGCAGACGCGGTTCGACGGTGGCGCGCTCGCCGGCGCGGACCGCGAAGACGAGAAGGCGGTGTTCTCCCGTCTGCAGGTGGCCTTCTGATCATGGAGAAGCATTCGATGAAACAGTCCGCATTCCTCCGATCCAAGCGTTGGCTGGCCGCGCTGCTGGCGGTGGCGCTGGTCGCGCCGGCGGCCGCGCGCGACGTGCAGTTGCTCAACGTGTCCTACGATCCGACCCGCGAGTTGTACAAGGATTACAACGCGGCTTTCGCCAAGCACTGGAAGGAAACCAAGGGCGACAACGTCACCATCGAGACCTCGCACGGCGGCTCTGGCAAGCAGGCGCGCGCGGTAATCGACGGCATCGAGGCCGACGTGGTCACGCTGGCGCTGGCCTACGACGTCGATGCGATCGCGCAGAAGGCCAAGCTCATCCAGCCGGGCTGGGAAAAGCGCCTGCCCGACAACAGCGCGCCCTATACCTCCACGATTGTCTTCCTGGTCCGCAAGGGCAACCCGAAGAACATCAAGGATTGGCCGGACCTGCTGCGCTCGGGGGTGTCGGTGGTGACGCCGAACCCGAAGACCTCCGGGGGCGCGCGCTGGAACTACCTGGCGGCGTGGGCGTATGCCGATCGCATCTTCAAGGGCGACCGCGAGCGCACGTTGAATTACATGCGCGCGCTGTTCCGCAACGTGCCGGTGCTCGATACCGGCGCGCGCGGCGCCACCACCACGTTCGTGCAGCGGGGCATCGGCGATGTACTGCTGGCGTGGGAAAACGAAGCCTTCCTGGCGCAGGAAGAACTGGGTCCGGACAAGTTCGAGATCGTCGTGCCGAAGTTGTCGATCCTGGCCGAGCCGTCGGTCGCGCTGGTCGACAAGAACGCCGACAAGCACGGCACGCGCGAAGTGGCCGAGGCCTATCTCAAGTACCTGTACTCGCCGGAGGGACAGAAGATCGCGGCCAAGCATTACTACCGCCCGCGTAATCCGGAATCGGCCGATCCGGCCGATATCGCGCGCTTCCCCAAGCTGGAACTGGTGACCATCCAGTCCGCGTTCGGATCCTGGGACAAGGCACAGACGGAACACTTCGCCGATGGCGGAATCTTCGACCAGATCCAGGCGAGCAAGTAAGCGATGGCGGTAGAGGCGATCCAGACCCCGCGGCGCAAGCCGCGGCACCGGGTGATCCCCGGGCTCGGACTGAGCCTGGGGATTACGTTTGTCTGGCTGGGGCTGATCGTGCTGATTCCCCTGCTCGGCGTTTTCATCAAGACCAGCGGCCTGGGCTGGTCCGGCATCTGGCACGTGTGGAGCGAGCCGCGGGTGTTGTCGGCGCTGAAGCTCAGTTTCGGTACCGCGCTGGCCGCCGCTGCCTTCAACGCGGTGATGGGAACCTGGGTCGCGTGGGTGCTGGTGCGTTATCCGTTCCCGGGCAAGCGGGTGTTCGACGCGATGATCGACCTGCCGTTCGCGTTGCCGACGGCGGTAGCGGGCATCGCGCTGACCGCGCTCTACGGCGGCAACGGATGGGTCGGCCAGTGGCTGGAGCCACTGGGTTTGAAGATTGCCTATACGCCGTTGGGCATTGTGGTCGCGCTGGTGTTCGTCGGCCTGCCGTTCGTGGTGCGGGTGGTGCAGCCGGTGCTGGCCGAAAGCGAGCGCGAACTGGAAGAGGCGGCGGCCACGCTCGGCGCCAGCCGCCTGCACACCGTGCGCAAGGTCGTGTTGCCGGGTCTGTGGCCAGCCGTGCTGACGGGCTTCGCGCTGGCCTTCGCGCGCGGGGTGGGCGAATACGGGTCGGTGATCTTCATCGCCGGCAATCTGCCGAACGCGACGGAGATCGCACCGCTGCTGATCACTATCCGCCTGGAAGAATTCGATTACGCCGGGGCGACCGCGATCGCGGCGGCGATGCTGCTGCTGTCCTTCGCCGTGCTGCTGGTGGTGAACGGGCTGCAGGGGCGGTTGCAGCGGAAAGGACGGGAGTAGGGCACGATGAACCAGGTCGTATCCGAACTGCCCGTTCCGCTGCAGGAGCCCGCCATGCCGGCCCGCCGGTCCCGCGACACCGCCGCTGCCGCCACTACCGAGCCGGGCTGGGTGCGGGCACTGCTGGTCCTCGGGGCGCTGGCGTTCCTGCTGTTCTTCCTGCTGCTGCCGCTGGTGCTGGTGTTCGCCGAGTCGCTGCGCGGCGGCGTGGCGGTGTTCTGGCGCGCGATCAGCGACCCGGACGCGCTGGCGGCGATCCGGCTGACCGTGTTGGTCACCGCGATCGTGGTGCCGTTGAACCTGGTATTCGGCGTGGCGGCCGCGTGGGCGGTGAGCAAGCACCAGTTCCGCGGCAAGCGCGTGCTGGTCACCCTGATCGATCTGCCGTTCTCGGTGTCGCCGGTGGTCGCGGGCCTGATCTTCGTGCTGATCTTCGGCCGCAACGGCTGGGCGTGGCCGCTGATCGACGATGGCTGGCTGGTGCAGCTGCCGCTGATCGGCGAAACGCTGGTCAAGCTGCCGAAGATCATTTTCGCGTTGCCGGGCATTGTCCTGGCGACCACCTTCGTGACCTTCCCGTTCATCGCGCGCGAGCTGATGCCGCTGATGGAGCAGCAGGGCAGCGACGAGGAGCTGGCGGCGCTGAGTCTGGGCGCGAACGCTTGGCAGATGTTCTGGCGGGTCACGTTGCCGAATATCCGCTGGGGCCTGGTATACGGCGTGCTGCTGTGCGGCGCGCGCGCGATGGGCGAATTCGGTGCGGTGTCGGTGGTGTCCGGGCATATCCGTGGCCGCACCAACACGCTGCCGCTGCACGTGGAAATCCTCTACAACGAATACGCCTACAGCGCGGCATTCGCCTGCGCGGCGCTGCTGGCGCTCAGTGCGCTGGTGACGCTGGCGCTGAAGAGTTACCTGGAATGGCGGCACGGCGAATCGTTGGCCGCCAGCCATCGTCATTGAGTATCGAGGTGAGCATGGGCATCCGCATCCAGGGACTGCGCAAGCAGTTCGACCAGGGCTTCGTCGCCCTCGACGGCATCGATCTGGACATCCGGCAGGGCGAGCTGCTGGCGCTGCTGGGGCCGTCGGGCTCGGGCAAGACCACATTGCTGCGCATCATCGCCGGCCTGGAAGGCGCCGATGCCGGGCGGGTGTTGTTCGGCAACGAGGACGCCACCGGGATGAGCGTGCAGTCGCGCCGGGTCGGTTTCGTGTTCCAGCATTACGCGCTGTTCCGCCACATGACCGTGTTCGAGAACATCGCCTTCGGGCTGCGCGTGCGCAAAGGCAGCGAACGTTGGCCGCAGGCGCGCATCGCCGAGCGCGTGCGCGAATTGCTGGCGCTGGTGCAATTGCCAGAGCTGGAAAAGCGTTATCCGACCCAATTGTCCGGTGGCCAGCGGCAGCGCGTGGCCTTGGCGCGCGCGCTGGCGATCGAGCCGCGGGTGCTGCTGCTGGACGAGCCGTTCGGCGCGCTGGACGCACAGGTGCGCCGCGACCTACGGCGCTGGCTGCGCGAGCTGCACGACCGCACCGGCCTGACCACGATCTTCGTCACCCACGACCAGGAGGAAGCGCTGGAGCTGGCCGACCGCGTGGCGATCCTCAACCATGGCCGGATCGAGCAACTCGACAGCCCGGCCACGGTCTACGACCGGCCGGCTTCGCCGTTCGTCTATGGCTTCGTCGGCGAGGTCAACCGGCTGCCGGGCGAGGCCGGTGGCGGCCGGGTGGAGGTGGCGGGGCGGTCATTGCCGCTGCAGGCGCCCGCGCAGGGGCAGGTCGCGCTGTACGTGCGGCCGGAGGACCTGGTCCCGGAGGCCGAGGGCTGGCCGGCAACGGTGGTCACGACCCAGCGCAGCGGCGCGCGGCTGCGCCTGCGCGCGCGCCTGGAGCAGGGCGAGAACGAGGTGGAACTGGAACTGCCTGCGGCCGACGCGGCTTATGAGGCCGGGCAACGGCTGCATCTGGCGGCGCGGCGGTACGCGGTGTTTCCGGCGGGGTGAGGCGGGACTGGCAGCAGGGGCAGGGCGTTGGGGTCGCGGCTGAAGCCGCTCCTACAGGGGCACGGGGCAGGGCTAGGACACGCCGGGGACATCCGGGTGGCCATTGGCGTCCGGCGTGACAAGGGTGTTGCACTGCAGCGTCAGCTCGGTTAAGAATCTGTAAAACCGAGTTGGACCACGCAGTTTCCTCGACCCCACCCAGGAGATTCGCCGTATGAAGTCGCTCACGCTCGGCTGTGCCGCCGTCCTCGCGCTGTCCACCCTGACCCCCCTGCTGGCCTATGCCCAGGACGCGGCCGAGGAAGACAGCTTCCCGCTCAGTGGCACGTTTGCCGTCACCAACGACTACGTGTTCCGCGGCATTTCCCAGACCAACGAGGATCCGGCGTTCCAGGCCGGCATCACCTATACCTCGCCGATCGGCCTGTACGCGGGCGCCTGGGCATCGAATGTCGATTTCGGCGGCGGCGACCCGGACTGGGAAGTCGACGGCTTCGTCGGCTACAACGTCGACTTCGCCGAACACTGGAACTTCGACGTGTTGGTCAACCGCTACAACTATCCCGGTGCCGGCGCCTCGAACTACAACGAGCTGATCACCAAGACCACGTTCCTGGACGCGTACAGCCTGACCGTCGCGTACACCAACGACGTCTACGGGCTCGACGAAAACAGCTTCTATTACGCGCTCGGCGCCGACTGGGACCTGCCGTCCGATTTCAGCGTCGGTCTGCATGTCGGCCGCACCACGTATTCGTCCAGCGTCGATTACGAGGACTACACCGACTACAGCGTGACCGCGGGCAAGACCTGGGGCCCGTTGAACGTGACGGTCGGCTACTACGACACCGACAGCAGCGGCGAATACAACTTCGGCAAGCAGAACTCCGACAGCCGCGTCGCGGTGGTGGCGACGGTCAGCTGGCCGTAAGCGGGTAGGGCGCGTCCGCCGCGCGGTTCGCCAGGAAAGAAAAAGGCGCCTTCAGGGCGCCTTTTTCGTGGTAGTCATCGACTCGCTTCAATTCCAGCTGAGCACGACCTTGCCGGCCTTGCCTTCTTCCATCAGGTCGAAACCCTTCTGGAAATCGTCGATCGGCAATTGGTGGGTGAGCACCTTGCCAAGCGGGAAGCCCGACAGCACCAGTTGGGTCATCTTGTACCAGGTCTCGTACATCTTGCGGCCGTAGATGCCCTGCACGGTCAGGCCCTTGAAGATGATCTTGTCCCAGTCCGCGCCGGCGCCCCTGGGCATGATGCCGAGCATGGCGATCTTGCCGCCGTGGTACATGCAGTCGAGCATGTCGTTGAAGGCGCGCGGGTTGCCGCTCATTTCCAGGCCCACGTCGAAGCCCTCCATGTGCAGGTCCTTCATCACGTCCTTGAGCGAGGTGTTGGCGACGTTGACCACGCGCGTGGCGCCCATGTCGGCGGCCAGCTTCAGGCGGAAATCGTTGACGTCGGTGACCACGACATTGCGCGCGCCGATGTGCTTGCAGATGCCGGCAGCAATGATCCCGATCGGGCCGGCACCGGTGATCAGCACATCTTCGCCGACCACGTCGAATTCCAGCGCGCAGTGCGCGGCGTTGCCGTAGGGATCGAAGAACGCGGCCAGCTCGCTGGGGATCTGGTCGGGGATCGGCCACAGGTTGGAGGCCGGCATCACCATGTACTCGGCGAAGGCGCCGTTACGGTTGACGCCGATGCCGACGGTGTTCGGGCACAGATGCGGACGGCCACCACGGCAATTGCGGCAGTGGCCGCAGACGATGTGGCCTTCGGCCGAGACACGCTGGCCGACCTGGTAGCCGGTCACTGCCGAACCCAGCTCGGCGATGCGGCCGACGAACTCGTGGCCGATGGTCAGGCCCGGCTTGATCGTGCGCTGGCTCCACTCGTCCCACAGATAGATGTGCAGGTCGGTGCCGCAGATGGCGGTCTTCTCCAGCTTGATCAGCACCTCGTTCGGGCCCGGCACCGGGACCGGAACTTCTTCCAGCCAGATGCCCTTGGCTGCGTCGCGCTTGACCAGCGCTTTCATCATTTGCGTCATCGATGCCGACCTGCGGGGGAGTGAGGGCGCGAATTATAGGACTTGTCGCCGCCTCGGCCTTGCTGCGCTGCCAGATCGGCCGCTCGGGGTGTCGGAAGTCATGGGTGAGTGCGCTGAGGGCCTGGTTACACTCCCGGGCCCTTTGCAGCCCCGGAAGTCCCTGATGCGTTCGAACCTGCTGGCCGCCGCCATTGCCGTCACCCTCGCCACCGGCCTGGGCACTGCCGCCACCGCTCTCGCCGGCGAAGGCATGTGGGTGCCGCAGCAGCTGCCCGAGATTGCCGGCCCACTGCGCGAGGCCGGCCTGAAACTGTCGGCCGAGCAGTTGTCCGACCTGACCGGCGACCCGATGGGTGCGGTGGTCGCCCTGGGCGGTTGTACCGCCAGCTTCGTGTCGCCGCAGGGCCTGGTGGTCACCAATCACCACTGCGCCTACGGTGCGATCCAGCTGAATTCGACCGCGCAGAAGAACCTGATCAAGGATGGTTTCAACGCGCCGGCGCACAGCGACGAGCTCAGCGCGGGCCCGAACGCACGCATCTACGTGCTCGACGAGATCAGCGATGTCACCGTCCAGGCCAAGGCGGCGATGGCGGCCGCGGGCAAGGATGCGCTCAAGCGCACCCAGGCGCTGGAGGTCTTCGAGAAGGCGCAGGTGAGCCAATGCGAGGCCGAGCTGGGCTATCGCTGCCAGTTGTTCAGCTTCGCCGGCGGCAATGCCTATCGCCTGTTCAAGAACCTGGAAATCAAGGATGTGCGCCTGGTCTATGCGCCGCCGGTCAGCGTCGGCAAGTTCGGCGGCGACATCGATAACTGGATGTGGCCGCGCCACACCGGCGACTTCTCGTTCTACCGCGCCTATGTCGGCAAGGACGGCCGGCCGGCCGCCTTCTCCGCCGACAACGTGCCCTACCAGCCCAAGCACCACCTGAAGTTCGCCGACCAGCCGCTGGGCGCCGGCGACTTCGTGATGGTGGCCGGCTACCCGGGCCGCACCAATCGCTATGCCCTGACAAGTGAGTTCGAGAACACTGCGGCCTGGACCTACCCGACCATCGCCCGCCACTACGAGAACATGATCGCGCTGGTGGCAAAGGCCGGTCAGCAGAACCCGGACATCCAGGTGAAGTACGCCAGCACGATGGCCGGCTGGAACAACACCAGCAAGAACTACGAAGGACAGCTGGAGGGCTTCAAGCGCATCGATGCGCAGGCGCAAAAGCGCGCGGAAGAAGCCGCCGTGCTGGGCTGGCTCAAGCAGCAAGGCGCCGCCGGCAAGGCCGCCCTGCAGGCGCACGAGCAGTTGGTCGCGCTCGGCCGCCAGGCCCAGGCCACCCAGCAGCGCGACCTGGTCGTCGAACAGCTCAACCGCACCGGCGCGCTGGGCACGGCGGTCAGCCTGTATCGGTTGTCGCTGGAGCGCGCCAAGCCCGATGCCGAGCGCGAGAGCGGCTACCAGCAGCGCGACCTGCCGCGCATCGAGGGTGCGCAGCGGCAGATGGAACGCCGCTACGTGCCGGCGATGGACCGCCAACTGCAGGCCTATTGGCTGGGCGAGTACCTCAAGCTGCCGGCGAACCAGCGTGTGGCGGCGCTTGACCAATGGTTGGGCGGCGACGATGCGGCTGCGGCCGAGCGTGCGCTCGATCGCCTGGCCGGCACCCGCCTGGGCGACACCGCCGAGCGCCTGAAGTGGATGCAGGCCGACCGCGCCGCGTTCGAGGCCAGCGACGATCCGGCGATCCGCTATGCAGTGGCGATGATGCCGGCGCTGCTGGAAATGGAGCGCCATGACAAGACCGCCAAGGGTGAGCAGCTGCAGGCGCGGCCGGTCTATCTGCAGGCGCTGGCCGACTACAAGCAATCCCAGGGCGAGTCGGTCTATCCGGACGCCAATCTGTCGCTGCGCATCACCTTCGGCAACGTCAAGGGCTATGTGCCCAAGGACGGCGTGGCCTATACGCCGTTTACCGCCTTGGAAGGGGTGGTCGCCAAGGAGACTGGTGCCGAACCGTTCGACTCGCCGAAGGCGTTGCTGGCGGCCGTCAAGGCCAAGCGCTATGCGGGGTTGGAAGATCCGCGCCTGGGTTCGGTGCCGGTGAACTTCCTTTCCGACCTGGACATCACCGGCGGCAATTCCGGCTCGCCGGTGATGGACGCGCACGGCCGGCTGGTCGGGCTGGCGTTCGACGGCAATTGGGAATCGGTCAGCAGCAACTGGGTGTTCGACCCGCTGATGACCCGGATGATCTCCGTCGACAGCCGCTATCTGGAATGGATCATGCGCGAGGTCGCGCCGGCGCCGCAGCTGCTCAAGGAGCTGGAACTGCAGCGTTGATGGGCCCGGGCCACGCGGCTATCGCGGGGTCCACAAGGTTGCACACGTGACCTTCGGTCCCTGCCGGGGGAGCGGTTATCATGCCGCTCCGCCGGTCCTCGATCGCGCGTCCTCCCCCAGGAAATCTCACGCATGCGCATCCTGCTTGCCCGCCACGGCGAGACGCCGTGGAACGCCGAAGGCCGTTACCAGGGCCAGATCGATATTCCACTCTCGCCGGTCGGCGAAGCCCAGGCGAAGGCACTGGGCGAACGCCTGAAAGACGTGGCCATCGAGCGCGCGGTCGCCTCGCCGTTGTCGCGCGCGCAGGCGACCGCACGCTACGCGCTGGGGCCCGCGCGCGAATCGATGCTGGCGCTGGACGCGGACCTGCAGGAAATCGCGCATGGCGAGTGGGAAGGCCTGCTGGCCAGCGAAATCCACGACAAGGATCCGGCGCGCCTGCAGGCATGGCGGGAGGAGCCGGACACCGTGCTGATGCCGGGCGGGGAGTCCCTGCGGCAGGTGCTGGAGCGCTCGTGGCGCGGCCTGGGCAAGGCCGCCGAAGGACTCGGCCCGCACGACACGTTGCTGGTGGTCGCCCACGACGCGGTCAACCGGGTGCTGCTGTGCAAGGTGCTGGGCATTCCGTTGTCGCGCCTGTGGACGTTCCGGCAGGCGCCGACCACGCTCAACCTGCTCGAAGGCGATGACATCGAAAGCCTGGAAGTGGTGCGCCTGAACGATTGCAGTCATCACACGCCGTTCTTCGGCGAGGCCAAGCACCGCGCGCTGTAAACGTTAAGTCCGTCGCATCCTGCGTATCCGATGGGACGGGTGCGCGGGCGTTCGTTTGAAATCTCGCATGTTCTCCTGCGCTCTGGCCGACAGCCCTGTTCTAGCCTTTGTTGCGCCGAAGGACCACTGCGCCTTCTTCTTACGGAAACATGCGTCTTCGCTCGATGTTGCAACTCTACGCGGCCAAACAGGACTACCGGGCGCAGGGGCGTAGATTCGCGCGGCACATCTATCCGCTGCGGCTGTTCGGCATGATGCTGTTCACCTTGCCGTACGGCTCCATCCTGATCGAGCGGCAGGCGCCAGCCGGTTATTGGGTCGTGGTGATCCTGCACGTGCTGATCTGGCCGCACGTGGCGTTCTGGCTGTCGCGGACGGCGCGCGAGCCGCTCCAGGTCGAGCGCTGCAATTTGATCGTCGACGCGGTCTGGGGTGGCTTCTGGATCGCCGTTTCCAGCGTGTCGCTGGTGCCGGCGGTCGCGGTGCTCAGCGTCCTGAGTGCCGATCGCATGGCGGCCGGCGGCTGGCGCCTGTTGTGGCGCGCACTGCTGGCGGGAGGGGCGAGCTTCCTGCTGTCGTGGTGGTGGCTGGGGTTTCAGTTCGAACTGGCGTCCTCGATGCGGACCACCGGCTGTGCGGTCGCCTCCTGGTACATCTACATCCTGGGCCTGAGCCACGTCACCTATCAGTTCGCCCGCCAGGTCAACCGCCAGAACCGCGAGCTGGACCGACTGCAGTTGACCGATGTCGGCGTCGACCTCCCTAACCGCCGCTTCTTCCATGCCCACGCGACCGAGCAGATCGCGGTCGCCCGCCGCAGCGGTGCGTCGGCGGTACTGCTGCTCATCGACGTGGACTACTTCAAGTCCATCAACGATCGCCACGGCCACGGCGCCGGCGACGATGTGTTGCAGCAGATCTCCGGACTATTGCGCGAACAGGCCGGGCCTGGCGGTTTCCCGGCGCGGATCGGCGGCGACGAATTCACGCTGTTGCTGCCGGTGCCGCTGGACGAAGGCGAGGCGGCCGCGTTGCGCCTGCGCGAGGCCGCCGCCGCGCTGGTGTTGCCGCGCTATCCGCAACTGCGGATCGGGCTGAGCATCGGCGTGGCGCAGTTGAGCGCGCACCACCGCAGCCTCGACGACTGGATGGGCGCGGCCGATCGCGCGATGTATCAGGCCAAGGCGGCCGGGCGCTGAGCGCGACCAGGTGGCGGGCGCGGTGGAAGCGAAACCGGGATAATGGCGCGCTTCCACGCATCGCTCGGTCCGGCCGTGAATCTGCCCGCTTCTCTTTCCGATTGGCTCGTCTACATCGAGCGCCAGCACCCGCAGTCCATCGAGATGGGCCTGGAGCGCGTGCGCGCGGTCGCCGCGCGGATGGGGTTGGGCGCTCCCGCCAAGAAAACCATTGTCGTGGCCGGCACCAACGGCAAGGGATCGACGGTGGCGTTCATCGAGGCCATCGCGCGTGCGGCCGGCTGGAAAGTCGGTGCCTATACCTCGCCGCACCTGCTGGCCTACAACGAGCGCGTGCGCATCGACGGCCAGGACGCCAGCGATGCGGAATTGGCCGAGGCCTTCGCTGCGGTGGAGGCCGCACGCGACGACACGCCGCTGACTTATTTCGAGTACGGCACGCTGGGCGCACTGTGGCTGTTCGCGCGTGCCGGGCTCGATCTGGCCGTGCTCGAAGTGGGGCTGGGCGGGCGCCTGGATGCAGTCAATCTGGTTGATGCGGACGTGTCGGTGATCACCACCGTCGATATCGACCACACCGATTGGCTGGGTCCGGACCGCGAGCACATCGGCGAAGAAAAGGCCGGCATCATCCGCGGCTGGAAGCCGGTGGTGCTGGGCGAGATCGATCCGCCCTCGAGCGTGCTGCGCCGCGCCTATCTGCTGGGCGCCAATGCGATCCGCTACGGCAGCGATTATTTCTGCGAGCAGATCGACGCCGCGCACTGGCGCTGGCGCGATGTGTCCGTGCGTCTCGAACTGCCGATGCCCGCGTTGCGCGCGCCGGTGCAGTTGGCCAATGCGGGTGCGGCGATCGCGGCCCTGCGCGCGCTGCGCAAGCCGGTGCCGCGCACGGCCTGGGCCGAGGGCGTGGCGCAGGCGCGCATCCCCGGCCGCCTGCAATCGATGCAGGTGGGCGCGGTGGAAGTGGTGCTCGACGTGGGCCACAACCCGCAGGCCGCTCGCGAACTGGCCGCCGCGCTGCGCGCCCGGCCAGCAGCCGGGGCCACCCATGCGGTGTACGCGGCGCTGGCCGACAAGGACAGCGTGGCGGTGGTGGAGGCGTTGGCGCCCGAAGTCGCCCATTGGCATCTGGCCGGGCTGGCCGGGCCGCGCGGGCAGGATGCTGCCACGCTGGGCGAACGGCTCGCCGCGACGGCCGCCGCCCAGGCCGCGCGTGCCGACGATGTCGCCCGGGCCCTGGCTGCCGCGCTGGCCGGCGCCGCGGCAGGCGACCGGGTGCTGGTGTTCGGCTCTTTCCACACCGTTGCCGAGGCCCTGCAGGCACTTCGTTCAGTTGCTTGAGGGCGGTCGCGCGGCACCGGCCTTATAATCCCGACGGCCTCCCGCCACGCCGCACAAATACCCCGTGGATACAGCTCTGAAACAGCGCCTCATCGGTGCCATCGTCCTGGTGGCGCTTGCCGTGATCTTCCTGCCGATGCTGGTGAAGGGCCCCGCGCCCGACTCCGGGGTCGGCGACGTGCCGCTGCAGGCACCGGCCGCGCCGGCCGATGCGCAGTTCCAGACCCGCGAGCTGCCGCTGGTGACGCCGGGCAACGCGCCTGCCGGCGGGGCCGTGGGCATGAGCAACGGTGCGCCGGCGGCGGTCGTCGATGCACCCTCGGCCGCGCCGGCCACGGGCGACAACGCCGCGCTGCCGCCGGCCACCGCCGCCGGCAACTACGCGATCAACTTCGGTGCCTATGGCAGCGAGGCCGATGCCAATGCCGTGATCGCGCGATTGAAGCAATCGCAGCTGCCGGGTTTCAGCCAGAAGACCGAGATCAACGGACGCCCGGCGTGGCGCGTGCGCATCGGGCCCTACGCCGACCAGGCGCAGGCCGAAGCGGTGCGCCTGCAGGCGGTCAAGGTCCGCAGCGACGTCAACGCGCAGGTCGTCACCCTGGACGCCACCGGCCCGGCAGCGCCGGCCGCGTCGGTGCCGACTTCGACTTCGACTTCCAGCACCGCCAGCGCCGCTTCCGCCGCGCCGGTGCGTACCGAACAACTGCCGCCTGCGCCAGCGCCGGCCAAGCCGGCCGCCACCGCGCCCAAGCCGGCCGCCGCTGAACCCAAGCCGGCCACGCCGGTCGCCACCACCCCGCCGGCACCCAAGCCGCAGGCGCCGGCCGCCACCAAGCCCGCGACGCCGGCCGTGCCGGCTGCGCCCGCGGCCAGCGGTGTCGGCTTCGCCGTCCAGCTCGGCGCCTTTGGCCGCCCCGAAGACGCCAATGCCTTGCGCGACAAGGTCCGCGCCGCCGGCTTCAGCGCCTTCGTCGAACAGGTCCGCACCGACAGGGGCACGCTCAGCCGCGTGCGGGTCGGGCCCGTCGCCAATCGCGGCGATGCTGAACAGCTCAAGGCCCAGGTGGCCGCCAAGGTCGGCATCTCGGGCATGGTGCGGCCGCATCCTTGAAACTGCCGGCCCGGGCACCCATGCAGGGGACCGCCGGCCCGCGCGCTGAACTTGCGGGCCCGGCCGCGGAGACCGCGCCATGATCGATCTGGTCCTGCTGGGCGTGATCGGCCTGTCGGCGCTGTTGGGGTTGTTCCGCGGGTTTATCGGCATCGTCGTCGGGACGCTGTCGTGGCTGCTGGCGGTGTGGCTGTCGTTCCTGTTCGGGCACGCGGCGGCGCTGTGGCTGTCACACGGCGGTACCCCGTCGCTGGCGCAGTATCTGGGCGGCTATGGCGGCGTTTTCATCGCCGTGTTCGCCACGATGGCGCTATTGGGCTGGATGCTGCGCGCGGCGGTCAATGCGGTGCGCCTGGGCGGCGTGGACCGGATGTTCGGGTTCGCGCTCGGGCTGGTGCGTGGAGTGGTGCTGGCCTGCGTGCTGGTGCTGCTGATGGGCTACAGCTCATTGCCGCACGAGCCGTCCTGGCGGCAGTCGCAGGTGTTGCCGTGGCTGCGGCCTGGCGCCGAGTGGATGCGGGCGCAGTTGCCGGACTGGGAGGTCCCGACACCGGATTTGGGCAAGCTGGCCCTGCCGGGCGATAATGCGCAGATACCGGCGACGGGATGGCCCGTCGCACTGCCCGCGGCGGAGGGCCGCGCGGGCGGAGAGGGCAGGACCGGCGCCAAAGAGCAGGCCGGTGAGCTGCCAGCCAACATCGAGCCGACGCCTCCGCGCGACGGCGAACACGACCCGCAGCGGGTCGACCCCCACGGCCAGGCAAGGCCACCCTCTCAGAACTAGGGCGCAAGCCCAGCGGAGAACGCGCAACATGTGTGGCATCGTCGGTATCGTCGGCAACCAGAACGTCGCCGGGCAGCTTTATGACGGGCTGACCGTCCTGCAGCATCGCGGCCAGGACGCCGCGGGCATCGCCACCGCGGACGGCACCCGTCTGCGCGTGCAAAAGGCCAATGGCCTGGTCCGCGACGTCTTCGACGACACCAAGATGGCGGTGCTGGAAGGGCGCGTGGGCATCGCCCATTGCCGCTACCCGACCGCCGGGTCCGAAGGCATGGACGAGGCACAGCCGTTCTATGTGAACTCGCCCTACGGCATCGCGCTGGCCCACAACGGCAACCTGATCAATACCGAGGCGCTGCGCCAGCAGGTGTTCGAGGCCGATCGCCGCAACATCAACACCGATTCGGACAGCGAAGTGCTGTTGAACATCTTCGCCTTCGAGCTGGATGCGCAACGTTCGCTGTCGCCGGAAGCGGCGATCCGCGCGGTGGCCGGCGTGCACCGGCGCTGCAAGGGCGGCTATGCGGTGGTCAGCGTGGTGCTGGGCCTGGGCCTGGTCGCCTTCCGCGATCCGCATGGCATCCGCCCGCTGGTGCTGGGCAAGCGCAGCGACCCGGAGGGCGACGAGTACATCGTCGCCTCCGAGTCGTCGGCGCTGGATATCCTCGGCTTCCAGCGCGTGCGCGACGTGTTGCCCGGCGAGGCGGTGGTGATCACCGCGCGCGGCGAGCTGTTCTCGGAAGTGTGCGCGCCGGCGACCGAGCACACCCCGTGCATCTTCGAGTACGTGTACTTCGCGCGCCCGGATTCGATGATCGACAACGTGTCGGTCCACAAGGCGCGCATGCGCATGGGCCAGAAGCTGGGCGAGAAGATCCTGCGCCTGCGCCCGGACCACGACATCGACACCATCATCCCGATCCCGGACACCTCGCGCGATGCCGCGCTGGAGATGTCCAACGTGCTCGGCGTGAAGTACCGCGAAGGCTTCGTCAAGAACCGCTACGTCGGCCGCACTTTCATCATGCCGGGCCAGGGCGAGCGGGTGAAGTCGGTGCGCCGCAAGCTCAATCCGATCCACCTGGAATTCCGCAACCGCGTGGTGCTGCTGGTCGACGACTCGATCGTGCGCGGCACCACCAGCCGGCAGATCGTGCAGATGGTGCGCGAAGCCGGCGCGCGCAAGGTCTACCTGGCTTCGGCCGCGCCGCCGGTGCGGCACCCGAACATCTACGGCATCGACATGCCGGCCGCGGAAGAACTCGTCGCGCACAACCGCACCGAGCAGGAGATCCAGGAATTCCTCGGGGTCGACTGGCTGATCTACCAGGACCTGGACGATCTGGAGAGCGCGGTGCGCGAGGGCAATCCGGAGCTCAAGCAGTTCGACTCCTCGTGCTTCGACGGCCACTACACCACCGGCATCGAGCCGGGCTACTTCGAGCGCATCCAGCAGTTGCGCTCGGACGAAGCCAAGCACAAGCGTCGCGCCTGAGCGGACGCAGGCGCTCGTGCAGGACGCATCAGCCGTTGATCTGTTGCAGGCAGCGCAGCGCTGCCTGGCCGCGTCCGATCCGGCCGAGAAGGTCGCACTGACTCAGCATTACGCCGCCGCCTTCGCGCGCGGCGAGCTGGCCATGCCGATGGATCCGCCGTCGCCGGAGCCGATCCGCATGCCCGGGCGCCCATCGCGCCCGCGCCTGGTGCACCCGCGCGAATTGCCGCGCCGTGGCCTGGGCAGCGACGTAGGCCGCGCGGCATTCGTGCACGCGATCGCCCATATCGAACTCAACGCGATCGACCTGGCCTGGGACGCGGTCTACCGCTTCCGCGGCCCGCCGCCGGCGTTCCATGCCGACTGGGTATCGGTGGCTGCCGACGAGTCGCGCCACTTCGAGCTGTTGCGCGCGCGCCTGCGCGCCTACGACCACGACTACGGCGATTTCGATGCCCACAATGGCCTGTGGGAAATGTGCGAGAAGACCGCGCATGACGGTTTGGCGCGCATGGCGCTGGTGCCGCGCGTGCTGGAAGCGCGCGGCCTCGACGTGACGCCCGGCATGATCGTGAAGCTGCGCGCGTTGGGCGACGACGCCACCGCCGATGTGCTGGAAATCATCCTGCGCGAGGAGGTCGCGCACGTGGCCGCCGGTTCGCGCTGGTACCGCTGGTATTGCGAACGCGCCGGCGTGGAGCCGCGCGCACGCTTCAAGGCACTGCTGCGCGAATACGCTGGCGGTTACCTGCATGGCCCCTTCAACATCGAAGCGCGGCTGCTGGCTGGCTTCGATGAAGACGAATTGGCGAGCCTGGTGGAGCAGGCCGGCTGAGCGGCGGCGACGCCATCGACTCCATTGCAGACTGACGCAAGTCGGGGCTGAAGCCCCTCCCACAAGGCATCGGTGTGGGAGGGGCTTCAGCCCCGACGGTTTCAGCTCGCGATGGTCCTCAGCCCCGCGCCAGCGTCTCCAACGCCATCCCGTCTTCATCCACGCGCAACACCGAGCCCTGCTCGTACCAGTCGCCGAGCACCACGCGGGTACACGACGTCTCGCCGACCTGCAGCGAATGGATCGCGGGGCGGTGCGTATGGCCATGGATGATGCGGTCCACGCCGTAGCGGGCAAAGGTCGCCTCGACTTCGGCCGGCGCCACGTCGGTGATGGTTTCGAACTGCGCGCGATCGCCCTCCTTGAGCTCGGACTGCCGCGCCTGGCTGGCGGCGCGTGCCTGCTGGGCGAAGGCCACGCGCGCGGCCAGCGGCTGCGACAGGAACTGCGCGATGAAGGCCGGGTCGCGCGTCTGCGCGCGGAACTGCTGGTAGGCCACGTCATCGGTGCATAGCAGGTCGCCGTGCATCAACAGGGTGGGGCGGCCGTACAGGTCGATCACGCTGGGGTCGGGCAGGATGCGGAAATCAGCGCGGCGCGCGTAGTCCTGGCCGACCAGGAAGTCGCGGTTGCCGGCCATGAAATACACCGGTACGCCGCTGTCGGCGAGCTCGTGCAGGGCGGCGGCCACCGCATCGGCGGCCGGCGATGGCGTGTCGTCGCCGATCCAGGCCTCGAACAGATCGCCGAGGATGTACAGCGCGTCGGCCTCGCGCGCTTCGCCGCGCACGAACGCCAGGAACAGCTCGGTGATCGCCGGCCGCGCCGGGTCCAGATGCAGGTCGGAAACGAAGAAGGTCGTCATCGGGCCATTGTAGGCCAGCGCCGCCGGGGCGCGGACAGCCGCGCTCAGACCGGCAGCAGGGTGGCGATCGGCACGAACAGCAGCGACAGGCCGGCCAGGGTGGCGCCGATCGCGGTGGCGGCCAGCACATCGCTGGGGTAGTGCAGGCCCAGCACCACGCGCGACAGCGCCACGCAGGCCGAGAACGGCACCAGCAAGGTCGCCAGCCATGGGTAATAGGCCAGCGCCACGATGCTGAAGGACACCGCGTGCAAGGTGTGCCCGGACGGAAAGCTGAACTCGTCCAGCGGCCGGACCCAGGCGCGGATCCGCAGGTCGGCGGCGAACGGACGCGGTCGCCGTGTCCAACGCTTGAGCGTCTTGTACAACGTCAACGCGAGCACGCCGGTCAGGGCCATGTGCACCGAGGCGCGCATGCCTTCCAGGCCGTCGACGACGACCAGCAGGCCCATCAATGCATACCAGAACACGCCATCGCCGAGCCGGCTGGTGGAAGCGAAGAAGCGGCGCACGCGTTGGCGCCGGCACCAATGGTTGGCGCGCCGGCACCAGCGCGTTTCGCGACCGCGCAGAGTTTCAAGCCGCATCGATGGCATAGCGTTTCTCCGCAGGAATCAGCGATTGCAGCGTGGCATCGAAGTCGGCCACGACCCGGTCAGGATGCAGCTGTTTCATCGCTTGGCTGGCGGTCTGGCCCATCGTGCGGCGCAGCTCGTCGTCCTCGGCCAGGCGCACCGCCGCGGCCAGGAAGGCTTCGTCGTCGTTGACGGCCGCGCCGGTGATGCCGTTGCGCAGGTACTGGCGCGCCGCGCCGTAGTCGAAGGCGACCGTCGCCAGGCCGCTGGCCATCGCTTCCAGGGTCACGTTGCCGAAGGTCTCGCTGCGGCTGGGGAACAGGAACAGATCGCCGCTGGCGAAATGCCGCGCCAGCGCGTCGCCGCGCTGGATGCCGCAGAAAATGAAATCCGGGTTCTCGTTGGCCAGCCGCTCGCGCATCGGGCCGTCGCCGACCCAGATGAAGCGCGCTTTCGGGCGCACCTGTTGCAGGCGCCGGAACGCCTGCACCGCCAGCGGAAGATTCTTTTCGCCGGCGATGCGCCCCACATAGATCGCCGCGAAGCCGTGACCGTCGATACCCCATTCCTCGCGCAGCGCGGGATCGCGGCGGCGCGGATCGAACTGCAGGCTGTCGACCGCGCGGGCGAGCAGGCGCACGCGCTCGAAGCCGCTGTCGGCCAGGAACTGTTGCAACTCGGTCGTCGGCACCAGGGTCGCGGCGGCCTGGTTGTGGAAGCGTCGCATCCAGCGCAGCGCGGCACCCTGTAGCCAGGCGGCGCCGTACTCAGGCAGGTATTCGTCGAAGCGGGTGTGGAAGCCGCTGGCGACCGGGATGCCGAGCCGGCGCGCCGCCCGCATCGCCGACCAGCCCAGCGGGCCTTCGGTGGCGATATAGATTGCGTCCGGACGTTGCTCGCCCCAATGGCGGGTCAGGCGTTGCGTGGCCGGCAGGCCAAAGCGCAGGCCCGGGTAGCGCGGCAGCGACGCGCCGCGTACCAGCAAGGCATCGGTGTTGGCGGCATCGGACGGCTGCCGCGGGCGTACGACCTCGACGTGATGGCCGCGCGAGCGCAGGCCGTTCTCCAACCCGTGCACGGTCAGCGCAACGCCGTTGACCTCCGGCGGATAGGTCTCGGTGACGATGGCATAGCGCATGGCAACCTCCGCGTGTGGTTGCCAATCTGCATGCGGGCGGTGGCGTGCATGTTGCAGCCATGTGCCATTCGTATGACGGCGGGGGCGCTCGTGTGGGAGCCGCTTCAGCCGCGACCGCGGGATGCGCGCGGTCGCGGCCGAAGCGGCTCCTACAGGGGCCACGACGTGGTCCTACGCCACGAATGGCTTGAACGAAATGCCCAGCCCGGCCATGCCTTCGACCTCGCCGATCAGGTCGGCGCGCAGCAGCGGCCGCGACTCCAGCCACGCCTGCGACAGGATCAGCGAGAGCCGCTCGTTGTCCGCGCTCAGCTCCAGGGTCGGGATCTCGTCGGCATCGTGGGCGCGGTGCAGCAGTACCGCCAGGCGCAGCAGCGCGGCCTTGCGGCGGGTCGGCAGCAGCAGGCGGTCGGGCAGGGCTTCGAAGGCAGTCTTCGGGACATTGCGGCGATGCGTGCGCACCAGCCCCGCCAGCACCTGCTGTTCCTGGCGCGAGAAGCCGGCGATGTCCGAATTTTCCAGCACGTAGCTGCCATGCACGTGGTACTGGCTGTGGGCGATCATCAGGCCCAGTTCGTGCAGGCGCGCCGACCAGCCGAGCATCCGTGCATCGTCGCCGTCCAGCGCCCAGGCCTCGGCGACCTGCCCGAGCAAGCGCTGCGCGGTCGCCTGCACGCGTTCGGCCTGGCCTTCATCGATGCCGTAGCGCTGCACCAGGGCGGCGACCGAACCATCGCGCGGATCGTCCGCACCGGCGCGGCCGAGCATGTCGTAGAGGATGCCTTCGCGCATCGCCGCCTTGCTGACCATCAGCTTCTCCAGGCCCAGGGCCTGGAAGGCCGCTTCCAGTACCAGGATCCCACCGGCGATGATCGGGCGGCGGTCCGATGACAGGCCCGGCAGCTCGATGTCCTCGATGCGCTTGGCCTTGAGCAGTTCTTCGCGCAGCACCGGCAGTGCCTCGGCGGTGATCGCGCCCTTGGTCAGCTTCATTGCCGCGCAGATTTCGCCGATCGACTTGTGCGTGCCGGACGAGCCGACCGCCTCGTGCCAGCCGAGCGCGCGGTATTGCGTAGCGAACTGCTGGAACTCGGCGCCGATCTCGGTCAGCGCATCCTTCCAGCGCTTCTTGGACAGCTTGCCGCCGGGGAAGAAGCGCCGCGTGCTGGCGATGCAGCCGGCCTGCAGGCTCTCGCGCTCCAGGGTCTGGAAGCCGCGGCCGATGATGAATTCCGTCGAGCCGCCGCCGATGTCGATCACCAGCCGGCGCTGGTCCGGCTTGGGCGGCTGCGCGTGGGCCACGCCGAGATAGATCAGGCGCGCTTCCTCGCGACCACTGACCACTTCGATCGGATGGCCGAGCGTGGCTTCGGCCGGGGCCAGGAAGGTCTGTGGCGAGCGCAGCTGGCGCACCGTGTTGGTGGCCAGGGCGCGCACCCGATGCGGCGGCACCTCGCGGATGCGGTGGCCGAAGCGCGCCAGGCATTCCAGCGCGCGCTCGCGCGCTTCGCCCGACAGGCCGCCTTTGCCATCCAGGCCGTCGGCCATGCGCACGGTCTCGCGCAGCCGGTCGACCACGCGCAACTGCCCGAGCACGTAGCGGGCGATGATCATGTGGAAACTGTTGGAGCCCAGGTCGATGGCCGCCAGCAGTTCGCCGTCCTGCAACGGCGGAGAGGTAGGGGAGGTATTGGGCATGCGTGAATGTTAGCCGGTGGCCACGCCGGATGCGTGATCCGTGGCCGTCAATCACCGCAGCGGGACTTCACTCCCGCTCAACCGCCGCTCCTGTAGGAGCCGCTTCGGCCGCGACCCTGCGGGCCTGGCAAACCAGGCATCGCAGCGGCCTAGACCCCATCCAGCAGCATCTGCTGCGCAGAATGCGGCGGCTGGCCCGCGGCCGGGGCCAGTTTGCGATAGATCCCGTCGGCGCCGAGCTCCCAGGCATTGCAATTGTCATCGAGGTAATTGCGCAGCGCTTCGCGGTACACGCGTGCGGCGACGTCCGGGTCCAGGATCGGGAAGCAGGTTTCGACCCGGCGCAATAGGTTGCGTTCCAGCCAGTCGGCGCTGGCGCAGAACAGCTCCGCATTGCCGTCGTTGCCGAACCAGTAGACCCGGCTGTGCTCCAGGAAGCGCCCGACGATCGAGCGCACCCGGATGTTCTCCGACACGCCCGGCACGCCCGGCCGCAGGGTGCAGGCACCACGGACGATCAGATCGACCTGCACGCCGGCCTGCGACGCTTGGTAAAGCGCACGGATCACCTGCGGTTCGTTCAGCGCATTCATCTTGGCGATGATGCGGCCGGGACGACCCTCCTGGGCCAGCCGGGTCTCGCGCTCGATGCGGGCCAGCACGCCCGGGTGCAGGGTGAACGGCGACTGCAGCAGGCGCTTGAGTTTCATCTTCGGCGCCAGGCCCGACAACTGCTGGAACAGCAGATGCACGTCGTTGCCGATGTCCGGGTCGGCGGTGATCAGGCTCAGGTCGGTGTAGGCGCGGGCGGTACCGCTGTGATAATTGCCGGTGCCCAGGTGCACATAACGGCGCAGCTTGCGGCCTTCGCGGCGCACCACCAGCAGCATCTTGGCGTGGGTCTTGTAGCCGACCACGCCGTAGACCACCTGCACGCCGGCCTCCTGCAGCTTGTCGGCCAGGCCCAGGTTGGCTTCCTCGTCGAAGCGCGCGCGCAGCTCGACCACGACGGTGACGTCCTTGCCGGCGCGCGCGGCCTGGATCAGCGCATCGACGATCGCCGAGTCCTTGCCGGTGCGGTACAGCGTCTGCTTGATCGCCAGCACGTTCGGGTCGATCGCCGCCTGGCGGATCAGGTCCAGCACCGCGGTGAACGCGTCGAAGGGATGGTGCAGCAGCACGTCGCCCTTGCCGGCGAGCTCGAAGATGCCTTCGCTGTCGCGCAGGGTGCGCGGATTGAACGGCGGGTACTTCAGCTCGGGCCGCTGCACGAAGTCATAGACCTGCACCACGCGGCTGAGATTGACCGGGCCGGCGATGCGGTAGACCGCGTTCTCCGGCAGGCCGAAGTTCTGCAGCAAGGTGCGCACGATCGGCTTGGGCGTATCGTCGGCGATCTCCAGCCGCACCGCCGGCCGGTAGCCGCGGTCGACCAGCTCGTCGCGCAGCGCCAGCGCGAGGTTTTCCACTTCCTCTTCGTCGACCACCAGCTCGGAGTTGCGGGTGACCCGGAACTGATAGGCGCCCTTGACCTCCATGCCGGGGAACAGCTCGTCGACGAACGAGGACAGCACCGAGGACAGGAATACGAAATTCTGCGCGCCGGGCTCGCTCAGGCTGGCCGGCAGCTGGATGATGCGCGGCAGCGAGCGCGGCGCGCGCACGATCGCCAGGTGGCCGGCGCGCCCGAACGCATCGGTGCCTTCCAGCACGACGACAATATTGAGCGTCTTGTTGAGGATCTTCGGGAACGGATGCGCCGGGTCCAGCCCCAACGGCGACAGCACCGGCATGATCTCGTTGCGGAAGTAGGCGCGCAGCCAGCGCTTCTGTCGCGACGTCCACGAATTGCGGCCCAGCACGCCGACACCGGCGGCCAGCATGGCTGGGCGCAGCACTTCATTCCAGCAGTGGTACTGCTGCGCGACCAGTTCGGCGGCGCGATCGTGCACGGCGTTGAGGATGGCCGCCGGGCTCATCCCGTCCGGGCCCGGCGCCAGGCCGAACTCCTGCGCATGGCGCACGGTGGCGGCGCGGATCTCGAAGAATTCGTCCAGGTTCGTGCAGGAAATGGTCAGGAAGCGCAGCCGTTCCAGCAGCGGCACCTGTTCGTCCATCGCCTGCGCCAGCACGCGGAAATTGAAGTCCAGCTGCGACAACTCGCGGTTGAGGTACAAGGCCGGGTCGCGCAGCGGATCGGCGGGCGTCAGCTCGGCGGCGGAGGCGAGGACGGCGGGTTTCTTGGCGCTGGCCATGGTCGGGTTCAAGCGTTCCTGCAACGGTGGGGGAACGCGTCGGCGCGGAGTGCGGACGATGCCGCGTGTCGCAGTCCGAGCCGCGCAGAAGTATTCATATCACGCCGGCCGCGAAGCCTGTGTTTCAGCTTCGCGCGCGATCACCCGCGCCGAGCTGAAGTGGCAGGAGAACTGGCTGCCCTTGCCGACTTCGCTTTCGATTTCCAGGCGCGCCTGGTGCAGGCCGAGCACATGCTTGACGATCGATAGGCCGAGTCCGGTGCCGCCGCTCTCGCGCGAGCGGCTGCTGGAGACGCGATAGAAGCGTTCGGTGATGCGCGGCAGGTGCGAGGCGGGGATGCCATAACCGCTGTCGCGCACCGCCAGCATCGCGCCGCCGTCGGCCTCGCGTGCGAAGCGGATGCAGACCTTGCCGCCAGCCGGGGTGTAGCGCACCGCATTGGTGACCAGGTTGGAGAACGCGCTGTGCAGCTCCTTGTTGGAGCCGAGCAGGTCGCAGCCGGCCTCGTCGATCACTTCGATCGTGTGGCGGCCCTGGCTGTGCGCCTCGGCTTCGCGCCGCAGCGTGGCCAGCATCGGCGCCATCGCGACCGTTTCCTCGCCGATCTCGTCCTGCGATTCCAGCCGCGACAGGGTCAGCAAGTCCTCGACCAACTGGGCCATGCGCTGGGATTGCTTGCGCATCTCCACCAGCATCGGGCCGGAGTCCGGAAAGTCCTCCGGGTCGAGCATGTCCAGGTAGCCGTGCACCACGGTCAACGGCGTGCGCAGCTCGTGCGAGACATTGGCGACGAAATCGCGGCGCACCTGTTCCAGGCGCAGCAGCTTGCTGACGTCGCGCGCGACCAGCAGCCAATAGTCTTCCGAATACGGGATCAGCCGCAGGTTGAGGCGCAGTTGCGGATCCACCGGCGAAGGCGCGTCCAGCATCGGCTCGGCATTGCGGCCAGCGGCCAGCCAATGCGCCAGCGGCAGCGGCTGCAGGCGTTCGACCACCGGCGCGCCGAGGTCGCCGGGGTGGTGCAGACCGAGCAGGCCGCCGGCCGCTTCGTTGAACCACTGCACGCGCTGGCTGTTGCGGTCCACCACCACGACCGCGTCGGGCAATGCAGCGGCGGCGGCGCGATAGGTGCGCAACATTTCGACCAGACGACGTTTACGGGTGCGCATTTCAACCTGGCTGCGATAGAGCAGACGATCCAATTCGTTCCAGGCGCCGGTGCCTGCGGCCGGTTCCCAGCGCTGGCGCGCGGTGAGGCCGCGCAGCACGCGGCGCAAGCGCCAGTAATCCCACGCCAGCGCCGCGAAGGCGGCCAGCGCCAGCGCCATCCAGGCCTGGCCCGCGAGCAGCCCGACCAGCAGCGCGGCGAGCAACCACAGGCCCAGCGTGAGCAGGGTTTTCAGCCAGGCGGAACGGATGTGTTGCGGCATGGGCGCGGGCACGGTCGACCGGGGCGGGCGGCGTCGCCGCTCAGGTCGCGGCGGAGAAGCGATAGCCCGACCCGCGCACGGTCTGCACCATGTTCTCCAGGCCGAACGGTTCCAGCGTCTTGCGCAGGCGCCGGATGTGCACGTCGATGGTGCGTTCCTCGACATACACGCTGCCGCCCCAGACGTGGTCCAGCAACTGGGTGCGGCTGTAGACGCGTTCGGGATGGGTCATGAAGAAATGCAGCAGCCGGTACTCGGTCGGGCCGATCGGCACCGGCGAGTCGCTGGCGAATACGCGGTGGGCGGCGCCATCGATGCGCAGCGCGCCGATGCCGACGCTGCCATCTTCGTCGTCGTCGCGGGCGCGGCGCATCACCGCGCGGATCCGCGCCAGCAGCTCGCGCGCGGAGAACGGCTTGACGACGTAGTCGTCCACGCCGGCCTCCAGGCCGCCGACGCGATCGTTCTCTTCGCCGCGCGCGGTCAGCATGATGATCGGGATCTCGCGGGTCAGCGTGTCCTTGCGCCAGCGGCGCGCCAGCTCCAGGCCGCTGGTGCCGGGCAGCATCCAGTCCAGCAGGATCAGGTCCGGCACACGGTCGGCGATCGCGGTCTGCGCTTCGCGCGCATCACCGGCGTGGATCGGCTCGAATTCGCCCTTGCGCAGGGCAAAGGCGACCATGTCGCGGATCGCGGGTTCATCGTCAACGATCAGGATGCGTTTCTGCACGCGGGCTACCGTGGGGGGATACCGGATGGACGCCAGTAGACTACGGTTTTATGACTGCCCTGTGACAGGGTGGGCGCCGGCCGGCGGCGTAGCCGTGTCAGCGTGACAGGTCCGGGTCGCGCACGCCCTGGCGGCGCATCTCCAGCACGGTCGGGGTGATGGCCGCGATGCGGGCGTCGACGCGGGAGCGGGTGACGTAATCCAGCTCCTGCCGCTTCAGCGCCTGGAGCTGGATCAAGGCCTGCTCGGCCCGCCCGTTCAGGAAGGCCGCCTCCGCATAGGCCTCGCTGGCCCGATGGGCATCGCCAGCCAGTTCGCAGGCCCGCGCGTAGGTGGTCTGGTAGATCGGGTCTTCGGCGGCGGTGCGGGCCAGCGGTTGCAGTACCTGCTGGGCGCGCCGGCCGGCGGCGGCGGTGGCCTGTTCGTTGAGCAGGCCCGCATAGGTCAGGGCCACCGCGCGGTTGTCGGGACGTTGCTTCAGCAAGGCCTCGAAACGCTGGTTGGCTTGTTCGGCCTGGCCGGCCCGGGTCTGCGCCTCGCCCAGTGCCAGCGCCAGCCACAGGCTATCCGGCTGCTGCTCCAGCAGCGCGGCCAGTTCGTGCATGACCGCGACCGGGCTGTCGCTGTTGCGCATGTGCGCCAATGCCAGGCCATAGCGCTGCGGCGCACTGAGGCCTTGCGCGCTGCCACGGCGCAGGTCCTCGTACTCGCGGATCGCCGCGGCCGGTGTGTTGGCGCTGAGCACGCGCAGGCGTTCCTTGGCCCAGGCGAACTGGCCGTTGGGGCCGCGCGAGCTGATGTCGTAGGGCACCTTCAGCGAATACGGCAGCAGGGGGCTGCCGTTGCGGCTCAACGGTTCGGACAGCGACGGGTCGGACGGGTTGACGCGCACCTGCTCGGTGGCGCCCGGCACGCTGGTGGTCAGCAGCACCGTGTCCTTCTTCATCTGCTCGGCACGCGCCTTGGCCTCGACGATGCGGGTGGTGGTGACCGGGTGGGTCTGCAGGTAGTCCGGCGCGCTGAAACCGCCTTCGTTGCCGCGCATCGCCAGCGACATGCGCTCGAAGAACCCGGCCATCGCATCGACGTCGTAGCCGCTGCGGGCCAGCGTGCGGATGCCCAGGCGGTCGGCTTCGGATTCGTTGGAGCGGGTGTAGTTGATTTGCCGCTGCGCCATCAGCCCCATCGCGCTGGTGATGCTGGCCATGGTGGCGTCGCCGCTGGAACTGCCGCCGGCGCTTTGCGCGGCGATCACCGCCGCCAGCATGCCGAGCAGGATCGGGATCTGGTCGCGTTGGGCGCGCTCCACGCCGCGCAGCACATGCTGCTGGGTGACGTGGGCGATTTCGTGCGAGAGCACCGCGGCGACCTCGTCCTCGCTGTCGGCGGTGAGGACCAGGCCGGCATTCACCGCCACATAGCCGCCGAGCGTGGCGAAGGCGTTGATCTGGCGCTCGCGCAGCATGAAGAAGGTGAACGGCTGGCTGGGCTGGTCGCTATTGGCGCCGAGCCGGCGACCCAGGTCCTGCAGCCAATCCTCGATCAGCGGGTCCTGCAGGACATAGCCGTAGTTGCGCAGCTCGGCCAGCATCATCTTGCCGTACTCGGCCTGGCGGGCCGGGGTCAGCAACTCGCCGGCCGACGAGCCGATGTCCGGCAGCCGGTCCTGCGCCGGCGCCACGCCGACGGCGAGCACCAGGGTGCCGGCGGTAACAGCGGTGGCGAGCAGCAACTTGCGCAAGCAAAGCTCCGGGGGCGGGCGCCGCGCCGTCGGGCGCGACCGCTGAATGCGGGATGGGTCACAGTGTTGCGGTCGCCGGCTCGAAATTCCAGACGCCCGCTACCATATGCCAGACAACTGAACCCACACGGAGTTTCCCGTGAGCACCTCTGCAACCCCGCAGGTCCCCGGCGCCGCGCCCAGGATCCGACTGTATTCCACCGCCATCTGCCCGTACTGCGTGGCGGCCAAGAACTTCCTGAAAAGCAAGGGGCAGCAATGGGAGGAGGTGCGGATCGATCTGGACCCGGCCGAGCGCGAAAAGATGGTCGCGTTGGCCCGGCGCACCAGCGTGCCGCAGATCTTCATCGGCGACGTCCACGTTGGCGGCTATGACGACATGATGGCGCTGCACCGCGCCGGCAAGCTCGAGCCGCTGCTGGCCGGCCAGGGCGCGGAGGGGCAGGCATGAGCGCTTCCGATCAGGACGGCGGCGACCGCGTCCGCGAGTTCACCGAGTTCCGCCAGCGCATGAACCAGCGCATCCTGGGCGAGCCCAACCAGGTCGTGCGGCGCTTCTTCGCCCTGGACACCCAGACCTACCAGGCCGGCGCGCTGGACGTGAAGACCAAGGAGCTGCTCGGCCTGGTCGCCTCGATGGTGCTGCGCTGCGACGACTGCATCAGCTACCACGTGGCCCAGTGCAAGGACGCTGGGGTGACCCGCGAGGAGTTCTTCGAGACCTTCTCGGTCGGCCTGGTGGTGGGGGGCTCGATCGTGATCCCGCACCTGCGCCGCGCAGTGGATTTCCTGGACCAACTCGAAGGCGGCGCGCCCGCCCCGGAAGAGCATTCGCACGGCTGAGCCGTGCGTGTGGCGCAGCCCGCTGCGCGGGCCTGGCCCCCACGGTTGTGCTGCGCAAAACAAGGCGGGCGATATCGGCTTTTGGCTATCGCTTGCCGTGGGGACGGCATCATTCCATTGAGTTCGGCAGATTCGAGGGCGCCCGGCCCCACGCCGGGCTTGCCTATCCCCGCGCCGTTGGCGCGCCCCTTAACAAAGGGGGCTCTCCACCCGAGGCGATGTCGCTTGTTGTAGGAGCGGCTTCAGCCGCGACGCGTGAAATCCCCCGCCGTGCCCGGCTGTATGAACAGCCGCCCCCCAATTAGACCCAGGTCGGTTTGGGGCCGGCCCGGCCGATCGGGCATAATTCCGCTACTGACATTCCCCCGCGCATGGTCCCCCCGGCGACCGGCGTGCTCCTGTTTCCCACGTTTGGAATCCCAACGACATGACGCAGACAATCACGGTCATCCGCGGCGACGGCATCGGCCCGGAAATCATGGACGCCACCTTGCATGTGCTCGATGCGCTGCAGGCCGGCCTGACCTATGAATTCGCCGACGCCGGCCTGGTCGCGCTGGAAAAGCATGGCGACCTGCTGCCGGCCGAGACGCTTGAATCGATCTCCCGCAACAAGGTCGCCCTGAAGAGCCCGCTGACCACCCCGGTCGGCGAAGGCTTCAGCTCGATCAACGTGGCCCTGCGCCGCAAGTTCGACCTGTACGCGAACGTGCGTCCGGCCAAGTCGTTCCCGAACACCAAGTCGCGCTTCGCCGACGGCGTGGACCTGATCACCGTGCGCGAGAACACCGAAGGCGCGTACCTGAGCGAAGGCCAGACCGTGTCCGAAGACGGCGAGACCGCCTTCTCCGGCACCCGCGTCACCCGCAAGGGCTCCGAGCGCATCGCGCGCTACGCCTTCGAGTTGGCCCGCAACACCGGCCGCAAGAAGGTCACCGCCGTGCACAAGGCCAACATCATCAAGTCGACCTCGGGCCTGTTCCTGAAGGTCACCCGTGACGTCGCCGCCGAATACCCGGAAATCGAATTCCAGGAAATGATCGTCGACAACGCCTGCATGCAGCTGGTGATGCGTCCGGAGCAGTTCGACGTGATCGTCACCACCAACCTGTTCGGCGACATCATCTCCGACCTGTGCGCCGGCCTGGTCGGCGGCCTGGGCCTGGCCCCGGGCGCGAACATCGGCACCGACGCGGCGATCTTCGAGGCCGTGCACGGCTCGGCTCCGGACATCGCCGGCCAGGGCAAGGCCAATCCCTGCGCCCTGCTGCTGGGCGCCGCGCAGATGCTGGACCATATCGGCCAGCCGCAGAACGCCGAGCGCCTGCGCAACGCCATCGTCGCCACGCTGGAAGCCAAGGACTCGCTGACCCCGGACCTGGGCGGCACCGGCAACACCATGGGCTTCGCCCAGGCGATCGCCAGCCGCCTGTAATCCAGCGGCCGTGCAGCACAATGAGAAAGGGCGCCTCGCGGCGCCCTTTCTGTTTGTCTCGTTGTAGGAGCGGCTTCAGCCGCGACCCCTCACGCCATCGACCTCAATTGCGCGACTGCAGCTTCGACAGCAGCCGCAGGAACTCGATATACAGCCACACCAGCGTCACCATCAGGCCGAACGCGCCGTACCACTCCATGTACTTGGGGGCACCCTGCTCGACACCGGTCTCGATGAAGTCGAAATCCAGCACCAGGTTCATCGCGGCGATCACCACCACGAACAGGCTGAAACCGATGCCGATCAGGCCGGATTCGTGGATAAACGACATGTCGACGTTGAACATGCGCAACACGATCGTTGCCAGGTACACCAGCGCGATGCCACCGGTGGCGGCCATCACGCCGAGCTTGAAGTTCTCGGTGGCCTTGATCAGCCCGCTGCGATAAGCGAACAGCAGCGCGAACAGCGTGCCGAAGGTCAGCACCACCGCCTGGAACACGATGCCGTTGAAGCGCTGCTCGAAGATCGCCGAGATCGAGCCCAGGAAGAAGCCTTCCACCAGCGCATACAGCGGCGCGGTGACCGGCGACCAGGTCTTCTTGAAGGTGGTGACCAGCGCCAGCACGAAGCCGCCCAGCACACCGCCCCACAGGTAGACCTTGGCCCGCGGCAGCACTTCATCGTCGACGCCCAGCGTCTGGCTCCAGGCAAAGGCCGCGGTGATCACTGCCAGCAACAGCAGGAAGCCGGTCTTGTTGATGGTGCCGGACAGGGTCATGGCGTCGCCGTCGCGGCGCACCACGCTGCCGCTGGCCGAATCCAGGAAGGTCGACTCCTGGAGGGTAGGGTTGCCGCTGCGGAACATGCTCGGATCTCCTTGTCGGGGTGGGGCGGCCGTCGTGGCCGAGACCCCCAGCATAGCCGAAGCCTAGGAATCGTCTCATTGGCCCGCCAGGGCCGCGATTGACCCGGCGGCGCCCAGCCGGGACAATGACCGTCCTCGCGCCGTGCGGCGCCGGGAGCCGTTGTCCGTCGGGGTATAGCGCAGTCTGGTAGCGCGCCTGCTTTGGGAGCAGGATGTCGGGGGTTCGAATCCCTCTACCCCGACCATTCGGTCGACGGGGCGGCACCTTCCACACCGGGCGCCCGTAGCTCAACCGGATAGAGCACCGGCCTTCTAAGCCGGCGGTTACAGGTTCGAGTCCTGTCGGGCGCGCCATTGGGCCTCAGAGCTTGGGTCAAGTTTCCTGGCGGATTTCATCCGCAATCCGCATCAGCGCTTTTCCATGTGCTGGCGATGTGCGAGGTCTGATTATCACGTGTCAAGGCAGAAAGTCGGAACTGCCATCTCGGCGTGCCGGAGGGATGCCATTCGCTTGCTTCGCTTCGATGGAGGTGGACTATGATGAGCGGGATGAGGATTTCGCCGTCTTCGCTACGATCTCTTGCGAGGTGGATGCCTTGCCGATCGGCGACGCTCGTAAACACTGGGCACCCGAAAAGCGCACTGCGCTAGAGCCCGATATACGCGCGGCCGTCCCAGAGGCGCTTCCCCAGGCGAATCCTGATCCCGTTGTCGTTCGTTGGCTTGACTGCTTGCTCAAACGCGTTGATGCCCCCGACGGTTTGCACGGTCGCGGAGCACCCGGAGCGATATGTTGCAGTTCAACTCACTCTTTCAGGCGTGGCGAAAATGCAACGCCACGGGAGCAGCCTTTCTGACCTTGCTTGTCCTGGGCGTATGCTCGTCTTGACCGATTCGGGTACTACAGACAGTGCTCGATTCTTCAACGCCCTGGCCGGCACAGCCCGTACCCGCCACCGTTGTCGGCCAGATTGTTCTCGGGCCGAACCCGCAGTCTCGCGAGTTTCGCGTTGCCAGCGGAGCGGTGGAAGCGGTCGATGGCAAACCGCGGTAGGCCGAACGGACCTGGATTCCTCAGGTGTCGGTGGAAGCGCGGGTGGAGTTCGTTACGCCTGTAGCAATTCGCGCCAGTGGTTTCGCAGATAACGGACATGGGCGAAGCGATGGGGTGGACCTCAGTGCTAACGTTCGCTTCCGATTGCCTGAGCCAGCGCAGACCATGCCCCCCGAGAGCGCTGACCCGAACCACACGCCGCTTCCGGCACCAGGAGCGGGTCCGCGTCGACGCCTGCGCGCAGCCCGTAGTGCGCTGGTATCCCTGCTGTTGGGTGCGCTGGCGATCCTCGGCGCCGTACTGCTCTTCCGGCAGGGCCTGCTGCCGCTGCTCGACGCCATCTTCCGCCCGGGCCCCCAATGGCTCAGTGTTTTCAGGCGTGCGGGCATCCTGCTGTCGGCGGTGGCCGCGTACTGGGCTTATGTGCGCTGGCATGAGAGGCGCGAAGCGACCGAGCTGCATTTGCGGCCTCTTCGCCTGGTGCTCGGCGGCGTTGCCGGCGCGGCCCAGATAGGGCTGCCGGTCGCCTTGTTGTTCGCGCTCGGCGCCTACGAGTTCGTCGGCTTCCGTGGCTTCTCGCCCGCGCTGTTGGGCGTGGCAGGCGTGATTGTCATCGCCGCTGTGCTGGAAGAGCTGGCCTACCGCTGCCTGTTGTTCCGGGTGCTTGAGCGGACTTGGGGAACGTCGGTGGCGCTGCCGGTGCAGGCGGTGGTGTTCGCGCTGGAGCATCTCGGCAATGTCGAGCAAGGCAGCGTCGCCGACGTGGCGACGATGTTGGTGTCGGTCACGTTGCTGGGGCTGCTGTGGGGCGTGCTGTTCGTCCTGACGCGCAACCTGTGGGCGGTGGCCGCCCATCACGCGGCATGGAACTTCACCATCCTGCTCAGCGGCGTGCCGCTCTCCGGTTTGCAGGACTGGCGCGCGTTGGCACCGGTCGAAGGCCGTTACGCCGGACCGGACTGGTTGACCGGTGGGATGTTCGGCCCGGAAAGTTCGGTCGTGCTGATAGTGTCGGTGGCCGTGGCGGTCGCGCTGCTGGTGCGTGCGGCGCGGCGGCGGGGGTATTGGAGGCGAGGACAGGATGGCGAGGCTGCGGCACCGCGTTACGTTTGACACTGCAGCGGCTGCGGTTTCGGTCAGCCCCGGGTCGGATGCGGCGCGTTGGTGTGCGACGCGCGGGGGCGGCTGCTGCTGGTACAGCGCGGACGCGCCCCGGAGCAGGGCCATTGGGGTTTGCCGGGAGGGAAGGTCGACTGGATGGAGCCTGTCGAGCATGCCGTCGTGCGCGAGGTGTTCGAGGAGACCGGGTTGCGAATTCGCCTGCTTGGCCTACTGTGCCTCGTCGATCATTTCGAGCCTTCGCTCGAACAGCATTGGGTTGCGCCCGTCTACGAAGCCGAACCTGTAGGTCCAGCCGACCTCGTCCTCCGAGAGCCCGATATCCTGGCCGCGCTGGGTTGGTATGCCATTGATGAGTTGCCTCGCCCGCTTACGTTGGCAGCGGCCAGGGCGGTCGCTTTGAAGCGTGCGCGTTGGCGGGGGGGGATTCAGCGGCCAGCGCCGGGTGCATGAAAGTCGTGATCGCACCTCGATCGCGCGCTACCCAGGCGCATGGGCCAGCACGAACTGCGGTGCATCGTTCACTGTGCAGCAGGAAGCTCAAAGTGGAACGAGGCGCCGCCAGCGTCCGGCCTGTTCTCGGCCCATAGCTGGCCATGATGCGCGTGGATAATGGTGGCGCAGATGGATAGCCCCAGTCCGAGGCCCGTAGATTTCGTGGACTGGAATGGCTCGAAAATCCGTTTTAAATCCTCGGCGGGTATCCCCGGCCCCTCGTCGATCACGGAGACGCGCACGAGGTTGGCAGTCGCCTCCGACCGGATCGTCAGCCGTCTGAGATCGCACGTCGCCATTGCATCGCAGGCGTTGATGATCAGGTTCAGCAGGACCTGTTGGATCTGTATGGGGTCGATCTCCACCGGCGGTAGTGTCGAGGACAGTTCAAGTTGGACAGTGACTTCGCGGTTGCGGAGGTCCTGTCCCAACAAGTGCAGGCTTTCGCGAACAGCTTCGTTCAAGTCGGCCGCCTGGTGGGAATGCGAATCCCTGCGCAACATCGCGCGCAGGCGACGGATGATCTCGCCGGCGCGGCGATCGTTGTTGACGATGTCGCTGAGGATTGCGTGGATCTCCGTCAGGTCGTCCGGCGATCGCTGCAGCATCCGCTGGGCAGCCTGAGTATTGGCCAGGATGGCGGCCAGGGGCTGATTGAGCTCATGGGCGAGGGAGCCGGTGAGCGCACCGAGCATGGTCACGCGCGACAGATGCGCCACTTGCTCGCGGCGCTCCGACAGCTCGGCTCGATCCCGCAGGTAGGCTATTTCCCTCAGTTGGAGTTCCGCTGCGAGTCGCTTGTGTTCGAGCAGGCTTGAAGTCAACTGGTAGCTCATCGCCGCGATGACGACGAGAAAGCTGGGCGTTCCAATGAACGGCGTCCGGGCGGCGTTCAATGTCATCACGACGGCCGCGGTCACCATCAGGCAGATAAAGATCAACCAGCCGCCGCATATGATGGCGGCCTTGACCCGATATCGCCTGTCCTCCGAGCGGAGCGCGGCAATCAATATCAACGCGACGTAGAGGGCGAGCAGCAGGTTGCTCAGTTGCGCTACCAACACCCAAGGGTTCGGTGCGCCGATTGGGTAGGAGACCACCACATCGCCCGCCCATGGGACGCGTCCCACGGCCGAGATACTGGCAAAGTTGAGATTGACGCCGGTAGTGAAGTTGAGCACCAAGGCCCCAAGTCGAAGCGCGGCGGCAGCCAATCCCAAGGCGAAGAATCTTTGCCCGAACGAGATTCTTAGAAAGGCGATCAGCGACACGACGATCGCCGCGATGGGCACGTGCATCCAGCGGATCAGCAGCGCTAGTTGTTCTGGGGTCTCGGCATCCAGTGCCCGTAGTTCCATCAAGGTCAATACCGCCAGCGACAGGGCGGCAGCCGCGAACGCAAGGTGTTCTGGTACCGTTCGCTGGCGTACCCAGATAATTGCGTGAATCAGCGCTAGGACGGCAGTCGCGCCGGCGAGCATTGGCCACACAAACTGCACCCACGACATGGCTAAGTCCCCTTGCGAAGTCCGCCGCTTGGCATTGGCGGATCATAGCCAAGTTGGGATTCCTGGGTGGCCTGGCCTCGAATTACTTGCCCGGCTCGGTTGGCGCTTGGCGGACGTGGCCGCAGCAGGGCCGCGCGATCGATGCTAACGTCCGCGTTCGATCCAAGGCAGACGGGCGATGTCCGGCGGGAAACCGCTGGTGGCGCCCTGGAGGCCGACTACCCAGCCAAGCCAGATCCAGCTCCGGGAATCGGCCTCAATCGTTAATCCTCTGAGAGGCAGCATGCGTACGCTTCTGGCACTGGCGGCACTCCTTCCGGCCTTTTCGGCGGCGTCGTCTCCGCCGGCCGATAGCCTCAGTGGCTTGTTCGCGGGTACTTGCATGAAATACTTCTACTCGCAGGACGGCCTGCGCGAAGCGATGCGCAATCTCGGATCCTCGGAAGTTCCATCCGAGAAGGCGGAGTTCTTTCTGGGCAACAAGCCCGGCAAGGCCTGGTTCGTCATCACCCCATCAACGGCCTATGTAGTAGCGCTTCGCGACGATACGGTTTGCGCGGTATTTGCACAGCGTGCCGACGCGGCGCAGGTTCGCGCGGGATTCGTCAGTTTGGTAGGGACTGCGCCGCAACCGATGGTGGCGACGGTCGAGGACCCGAAGTTACTCGGCCCGAACGACAACGCGCATATTCAAACGGTGGCTTACTCCTGGTCTCGGCTTAAGGACAAGGACGAACTTCTGTTTGTGCTGACCACGTCAGACAGTAGTGAAGTCACTGCGCAAGCAATGGCTTCAATGTCGCTGGTCAGCAAGGCGGAGGGTCCACGCTAGACGAGGACTCCGGCCCATTCGCAGTCATCCGTCTTTGCGCCTCTCACGGGGCTTTAACCATGAGCCGCGAACATGGGTGTCCGCTCGACCAGGGCTAGGGAGCCGGTGGACGCGGGTCATCCTCAGGAGGTCTTCCCGGTGAGCGCAGAAGCAGAAGCATCGACCGGTTTCGAGATTCACCAGGCCGATCGTCCCGCCGTGCAGGCCCGCCAAGCCATCGGCGTCTTCGATTCGGGTAGCGGCGGCATGGTCGCGGCCGCCTACCTGTCGCGCATCCTGCGCGATGCAGGCGAGAACTTGAGTGTGGTCTTCTTTGGCGACACGGCCAATCTGCCGTATGGGAAGAGGGCCCAGGAAAACGTCGCCGAGCTTTCCGACGCGATCATCGCCCAGCTCGCGCCGCTGTGCCCGGTGATCGGCATCGCCTGCAATACGGCCAGTGCGTCGTGGATTCGCCACGGCAGGGTGGGCAAGGGGAATGAATGGCCGCGTGTATTCAGCGTGGTGCAGGTGGCGGCGGAGCTCGCCTATGAGCGAGCCCGAACCTTGCCCGATGCAAAGGGTTCTACCCCGTTTCCGCGGACGGTTTGATTGAGGCTAAAAACTTCCGCTCGCGCCGGGTGACTCTACGACGCATACGTGGGTTGTGGAACCGCTCCATGTAGTCAAACAGATCGGCCTGT
>Ga0160434_100091_pt1 | contig 55948 bp, 53 predicted proteins | sample HID1973I_E0MG_FD_108273 | JGI IMG/M metagenome (GOLD analysis project Ga0160434, IMG submission 108273) | Enriched mosquito-associated microbial communities from UW Madison campus, WI, USA - HID1973I_E0 MG | ecosystem: Host-associated > Arthropoda: Insects > Digestive system > Unclassified ... | reverse complement strand
CATCCTGCGCCTGTGGATCGCCTCGGCCGACTACAGCAACGAGATGTCGCTGTCGCAGGAGATCCTCAAGCGCAACGCCGACGCGTACCGTCGCCTGCGCAACACCGCGCGCTTCCTGCTCGGCAACCTGCACGGCTTCGTGCCGGCGGCGCACGCGGTGGCGCTGGCCGACATGGTCGCGCTGGATCGCTGGATCGTGCATCGCGCCTACGAGCTGCAGGAGAAGATCAAGGCGGCCTACCAGCGCTACGACTTCGCCGGGATCGTGCAGATGCTGCTGAATTTCTGCAGCGTCGACCTCGGCTCGCTGTACCTGGACGTCACCAAGGATCGCCTGTACACGATGGCCGAGGATTCGCGCGGCCGCCGTTCGGCGCAGACGGCGATGTTCCATATCGCCGAGGCGTTCGTGCGCTGGATCGCGCCGGTGCTTAGCTTCACCGCCGACGAGTTGTGGGGTTACCTGCCCGGCGAGCGCGTGGACAATGTGTTGTTCGCGACCTGGTACGAGGGCCTGGCACCGCTGCCCGCCGACGCGGCGTTGTCGGCGGCGGACTTCGACGCGTTGCTGGCGCTGCGCGAGCAGGTGGCCAAGGTGCTCGAGCCGATGCGCGCCAATGGCGCGATCGGCGCCGCGCTGGAAGCGGAAATTACCGTAGCTGCCGATGCGGTCAGCGCGGCGCGCTGGCAGCCGCTGGCCGAGGAACTGCGGTTCCTGTTCATCAGTGGCGACGTCAGCGTTACGCCGGCCAGCACCGACGACATCTATGTCAGCGCGCAGCCGACGACCAAAGCCAAGTGCGTGCGCTGCTGGCACCATCGCGCCGACGTCGGTGCGGTGGCCAAACATCCGGAGCTGTGCGCGCGCTGCGCCAGCAATGTCGATGGCCCCGGCGAGGACCGCCGCTGGTTCTGAGCGCAAGCCGAATCAACCCTGTAGGAGGGGTTTCAACCCCGACCCCTCGATGCCGGTCTTCGAGGGGTTGCCTCCTTCACCCCCACCCTGCACAAGCGAATCTCGAATGACCCCACGACCCAAACCCAACGCCCTGATCTGGCTGCTGCTGTCGGCGGCCGTCATCGGCCTGGACCAGTGGAGCAAGGCCTGGGTGCTGTCCAGCCTGCCGGACCTGGATCCGGCCAGCGGGCGCTGCGTGCGCATTCCGGTCATTCCCGGGTTCTGGGATTGGTGCCGCACCTACAACACCGGCGCGGCGTTCAGCTTCCTCAGCGACGCCGGCGGCTGGCAGATCTGGCTGTTCACCGCGCTGGCGATCGGCATCAGCGGGCTGCTGGCGTTCTGGCTGTCGCGCACCGGCCGCGCCGACTGGCGTAGCGCGCTGCCGTTCGCGCTGGTGATCGGCGGTGCGATCGGCAACGTGATCGACCGCCAGATCCACGGCCACGTGGTCGACTTCATCCTCTGGTACGTCGGCGACCACGTCTGGCCGGCGTTCAATATCGCCGATTCGGCGATCGTCGCTGGCGCGATCGGGATCGCAGTGTTTGGCCTGTTCGACGGCAAGCGCGGGCAAAAAGCGCGATAATCCGCTTCCGATCCCATGTTCCGGCCCCGGCCGGCATCGACCCGATAATGGAAGTCCTGCTCGCCAATCCCCGCGGTTTCTGTGCCGGTGTCGACCGCGCCATCGAGATCGTCAAGCGCGCCATCGAGACGCTCGGTGCGCCGATCTACGTGCGCCATGAAGTCGTGCACAACCGCTTCGTGGTCGACGACCTCAAGCGGCGCGGCGCGATCTTCGTCGAGGAACTGGACGAGGTGCCCGACGGCGCCACGGTGATCTTCAGCGCGCACGGTGTTCCGCAGGCGGTGCGCCGCGAAGCCGAACGGCGCAGCCTGAAGGTGTTCGACGCGACCTGCCCGCTGGTGACCAAGGTGCACCTGGAAGTGGCGCGCCATTGCCGCGCAGGCCGCGACGTGGTGCTGATCGGCCATGCCGGCCATCCCGAGGTCGAGGGCACGATGGGGCAGTGGAGCCGCGAAGCGGGGCAGGGCAGCATCTACCTGGTCGAGGACATCGACCAGGTCGGCGAACTTGAGATCGCGCAGCCGGAAAACCTCGCCTACACCACCCAGACCACGCTATCGGTCGACGACACCCGCGGCATCATCGAGGCCCTGCGCCAGCGCTACCCGGCGATGCAGGGTCCGAAGAACGACGACATCTGCTACGCCACCCAGAACCGCCAGGACGCCGTACGCGACCTGGCGCGCGAATGCGACCTGGTGCTGGTGGTCGGCTCGCCGAACAGCTCGAACTCCAACCGGCTCAGCGAACTGGCCCGGCGCGAAGGCGTGGAGGCCTACCTGATCGACAACGCCGGCGAGATCGACCCGGCCTGGGTCGCCGGCAAGCAACGCATCGGCCTGACCGCCGGTGCCTCCGCGCCGCAGGTGCTGGTGGACGGGGTGATCGCGCGCCTGCGCGAGCTCGGCGCCGGCGACGTCGCCGAACTGGCCGGCGAACCCGAGTCGATGGTGTTCGCGCTGCCGAAGGAACTGCGGCTGCAACTGGTGGGATGAATCCACCCGGGCCGTCGCAGGCCCATGCATGAATCGTTGGGCTAGCTGAGTGCGGTTTTTCGCGCCGCCTCGACAGGCCGCCCGCGAACCTTGCGGCATGGCGAACCGGCAAACCATCGATCGACTCCTGGATGCGCTCGAAGCGCGGCTGCCCCGGCCCGCCGACCTGGAGGCCCAGCGCTCGCTGGATCTGTGCCGGTTCGAGCAGGAGCTGGAGGAGGTCGTGCAATTGGCCGAGCGGATCGACGCGGCCCATTTCCGCGACCGCATCGACGTGATCCTGGCCGGCCGCCGGCATTGAGCCTGCTCGATCCGCAAACCCCGGCACCGGTCGAGCCCGCGCCGGAGATCCCGGATCCCGCGCCGGCCAAACCCGAGATTCCTGCGCCGCTGCCGGACCGGCCGGAGCTGCCCGGGCCAGACCCGATCACGCCACCCCGAGCCTGCCTCGCAATCCTTCATGGGGCGGCGCCGCGAGCTCTTCAGGCGTCAGGAACTCGGCCAGGTCCGCCGCCTCGTAGAACGGCCGGATCTCGATCTGGCTCGGGCCTGGCATGGGATTGGGGGAGCGTTTCGCCCAGGCCACGGCCTCGTCCATGTCCTTCACCTCCCAGATCGAGAAACCTGCGATCAGTTCGCGCGTTTCCGCGAACGGCCCATCGCTGACCGCGCGGCTGGCACCGTCGAAGGTGATGCGCTTGGCCTGCGCGCTGTTCTTCAGGCCGGCGCCGGCGACCCACACCCCCGCCTGCACCAGTTCCTCGGTGAACCGGTCCATCGCCGCGAAGGCCTCGGCGGTGGGAGGCGTACCCTTTTCACTGTCCTCGGTCGCTTTCGCGAACACCATGACGCGCATTTTGCTTCTCCTGGCAGGGCGTGGCCGGTCTTGGACACTCCTGGAATCGACGAGCGCGGCGGCAGGGAATCGACAGTTTCCCGATGATCCGTGGGAGGGAGCGGGTGGCCGCCTTGGCCTGCACTCCCAAGGCGGCCAACAGGACTGGACATACGTGCTTGCCGAGCGCAGATATCGAAGCCAGCCGTGACGGAGGCAAGCAAATGTTCACAGGTCGATGCTTGTGTGGCGCAGCGTGGTATCGGTCCCCGGGGCCGGCGATATTCTCCGTCGTCTGCCATTGCCGGGACTGCCAGCGCGCTTCGGGAAGCGGGGGTGTTCCCGTGCTGGGCGTTTCCAGGCTGTCATTCACTTCTGCCGGGCCGATCAGGCAATCACGCACGACGGGGGGGAAGCGGGCTGCCTGCTGTCCGCAATTTCTGCATGGAATGCGGCAGCCTGTTGTTTGGCACGCCGGAGTCGGCGCCTGAACTGGTGACCATCTACGCCGGAAGCCTCGACGACCCTTCCGTGTTCGAGCCTCACGACGCCTTGTTCGTCGGGCAGCGTCCGCCATGGGCCAAGCTGGCATTGCGTCTGCGGGAGTACCAGGCCTTTCCGGCAATCCAATGAGGGGCGCCGCGCCGGGGGCCATCGCGCGGGACCAGTAAGTTTTCTGAGGAGAACCCAGTAATTGCACGGGCGCGCCCGGCGCCGGCAGTTGCTGCAATAGATGCATGCATCTGTCGCTCGCCCCAGGCGGTGGCAGGGTGCAAGCTGTCCCACCCTGTTCCCCTGGAGATTGTCATGCGCATCGTTCATCTGCCGTCCTCCGTCATGGTCATCGCGGTCGCGCTTGCGATCGGCGGCTGCCAAAGCACGCCACCGGCCGAAGCGGCTGCCCCTGCGCCGGCGCCGTCCGGGCCGTTCACGGCAGCCTCCTCGAACGTGACGTTGGAAGGCGAAATCACCGCCCTCGACAAGGCCACTCGCGCCGTCACCGTGACCGGCAGCGATGGGGGTAGCCTGGAGTTCGTCGCCGGTCCGGACGTGCGCAACTTCAATCAGCTGAAAGTGGGCGACAAGGTGATCCTCGACTACCAAGCGGCGGTCGCTCTCGAGCTGCAGCCCGCGGGCAGCGCCCAGGTGGGCGTGACGGCGGCACAGGGCGGCACCGTCGCCGCCGTAGGCGCCAAGCCGGGCGGCACGGTAGCCAGGACCGTCAGCCTGGTCACCGAGGTCGCGGCGGTGGACCCGGTCGCCAACACCATCGCGCTGCGCGGGCCGCGCGGCAACACGCAGATCATCGCGGTCCAACGCGAGGACCTGCGCGCGAAGCTGCCCAACGTGAAGCGCGGCGACCTGTTGCGGATTTCCTATACCGAGGCGGTCGCGGTCAGCATTCGTCGCGCCGGGCCCTGAGTCTCCAGGTCGAAGGCCGGCCGAGGTCGGGCAGTCCCGCGGTCAAGCCGTTAGCCGGCTGGGCCGGGGGCTGACCGAGGCTAGGGGATTCTCGCCGGAGGCCGCACCCCATCAATTGACCGCGCGCCCTGCCAAACCCTAGAATTCGCGGCTCAGCCGGAATAGCTCAGTTGGTAGAGCGGCGCATTCGTAATGCGTAGGTCGTAGGTTCGATTCCTATTTCCGGCACCATCACCCGAATCGAGCGGCGTTCCGCGCCCTGCGATTCAACCGAAGCGCCCGGCCTGCAAAGTGCCGGGCGTTTTGTTTGCGGCTTTGGCTAGGAGGGTTGCCGGGTCTGGCGCCCCGGGCCAGCGATACAATGGCGAAAACCGACACCGGCCACGATTGCCATGAGTGAATGCTGCGGTTGTGGAAAGACCGTCGATGTCGCCGCGATGCATGCCCGGCAGCGGCGCGCATTGATCATCGTGCTCGTCATCAACGCGGCCACTTTCCTGATGATGGTGGCGGCCGCCTGGCTCAGCCATTCCACCTCGGTGCTGTCCGGTGGCCTGGATAATCTGGGCGATGCGCTGACCTATGCGATCAGCCTGGCGGTGGTCGGCGCCGGTGGCGTCGCCAAGGCCAGGGTGTCGCTGCTGAAAGGCGCCTTCATCCTCGGCGCCGCCGTCGTGGTCGCCGTGCAGATCGGCTGGCGGCTGGCCAACCCCGCCGTGCCGCTGTTCGAGGGCATGGGCATTGCCGCGGTGCTCAACCTGGCCGCCAACGCCTACTGCCTGTGGGTGCTGGCGCCGTTCCGGAACGGCGATGTGAACCTGGCGTCGGCTTGGGAGTGCGCGCGCAACGACATCTTCGAGGGGTGCGCGCTGTTGCTGGCGACCGCGCTGGTATGGGCGTTCGGGGCCGGCTGGCCGGACCTGCTGATCGCGGCGGCCTTGCTGGTGATGTTCCTGCGCTCTTCGATGCGGGTGTTCCGCGCCTCGCTGGCCGAACTTCGGCGGGCCAAGACGGATTTGGCGTCGGTTCCCTGAGGTCCCGCGGCTCGCCAGCGACCGCCGATGTTCCGCCGGCCTTACTTGCCGTAACCCTTCAATAGCGCAACCAGCGCCTGGGCCTCGGCCTGGCGGCGGCTCGGGTCGGGTTCGGCGACGACGTGCTCCTCGAGATGGCCGATCAGCACTTCCATCATCAATGCGTGCATGGCGCCTTTGGTGGCCGCCATCTGCACGAGGACGTCTCCGCAATCGACTTCGTCGTCGAGCGCTTTTTCCAGCGCGGCGACCTGGCCAGCGATGCGGCGGACCCGTGTCAGCAGGGATTTCTTGTGGTGGGAGATATGCGCCATGCCTCCGAGCCTATACCCTAGGGGGGTATCCAGCCAGGCCCAGCCCATGTCCCTCGACGCCCTCGCCGCACAGCGGCGCCATTCCCATGCCTTCGACGCCGGCAATGCGCTGGCCGAGCGCGCCGCGCGCCGCGCGATGTGGCTGACCCTGGCGATGATGGTGGTGGAAATCGCCGGCGGCTGGTGGTTCAACTCGATGGCGGTGCTCGCCGATGGCTGGCACATGAGCTCGCATGCGTTGGCACTCGGCCTGTCGGCGTTCGCGTATGCGTGCGCGCGGCGCTATGCGCACGACGGTCGGTTCGCCTTCGGGACCTGGAAGATCGAGATCCTCGGCGGCTATACCAGCGCGATCCTGCTGCTGGCCGTGGCCGCGCTGATGGCGTTCCAGTCCGTGGAGCGCATCGTGCGGCCCAGCCCCATCCACTACCGCGAGGCGATCGCCATCGCGGTGGTGGGCCTGGCGGTGAACCTGCTGTGCGCCTGGTGGCTGCGCGACCACGACCACGACCATCATCGCGGCCACGGCCACGGCCACGACCACGACCACGACCACGACCCGCATCACCACAGTGGCCACCACCACGCGCACGACCTGAATCAACGCTCGGCCTATCTGCACGTGATCGCCGACGCCGCGACCTCGGTGCTGGCGATCGTGGCGTTGCTGGGCGGCCTGTACTTCGGCGCGTCCTGGCTGGATCCGGTGATGGGCCTGGTCGGCGCGGCACTGGTCACCGCCTGGGCATGGGGCCTGCTGCGGCATAGCGGCCGGATCCTGCTGGATGCCGAGATGGACGCGCCGGTGGTCGAGGAGATCCGCGAGGCCATCGAGCAGGACGCGCCGGCCGCGCGCATCAGCGACCTGCATGTCTGGCAGGTGGGCCGTGGCAAATACGCCTGCGTCATCGGCCTGGTCACCGCCGACGACCGTGACGCGGACGATTTCCGCGAGCTGCTGTCGATCCATGAGGAGTTGGTGCACGTCACGGTCGAAGTGCACCGGCCGGCGGTCCGCTGAGCCGACCCCGTTTCTTCGCCCGGAAGCCGCGTGCTAGATTCCGGGCGCAACCAAGGGAGTCAGGCCTTTGTCCACGTCATCGGATGCCTGGACCGCGCCGGTCGAGAGGGCGGGGGACATCGTGTCGTGGTCGCGCGCTGCGGTGACCGCGCCGGTCTGACGCCTTCACTCGATCGGTCTGCCCTGCACAGGGCGACCCTCCTATCGAGAACCTCCATGATCATTCAGGCCACAGCGAAGGATTTCGCTGCGTTGCTGCGTTCCCAGCCGCCTCGCGATCTGCAACTCGTCCCCGACAGCGCCATCGCGCCACCGGAAGTGCTTGCCATGCTCGGCAACCTGGCCGCCGGCATTTCCCCCTCGTTCGCTCCTGCCGCGTGGCTGATCGTGGAAGCAGGCGAGGTGGTGGGACTTTGCTCGATCGTCAGAACGCCCCGCGACGGCGACCTGCCTATCGGCTACGGCATCGCGCCGACCCGGCAAGGCGCAGGCGCGGCGACGCGCGCTGTCGCCGCGCTGGTGGCGTGGGCGCGCACGGACCCGCGAGTGCGCCGCCTCAGCGCGGAAACCGCGACGGATAACCTGCCTTCGCAAAAAGTATTGGCGCGCAACGGCTTCGCCTCCGTCGGCGAACGCGTGGACCCGGAGGACGGCCCGCTGATCCAGTGGGCGCTGGACGTGGCCTGATCGGTGGCGAGTGCCGGGCGACCGGCACTCGCCACAGGGTCCGGATCGGTGCGTCTCCACGTTCGCTACGGCACAGCGCCACCCGCGGCGCCAATGCGGTGGTTTCCGCGTGCGCGCCTATTCATCTGCGACAACATGTCGCATGTGCGCACTGCGGTGATTTGCATCGGATCAAGGCCAAATGACTTTCGTGAAAAGGGCGTAGCGCATAAAATTGCGGGGCTAACCTTGCGTCCTGTTCAGGTCGGCGCCTTTGGGCGCCATCGGCCTGGCGCGCTCCGGCGGTCGACGGGTTGGCGCCCCCCCGCAATTGGATCTACCGATGATTCCGTTGAAATCCCTCGGGCGCGCGCTGCGTCCCGGTCTGGCGTTGTCGATGCTGCTGCTGGCCGGTTGCCAGTCGGCCATCCTCAATCCCAAGGGCCAGGTCGGCCAGGATGAAAAGACCCTGCTGGTCACCGCCGTGGTGCTGATGCTGCTGGTGGTGATCCCGGTGATCGCGATGACGATTGTCTTCGCCTGGAAATACCGCGCCTCCAACACCAAGGCCCGCTACGAGCCGAACTGGTCGCACTCGACCGCGATCGAGGTGGTGGTGTGGTCGATCCCGTGCCTGATCGTGCTGGTGCTGGCGGTGCTGACCTGGCGCTCTTCGCATGCGCTGGATCCGTACCGGCCGCTGGAATCGGAGGTCAAGCCGGTCACCATTGAGGCGATCTCGATGGACTGGAAGTGGCTGTTCATCTATCCGGACCAGAACATCGCCACCGTCAACGAAATCGCCTTCCCGGTGAACACCCCGGTGAACTTCCGGATCACCTCCGACACGGTGATGAACTCGTTCTTCATCCCGCAGCTGGGCACGCAGATCTACGCGATGGCCGGCATGGAAACCAAGCTGCACCTGATCGCCAACGAGCCGGGCGAGTTCTTCGGCATCTCGGCCAACTACAGCGGCCACGGTTTCTCGAAGATGCGCTTCCTGGCCCACGCCACGCCCGACGAGGCCGGGTTCGATGCCTGGGTCGCCAAGGTGCGCGCTTCGCCGCAGTCGCTGGGCGCGGCCGAATACCAGGCGCTGGCGGCCAACCGCAACGACCGCAGCGAGTTCCCGGTCACCTACTTCTCGTCGGTCCAGGGCGGCATGTTCAGGGCGCTGATCGACAAATACATGATGGGCAATGGCCACAAGAGCGGCCATGACGACCACGAAGCCCATCGGGCGCCGGCCGGCGAGCCGGTCGCCATGTGCACCTCCGGAGACAAGTGATGCTAGGCAAACTCACGATCGAGGCAGTCCCGTACCACGAACCGATCGTCATGGTGACCCTCGGCGTCGTGGCGGTGATGGGCGTCGTCATCGCAGCGCTGCTGACCAAGTACAAAGTGTGGGGCTGGCTGTGGCGCGACTGGCTGACCTCGGTCGACCACAAGAAGATCGGCGTCATGTACATCTTCGTGGCGCTGATCATGCTGCTGCGCGGCTTCGCCGACGCGATCATGATGCGCACGCAGCAGGCGATGGTGGCGGGCGGCAGCCCCGAGGGCATCCTGCCGCCGCACCACTACGACCAGATCTTCACCGCGCACGGCGTGATCATGATTTTCTTCATGGCCATGCCGTTCATGACCGGCCTGATCAACCTGGTGGTGCCGTTGCAGATCGGTGCGCGCGACGTCGCGTTCCCGTTCCTGAACTCGCTGAGCTTCTGGCTGTTCGTGGCCGGCGTGGCGCTGATCAACGTCTCGCTGGGCGTCGGTGAGTTCGCGCAGACCGGCTGGCTGGCCTATCCGCCGCTGTCGGGGCTGGAGTTCAGTCCAGGCGTCGGCGTGGACTACTACATCTGGGCACTGCAGATATCCGGCCTGGGCACCTTGCTCACCGGCATCAACTTCTTCGTGACGATCATGCGCATGCGCGCGCCGGGCATGACCCTGATGCGCATGCCGATCTTCACCTGGACCGCGCTGATCACCAACATCCTGATCATCGCCGCCTTCCCGATCCTGACCGTCGCCCTGGCCCTGCTGGGTGCGGACCGCTACCTGGGTACGCACTTCTTCACCAACGACGGTGGCGGCAACGCCATGATGTACATCAACCTGATCTGGATCTGGGGCCACCCGGAGGTCTACATCCTGGTGCTGCCGGCCTTCGGCATCTACTCGGAAGTGATCGCGACGTACTGCCGCAAGCGCCTGTTCGGCTACACCTCGATGGTCTACGCGACCGCGTGCATCGGCGTGCTGTCCTTCATCGTGTGGCTGCACCACTTCTTCACCATGGGCGCCGGTGCCAACGTCAATGCCTTCTTCGGCATCACGACGATGATCATCTCGATCCCGACCGGTGTGAAGATCTTCAACTGGCTGTTCACGATGTTCCGCGGCCGCGTGCACTTCACCTCGCCGGTGATGTGGACGATCGGCTTCATCATCACCTTCGTCATCGGCGGCATGACCGGCGTGATGATGGCGATTCCGGCGGTGTCTTTCGTGCTGCACAACAGCCTGTTCCTGATCGCCCACTTCCACAACGCGATCATCGGCGGCGTGGTGTTCGGCTACCTGGCGGGCCTGACCTACTGGTTCCCGAAGGCGTTCGGCTTCAAGCTCAACGAGAAGATCGGCAAGGCCTCGTTCTGGTGCTGGATCATCGGCTTCTTCGTGACCTTCACCCCGCTGTACATCCTGGGCTTCATGGGCATGACCCGTCGCCTCAACACCTTCAGCAATCCGGAGTGGGTGCCGTACCTGTACGTGGCCGCGTTCGGTGCGCTGATCATTGGCCTGGGCATCTTCTTCAACGTGGCGCAGATCCTGGTCAGCATCTTCCAGCGCAAGAAGAACCTGGACCTGACCGGCGACCCGTGGGATGGCCGCACGCTGGAATGGTCGACCTCCTCGCCGCCGCCGTTCTACAACTTCGCGCACCTGCCGCAGATCGACGATCGCGACCAGTTCTGGGAAGACAAGCAGAAGGGCAAGGGCTGGGTGCGTCCGCAGAAGTACGAGGACATCCACATGCCGCGCAACACGGCGGCGGGCTTCTGGATCGGTGCCTTCAGCATTGTCCTGGGCTTCGCGTTGACCTGGCACATCTGGTGGCTGGCGGTGGTGGGCCTGGTCGGCATGATCGGCAGCTTCATCGCGCGCACCTTCGACAACGACATCGATTACTACGTGCCGGCAGCCGAGGTGGAGCGCATCGAGAATGCGCGCTTCGCCCAGCTTGACCAGGCCCAGGCAAAGAAGGCGGTCTGAGCATGTCCACGGCTACTACCCTCGACAACCACGCCGCCCATTCGGGCGGCCACGACCACGCTCACGATCACGGTCACCACGACGCCGGCGGCAATACCGTCTTCGGCTTCTGGGTGTACCTGATGAGCGACTGCCTCATCTTCGCCGGTCTGTTCGCGACCTATGCGGTGCTGGTCGGTTCCACCGCCGATGGCCCGACGGCGAAGGAGCTGTTCGACCTGCGCTTCGTGCTGGTGGAAACCTTCCTGCTGCTGTTCAGCAGCTTGACCTTCGGCTTTGCGGTGCTGTCTGCAGGCAAGCGCCACATGGCCGGGCTGTATGGCTGGCTGGCGGTGACCGCGTTGTTCGGCCTGGGCTTCCTGGCCATGGAAATCTACGAGTTCAACCACCTGATCCACGAGGGTGCCGGTCCGGGCCGTAGCGCGTTCCTGTCGGCATTCTTCACCCTGGTCGGCACGCACGGACTGCACGTGGCCTCGGGCCTGTTGTGGATGGCGGTGCTGGTGATCCAGATCGCCAAGAACGGCCTGACCGCGCGCAACAGCACCCGCCTGGCGTGCCTGAGCCTGTTCTGGCACTTCCTGGACATCATCTGGATCGGTGTGTTCACCATCGTCTACCTGCTGGGAGCACTATGATGGCCGGCAACCACAATCATTCCGACAGCCACGCCGAGCAGCACGCCGGCGGCCTGAAGTCCTACCTGATCGGTTTCGTGATGGCGGTCGTGCTGACCGTCATCCCGTTCGCGCTGGTGATGAACAACACGTTCTCCAAGGGCGCGACGGTGATCATCATCTCGGTGCTGGCCGCGGTGCAGATGCTGGTCCACATCGTGTTCTTCCTGCACATGGACCGCTCGCCCGAGCAGCGTTCGAATGTGCACGTGGGCCTGTTCTCGATCCTGATCATCGGCATCGTGGTGATCGGCTCGCTGTGGGTCATGCACAACCTCAACATGAACATGATGCACTGAGGTCCGGCTCACGGAATCAGGCAAAGGCCGCCTCCTGGCGGCCTTTGCCGTTTCTGGCGGGAAGATTGCCAGGCGGCCGGGGACGGGGCCGGCGGCAGGCCGGCATGGCGCGGCGGGCAGGGGCGTCATGACCTCTGGCATACGGGGCAGGCCATGGGCCCGGCGTACGATCGACGGCTTGCCATCCGCCCCACAGGAGAGCCATGAAGATCCGCGCCGTATTGTCGTTGCCGTTGTTGGCGGCGATGTCCCTTCCCGTCGCCCAGGCGCAGACCGCGCCGCCGCGCGACGTGCCGTTCGACGGCCTGCTGCGCGTCGATGTGGACGCCACCGACATCGAGCGCCGGATCTTCCGCGTGCGCACCACCATGCCCGCCACGCCCGGCCGCATGACCCTGCTGTATCCGCAATGGATCCCCGGCCACCACTCGCCGAGCGGCACGATCGACAAGCTCGCCGGGCTGGTGGTCAAGACCAGCGACGGCAAGGTGTTGCCCTGGGTGCGCGACAAGTACGACGTGTACGCGTTCCAGGTCGAGGTGCCCGAGGGCGTGGCCGAGATCAGCGCCGAGTTCCAGTTCCTGTCCTCGCAGGGCAACGGCCAGGGCCGGGTGGTGATGACCCCGGAAATGCTCAACCTGCAGTGGAACAGCAACTCGCTGTACCCGGCCGGCTACTACGCACGCAACATCAAGACGCAGGCCAGCGTCACCCTGCCCAAGGGCTGGGAGTACGCGACCGCACTGGAGACCGAGAGCCGCGTCGGCGACAAGGTGACGTTCAAACCGATCGATTACGACGACCTGGTCGATTCGCCATTGTTCGCCGGCAAATACCATGAACGCGTGGTGCTGGCCGAAGGCAAGCAGCCGGTGGCGTTGAACGTGTTCGCCGACGATGCGAAGTCCCTCAAGACCACGCCCGAGCAGGTCAGGATCCATCAGTCGCTGGTCGCGCAGATGGACAAGCTCTACGGCGCGCGCCACTTCGACCATTACGAATTCCTGCTCGCACTGACCGACAAACTCGGCGGGATCGGGCTGGAGCACCATCGTTCCAGCGAGAACAGCGGCCCGGTCGGCTACTTCACCGAATGGGACAAGAACTGGTGGATGCGTGACCTGCTGTCGCACGAGTTCAACCACTCCTGGAACGGCAAGTACCGCCGTGGCGCCGACCTGGCCACGCCGAACTTCAACGTGCCGATGGGCGACAGCCTGCTGTGGCTGTACGAAGGCCAGACCCAGTTCTTCGGCCAGGTCGTGGCTGCGCGCTCGGGCTTGTGGAATCAACAGCAGGCGCGCGAGATGCTCGCCAATGTCGCTGCGACCTACGACCGCGGCCGCCCCGGCCTGGCCTGGCGCAACCTGCAGGACACCACCAACGACCCGACCATCGCCGAGCGTCGTGCGCTGCCGTTCCGCAACTACCAGATGAGCGAGGACTACTACTCCGGCGGGCAGATGGTGTGGCTGGAAGTGGACGGCAAGTTGCGCGCGCTGACTGGCAACAAGCGCTCGATCGACGATTTCGCCAAGGCCTTCTTCGGCATGAACAACGGTGACTGGAAGGTCAACCCGTATACCTTCGAAGACATCGCGGCGACTTTGAACGGCGTGGCGCCCTACGACTGGGCCAGCTTCCTGCGCGAGCGCGTGGACGGCCATGGCCCGCTGACCGGCGGGATCGAGGCCGCCGGCTGGAAGCTGGTCTATAACGACAAGCCCAGCGAGGCATTCAAGGCGCTGGAAACGCGCAGCAAGGGTGCCAACCTGACCTATTCGCTGGGCCTGGCGACCAACGGCGAAGGCTTGCTGACCGACGTGCTGTGGGACGGGCCGGCCTTCAATGCCGGGCTGGCGCCAGGCATGAAGGTGGTCGCGGTCAATGGCCGCGAGTACAGCAACGATGGCCTCAAGGACGCGGTGACGGCGGCCAAGGAGGCCAAGGCGCCGATCGAGTTGCTGGTCAAGCAGTCGGATCGTTACCAGACGGTACGCATCGACTACCACGGCGGCCTGCTGTATCCGAACCTGGAACGCATCGCCGGCAAGCCGGACCGCCTGGCCGAGCTGTATAAGGCGCGCTGACGTGACCGGGGCCGCGCGACTGCAAAGCGGCGCGGCCCCTCGCTGGCGCTGGCCGGCCGCGCTGGCGATCCTGGCGGCCGGTGCGATCGCCGGTGCCTTGATCGAGGCTGCGGGATTCAAGGCAGCGATCTGGCTGCACTACCTGTGCAAGCCGGCGGCGACGATGCTGATCATTGCGTATGCCGCGCGCGTGCGCGATGCGGCCGAGCCGCGCTATCGGCGCTGGATCCTGGCCGGCCTGGGCTTCTCGCTGGCCGGCGACATCTGCCTGATGCTGCCGGTCGACGCCTTCGTCGCCGGCCTGGCGGCGTTCCTGTTCGCGCATCTGTGCTACATCGCCGCGTTGTGGCGGGGCGCGCGCGGACCGGCGCTGTTGGTCTGCGCGCTGGCGATGGCGGCCTTCGCCGCGCTCAATATCGTCGGGCTTTGGTCGCACCTGCCGGTCGCGCTGCGCGGTGCGGTGATCGCCTATACCTGCGTGTTGGCGGCGATGGCCGCATTGGCGCTGGCGCGTGCGGTTTCATTACGGGCCGGGGTAGGCCCGCCCGCGTGGCGGGCGGCGCTGGGTGCATTGTTGTTCGTGGCCAGCGATTCGATCCTGGCCTGGGACCGCTTCGCCGGGCATTGGCCCTGGGCGATCGCTTGGGTGCTGGGGACCTATTACGCCGCGCAGTGGTGCATTGCCCGTTCGATTGCACCTTCCATCGACCGTTCGGTCCCGACCGTCTCGGCGCGCGAGACCGGCGCCGGCTAGAGTAGCGTCGGTTCCCTCGAACACTCCTTCATGGCCAGCAAGAACAGCAAGTCCCGTATCGCCTATGTCTGCGGCGAGTGTGGCGCCGAATACAGCAAGTGGCAGGGCCAGTGCACCGAGTGCAACGCCTGGAATTCGCTCAGCGAGATCGTGCTTGAGAACGCGCCCTCCGCGGCGAAGGGACCGACCATCAATCGCCGCAGCGGTTGGGCGGGTACGGTGGAAGCGCCGAAGATCACCGCGCTCAAGGACGTCCGGCACAGCGAGCATGCACGGGTGAGCACGGGCATCGGCGAGTTCGATCGCGTGCTCGGCGGCGGCCTGGTCGAGGGCGCGGTGGTGCTGGTCGGCGGCGATCCCGGCATCGGCAAGTCCACCCTGCTGCTGCAGGCGCTGGCGAAAATGGCCGGGCAATTGCCGGTGCTGTACGTGACCGGCGAGGAGTCGCTGGCCCAGGTCGCCGGCCGCGCGGTGCGCCTGGACTTGCCGCTGGAAGGCCTCAATGCGTTGGCCGAGACCGGCATCGAGCAGATCCTGCAGCACGCCAGCGTGGCGCGTCCGCGGTTGATCGTGGCCGATTCGGTGCAGACCTTGTGGAGCGAGTCGCTGACCGCTGCGCCCGGCTCGGTCAGCCAGGTGCGCGAGAGCGCGGCGCGGCTGGTGCGCTATGCCAAGGAAACCGGCACGGCGGTGTTCCTGGTCGGCCATGTCACCAAAGAAGGCGGTATCGCCGGACCGCGCGTGCTGGAGCATATGGTCGACGCGGTGCTGTATTTCGAAGGCGACAGCGGCAGCCGCTTCCGCGTGCTGCGCGCCTTCAAGAACCGCTTCGGTGCGGTAAACGAGCTGGGCGTGTTCGCGATGGGCGAAAAGGGTCTGAAGGAAGTGGCCAACCCATCGGCGATTTTCCTGTCCGGCGGCAGCGCGCATCAGCCCGGCAGTTGCGTGATGGTCACCCGCGAGGGCACGCGGCCGCTGCTGGTCGAAGTGCAGGCGCTGGTCGATGCCTCGCCGCTGTCCAATCCGCGTCGCGTGGCGGTCGGCCTGGAACAGAATCGGCTGGCCATGCTGCTGGCCGTGCTGCATCGGCATGGGGGGGTGATGGTGGGTGACCAGGACGTGTTCGTGAACGTGGTCGGCGGCATTCGCGTGCAGGAGACCGCCGCCGATCTGCCGGTGCTGTTGGCGGTCCTGTCCTCGCTGCGCGACCAGCCGCTGGCCGAGAAGACGATTGCGTTTGGCGAAGTCGGTCTGTCGGGCGAGATCCGGCCGGTGCCCAACGGCGAGGAGCGACTGCGCGAAGCGGCCACGCACGGGTTCAAGCGCGCCATCGTCGCCAAGGCCAACGCGCCGAAGACCGGCTCGGTGAAGGGTATGGAGGTCATCGCGGTCGAGCGTCTGTCGCAGGCACTGGAAGCGGCTTGAGGCGTCGGCCCTGTGCGGCGAGGCAGCGGTGTGACAACATCCGCGCGCCGCAATCCAGCGGTTTGTCCAGGGAGGACATCGAATGGAATGGATGTTGATGCCGATCAAGCGCTACGCCGAGTTCTCCGGGCGGTCGCGGCGGCAGGAATACTGGATGTTCGTGTTGCTGCAGGCCATCATCGGCGCGTTGATCGGCGTTGCGCTGCTTGTTTCGCTGATCGGCATGGATCGCCAACAGGGGCCGGGTGTCGGCTTGTTCGCGATCGTGACGTTGATGGTGTTGTTCAATCTCGCGCTATTGGTGCCGACGATTGCCGTGCAGGTCCGGCGTTTCCACGACCTGGGTTATTCGGGCTGGTTGTGGCTGATCAACCTGGTCCCGCTCGGTTCGCTGGTGGTGCTGGTCTTCATGTGCCTGGAAGGCAACCCGGGCGAGAACCTGTACGGACCCGATCCCAAGCGCTTGGGTTGAGCGCGGCACAGCCCGCTGCGCGGGCTGTTGCTTGCCTATCCCCGCGGCTGTCGCCGCGCGCCCTTAACAAAGGGAGCTCTCCACCCGCTGCGATGTCGCTCGCTCTTGTAGGAGCGGCTTCAGCCGCGACCGCCGGATCCGGCGGTCGCGGCTGAAGCCGCTCCTACAACGGGGAGTTGCTCGAAGCCGGGATGGGGCGGAGGCCGATGGCAATCGGGAGCCGGGCTTTTCTCTTCCCACCTCCCGGCGCGCCACCGAACGAAGACTGACACTCGAAGCACCTCCCGCCAGGGCGGTGCCCGCGCCGCAAGCCGACAAAAACAACCGCCCACAGCACGCGCCCCCTCAATAACCCCCCACCTCGCAAGCCATAGCAGCTGGCGCGTCCCGCTGATGGAAGAAGCCCCCTTTGCGCGAGCCACTAGGTACACACCCTAACCAGCCAGCCTCAATTCGGCGGCCGGTATTGCCGCAGCTTGGTAGTGGCATTACCCACCTCGTGCACGGCAGTCTTGAGCTGCTCCTCGGACAAGCCGAGTTCGCGCGCCCACCAGCGCAACTCCCACTCCTCGTTGATGTTGACGTTGGCCATGTCGCTGGGCCGACGCTCCTGATCGTTGGGATTGGGTCGGTCGGTAGATTTCATGACGTAGCTTCTCCATCAATTCCATCACTGGACTCGGAAACGCGGGGGCTGCACCAGCGCGCGCCGTCTACCACGCGATGGATGGCATCCAGCTCCTTCGCGCTGAAATGCGAGGGCTGCGCCGGCAACGATTCGGGAAGCGGGATCATCAAACCTCCCCGTACCAACCAGTGGCGGTTGCCGGCCTTGCTGAGCCGCCATCCGGCCGGCAGGGAAAGTTCGCGGCCATCGATGTCGTAAAGCTGCAGTCGCTTCTTCATGCATCCAATATCGAACCTGCCGCGGGGAGCGCGCGTAGAGGCGGCGTCGGGTCCGCGTCAAATCCGCTGCGCTCACCGCGTGGACGCGGCGGCCTGCGCCTGCTCGTAGCCCTGCGCGAACAGGCGCCGCGCTTCCTGTACATGCACGCGAATCGGATCCTCACGCACCACGGGCAACAGCTCGGCATCGATGATGCGCAATGCGTCGGCGTAATCGGCCGCCGCGGAGGCCAGGAACGCATTTCGGTAGGCGTTCAGATCGTCCTCCAGTTTGAGCGAGGCCGCAGTCGCTTCTCCGCGTGCACGTAACGCGTTCGCCTGTTCGCTCGGTTGCGGCGACAACGCGCGCGTGCGCGCCAGCATCTGCTCATGGCGCTGCTGCATCGCCAACGCGAACTCGGCGCTCGATCCGCCCAACTCGCGCTGCAGGGCCTGGCGCGCAAGATCGATTTCGTTTTCGTCCAAGACCTGCAGGACGCCAAGCACCTGAGCGTCGCCCTGCACTGGCGGGCTCAGGCCACTGCCCGCAATCGGTGCCGGCCTGGCCGCGGGGGACTCCGCGGCCGCCGTGCGCGAAGCTTCACCGCCGGGGCCGGAACACGCTGCCAGCGAAAGCGCACAGACCATCGGCAGCAAGATGCGGACGGGTTTCCAGGCTTTGGCCGGGTTCGCGTTTGGCATCATGCCCAGCCCGGATGAGCCAGCGTCAACGCATCGGATTCGGTTTCCTGCTCGCGGCGCGCCTCGCGGCACTGCCGCAGCAGGGAGGCTTCGCGCTCGCGGATCCGCGCGTGCTCGCTTTGCGGCGCGCTGCCGTAAAGGCTGGCGATGTGGAAACCGAGGAGCTCTTCGGCGCGTTCGCCCTGGTCGCTGATCAGGTGCGGAACCAGGCGCCCGATGCGATCGAGCTCTTGCTGGACTTGGTAAGGCGTTTTCATGGTTTCTCCGGCTTACGGTGGATCAGGTAGTGGCGCCAAGGCGACGCCAGCAATCGGCTGCGAGTTGCTCCAGCTGCGGCTGCGAGCCCGGCGGCAGGATGTGGGTCTGGAGCCGGTCGCGGAACATGTCCAGCCGCTGCTCCTGGGTGGAGCGCGGCGCCTGCAGATAGATGTCGCAGGCTAGTTTGACGACCGGCGAGAGCACACTGAACTTGCTGACGCCCAGTTCTTCGTGCGCGTTGCGTTCCTGCCAATGGGCGATCTCGGCCTGCACATCGATGACGGAAGGGTCCCTGTTCATTGGTTCGACTGTCGTTGGGTGAGTGGAATGGGGTTTGAATCTAGCGATGCGGGCGTCAACGCAAGATCAGCGATGCGTATGGTTTCGTTGCGTGACCGCGAAGAGCGCGCGAAGTAGCTGAATATTTCAGGCAGATGCATAGGGCGCGTGATGCCTTCGATCTGGCGAACCTGCCTGTTCACGCGGCGAAGAACCCGCTACGCCCCACGATGAGGGCAACGCGACAGTCTGCTTCCGTCCGCCATGCGCCGAGGTGCCCGATGTCGATCCGCAAGACAACGCAGCCGCGCAGGAAGGCCCGCGAACCCAGCGGGACCGGCGAAGCGTCGGCGTGGTGGCATGCCTGGCGCTTGGGGCGTGGGATGGCGTGGGCTGCGTTGATCGTCCTGCTCGCAGCCTTGGCGTGGTGGACATGGACGTGACACTCAAGGTCGAGCCTGCGCGACCGGCGTCCGTCCTGGGCCAGTCGATGCCGGAACAGGTGCTGGCTTACCCGGTCAGGACCGTTCCGGACGACGGCCACGAACGGGCTACCCACGAATGGGTCGCGCGCCAGGTCGCGGCGCTGTTCGACGTCACTTATGGCGGGATCGCGGGCACGCAACGGCAGGCCGCGCGCGCCACGTACTACGTGCCCGACGACACACTGTCCAGCGCACAGGCGCGTGCCTTGGGCATTGAGAGTGCCTGCGATCTATTCGGTGGAGTGGTGCCATTGCCGTTCCTCGCCAGCAAAGTCGTCGTGCACCCATTGCTCGCCATCGACGCTGCGCAACCGCAAGGCTGGTCGCAGTCGCTCGGGCTGGCGTTGCGCGCCTGCACATTGCCTGGCCTGAGCGCGTTCTGTGCCGAAGATGCCATGCGCGCTTACGCCGAACTTGCCGCCGAAGGACGCACCCGGTTGAAGTTGCCGACCGGCATCGGTGGCCGCGGCCAATGGCGGCTGGAATCCGCCGACGATCTCGCCCGGCATCTGGCCGCGCTGCCGGACAACTATCTCGCCGCCCACGGAGTGGTGTTGGAACGCCATCTCGAAAAGGTGGTGACCTACAGCGTCGGCGAGACGGAATGCGCCGGCCTGCGGATCGCCTATCACGGCACCCAGGCTTTGACCGGGGATCGGGAAGGCCGTGAGGTCTATGGTGGTTCCGACCTGTGCATCCAGCGCGGCACCTTCGACGATCTGGCTGCTTCGCGCCTGCCGCCGCGGGCCGGCGTCGCAGTGCGCGCCGCGCGCGATTTCGATCGTGCGGTCCGCCAGGCCTATCCCGACTTGCTGGTGTCGCGGCGCAACTACGATGTCGCCTGCGGTGTCGATGCGCACGGGCAGGCGTTCTGCGGCGTGCTGGAGCAGTCGTGGCGCATCGGCGGCGCGACCCCGGCCGAGCTGGCAGGGTTGCATGCGTTCCAGCGCGAACCGGCGCTGACGCGATTGCACGCTTGCACGCGCGAACTTCATGGCCGTCCGGCGCCCGCTGGCGCGGAGGTCTACTATGCCGGCGACGACCCGCGTCTGGGGCCGCTGGTCAAATACCGCATCAGCAACCGAAGCTGATGCCTGCCGCCGAACACTCCATGCAAGCCAAACTCTCCAGCCTGGAAATCCCCGTCGACCACACGCAACTCAGTGGCACGCTGCTCACCCCGACCGGCATGCCGGGCGTGTTGTTCGTGCACGGTTGGGGCGGCCGGCAGCAACACAATCTGGTGCGCGCGCGCGAAGCCGTCGGCCTGGGCTGCATCTGCCTGACCTTCGACCTGCGGGGTCACGCGGGCCTGGCCTCGATGCGCGAAACGGTGACGCGGCCGCAGAACCTCGACGACATCAAGGCGGCCTACGACCATCTCGCCGGCTTGCCCTATGTGGACCCGCAATCGATCGCGGTGGTCGGCCTCAGCTACGGCGGCTATTTGTCCGCGCTGCTCACCCAGGAACGTCCGGTGGCCTGGCTGGCGCTGCGCTCGCCGGCGCTCTACCGGGACGAACACTGGGGTGCCGCCAAGGTCGCGTTGAATGCCGAGCCGGGACTGATGGACTATCGGCGTTCGGTCGTGGCCCCGGAAGACAATCGCGCGCTGGCCGCCTGCTTGCGCTTCGAAGGCGACGTGCTGCTGGTGGAGGCCGAGCGCGACGTGATCGTGCCGCATCCGGTGATGCGCAACTACGCCAACGCATTCGGCCGCGCGCGGTCGGTGACCTCGCGGTTGATCCGCGGCGCCGATCACGCGCTCACGCTGAAGGAGCACCAGCAGGAATACACCCGCTATCTGATCGACTGGATGACCGAGATGGTCGTTGGGCGGCGCGTTGCGCTTGCCAAGGAGTTGGTCGCCGAACGCAAGCGCCATCTGCGCGATGGATCGGACCAGACCGAGCCGGCACCGCCGATGAGCCTCAGCGCCAGCCGTTGACCTTCGCGGCGCGGCGGCGTGTGCGGGACAGGGATGATCCGGATGCGCGATTGCCTATGATCGGCGCATGCCGCAACGCCACTATCTCCACATCGTCGGATTCCAGGTACCGGGACCGGAAGCCTTCGAGCGCGAGCCCTTGACCGTCCTGCTGGATCGCACGCCCGGCGCGGAGTGGCGCGCGGTGTTCCAATTGTGCGTGGAGGAACTGCCGGCGGCGCTGCTGCGGCAACCGCCGCGCATCGTCGAGGCGGAGATCCAGATCCACCTGGCGCAACCGCCGCAACGCCGGCTCAGCGCCGACATCCGCCAGTTCATCGATCGGGTCAACCGGATGACGTTCCTGCGCGAAGGATCCAGCGGGGCCAGCCGCGGCCGCTAGCCGCTCAGGCCGGCTGCCAGCCCAGCACCAGTTCCAGGACGAACTTGCTGCCGAAGAACGCCAGCAGCAGCAGTGCCATCGCCGTCAGTGTCCAATGCACCGCGCGTCCGCCGCGCCAGCCGTAGCGCCAGCGCCCGATCAGCAGCGCGCCGAACACGATCCACGACAGCAGGCTCAGCACGGTCTTGTGCATCAGCTTCTGGGCCAGGAAGTCCTCGACGAACAGCAGCCCGGTCAGCAGGGTCAGCGTCAGCAGCACGAAGCCGACGGTGATCGTGCGGAACAGCAGGGTTTCCAGTTCGGTCAGCGGCGGCAGCGCGCGCAGCCAGCGGTGGAAGTCGCGGCGACGCAGCGCGCGCTCCTGCAGCCACAGCATGATCGCCAGCAGCGCGGCGATGCCCAGCGTCGCGTAGGCCAGCAGGGCCAGCCATGCATGCACTTCCAGGCGCCAGCCCAGCGCCGGGCTCGGCGCGTGGCCGTACACGTGGTAGGCGCCGAGCAGCAGCGCAGCCAACGGGAACACCACCACGCCCAGCGCCGCCATGTCGCCGCGGCCACCGAACAGCGCGGTCAATGCGGCCATGCCCAGCGCCACCAGCGACAGCGCGGCGAAGAAATGCAGGTCCGGACCGCCGACGGTGTGCAGCGCGACCGCCACGTGGTAGCCGGCGTGCAACACGATGGCCAGGCCGGCCGGGACCAGCCAGCCGCGCCGCCGCGCCGGCTGGCCGCCTCGGCGGGCGACGTCGCCCACCAGCAATCCGGCAGCGGCCAGGTACGACACGACGGCGATGAGAACGATTGTCATCGTGAAAGTGTCGCACAACGCGCGCCGCTGCCGCAGGGCAGGCCGGCCGCGGCGCCGCGGCGAAGGACCGCTGGGGGCCACCGGCTATAATCGCCGTCCCGCTCCTCCGTCCCCAGTGGTCCTGCCCGCATGTTCGAGTCCCTCACCCAACGTCTCTCCGGCACCATCGAGCGGCTGCGCGGCCGCGGCCGCCTGACCGAGGAGAACATCCGCGAAGCCACCCGCGAAGTGCGCATCGCCCTGCTGGAGGCCGACGTCGCGCTGCCGGTGGTGCAGGCGCTGGTCGAGCGCATCAAGGTGCGCGCGGTCGGCCAGGAGGTGCTGAAGTCGTTGACCCCGGGCCAGGCGCTGATCAAGGTCGTGCGCGACGAACTGACCGCGGTGATGGGCTCGGCCGCCGCCGACCTCAACCTCAACGTGCCGGCCCCGGCGGTCATCCTGATGGCCGGCCTGCAGGGCGCGGGCAAGACCACCACCGTCGGCAAGCTCGCCAAGCACCTGAAGGAAAAGCGCAAGAAGAAGGTGATGGTGGTCAGCGCCGACGTCTACCGCCCGGCCGCGATCGAGCAGCTCAAGACCCTGGCCGAACAGGTCGGCGTGCTGTTCTTCCCCTCCAGCGCCGACCAGAAGCCCGAAGCGATCGTCCGCGCCGCCATCGACGACGCCAGGAAGTCCTTCGTCGACGTGCTGCTGGTCGATACCGCCGGCCGCCTCGCCATCGACGAGGCGATGATGGCCGAGATCAAGGCGCTGCACGCGGCGGTCAATCCGGCCGAAACCCTGTTCGTGGTCGACAGCATGACCGGCCAGGACGCGGCCAACACCGCCAAGGCCTTCGGCGAGGCATTGCCGCTGACCGGCGTGGTGCTGACCAAGACCGACGGCGATGCCCGCGGCGGCGCGGCGCTGTCGGTGCGCTACATCACCGGCCGGCCGATCAAGTTCGTCGGCACCGGCGAGAAGGTCGACGGGCTGGACGTGTTCCACCCCGACCGCGTCGCCAGCCGCATCCTCGACATGGGCGACGTGCTGTCGCTGGTCGAGCAGGTCGAGCAGAGCGTGGACCAGGAAAAGGCCGCCAAGCTCGCCGCCAAGATCGCCAAGGGCAAGAAGTTCGACCTCAACGACATGCGCGAGCATCTTGAGCAGATGCAGAACATGGGCGGCATCCACGGCCTGATGGACAAGCTGCCGGGCATGGGCAAGATCCCCGACAACGTCAAGGACCAGGTCACCGGCAAGGAAGTGCCGCGGATGATCGCCATCATCAACTCGATGACCAAGAAGGAACGCCGCAACCCGGCCGTCCTCAACGGCTCGCGGCGCGCCCGCATCGCGCGCGGCTCGGGCCTGACCCCGGCCGACGTCAACAAGTTGATGAAGCAGTACCAGCAGATGGAAAAGATGATGGGCAAGCTGGCCGGCGGTGGCATGAAGGGCCTGATGCGCAACATGAAGGGCATGATGGGCGGCATGGGTGGCCGCGGCGGGCTGCCGTTCCGCTGATGGTCGCGTCGGCGCGCCAGCGGGCCGAGGCCTTCGCGCAGCGCCATCGCCTGGGCGCGCCGATCCTGCTGGCGCCGATGGCCGGCGCCTGTCCAGTGGCGCTATCGGCCGCGCTGGCCAATGCCGGCGGCATGGGCGCGATGGGCGCGGTGCTTTCCAGCGCCGACGACATCGGCCGCTGGATGGCTGAATTCCGCCAGCGCAGCCACGGCCCGGCGCAAGTCAACCTGTGGATCCCCGACCCGCCGCCCGCGCGTGATTCCGCCGCCGAGGCGGCGACGCGCGACTTCCTCGCCCAATGGGGTCCGCCGGTGCCGCTGCAAGCCGGCGACGCGTACCCGGCCGATTTCGACGCGCAGTTCGATGCGTTGCTCGCCGCGCGGCCGGAGGTCGCCTCGACCATCATGGGCGTGTTCGCGCCCGCTTACGTGCGCCGCCTGCGCGAGGCCGGCATCGCCTGGTTCGCCTGCGCGACCACCCTGGCCGAAGCGCGCGCCGCCGAAGCGGCCGGTGCCGATGCGATCGTGGCGCAGGGCTTCGAGGCAGGCGGCCATCGCGGCGCCTTCGATGCCGCGGACGCCGAACGCCAATCCGTAGGGCTGTTCTCGTTGCTGCCGCGGTTCGTCGACCATCTGCGCGTGCCGGTGATCGCCGCCGGCGGCATCGCCGATGGACGCGGGATTGCGGCGGCATTGGCCTTGGGTGCCAGTGCCGTGCAGATCGGCACCGCGTTCCTGCGCTGCCCGGAAGCCGCGCTGCCGTCAGCCTGGGCCCAGGCGCTGGTCGACGCCGAGCCCGAGGACACCTGGCCGACGCGCGCCTTCAGCGGGCGCCTCGGCCGCGGCCTGGCGACGGCCTACGTGCGCGCCGCCGCCGCGCCGGGCGCGCCCTCGCCGCAGCCGTATCCGGTGCAGCGTGGGCTCAGCGCGCCGATGCGCCAGGCCGCACTTGGCGACGATCGCCTGGAGGGCATGCAGGCCTGGGCCGGCCAGTCGGCCTGGATGGCGACCGCCAGGCCCGCCGCCGACCTGTGGTCGGAGTGGTGGCGCCAGGCGCAGGCACTGCTGCCGTGAGCGTGCTGTTGTGCAATGGCCTGCCGGCCGATGCGGCGGCGTTGGCGGCGTTGGCGCAGGTCAACTACGGCCACTTCACTGCGCTGGCCGCCCGCAACGCCACCGTGCGCGGCCTGGACCTGCATCTACGCCGGCTGCGCGAAGGCACCCAGGCCTTGTTCGGGACCGACCTGGACGAGGCGCGCGTACGCGCCGATCTGCGTGCGGCCCTGGCCGCGGCAGGCCAGGGCGATGCCTGGCTGCGCGTCAGCGTGTTTTCGCGTGCGTTCGATTTTCGTGCGCCGCTGGCAGCGGTGCCGGTGGACCTGCTGGTCAGCGCGGTTGCGCTGGGGCCGGCACCGGCGGCGCCGATGCGGGTGCGGCCGGTCGTATTCCGGCGCCATCGCGCCGAGCTCAAGCACGTGGCCACTTTCCCGTTGTTCGATCTGCGCCGGCAGGCGCTGGCCGACGGCTGGGACGACGCGGTGTTCAGCGGCGACGACGGCCAGTTGCTCGAAGGCACTACCTGGAATCTGGGTTTGTGGGATGGCCGACAGGTGACCTGGCCTTCGGGGCCGGCGCTGCGGGGAACCTGCGAGCGCTTGCTGCGCGACGGCCTGGCCGCGATCGGGACCCCGCAGGGCGACCTGCCGGTCCGGCTGGCGGACCTGGACGGGTTCAGCGCTGCCTTCGCCTGCAACGCCCGCGGGATCTGGCCGCTGGCGGCCATTGGCCCGCGGGTGTTCGCCGAAAGCGCCAACGATCGGCTGCTCCAGACCATGCGGCGGGCGCTGGAAACGCAGCCCTGGCAGCCTGTCTGAACGGCGGGCGGGGCAGGGCGGCGCGGGCCCGGCAGGGTTGGATTCGGCAAAAGGGGCCGCTATAATCGCCGGCTTACCTCGCCATCCTGGCGACTGGGCAATACAGGAACTATCGAAATGGTCAAGATCCGACTGACCCGTGGCGGCGCCAAGAAGCGTCCGTTCTACCACATCATCGTGACCGACTCGCGCAGCGCGCGCGACGGCCGCAACATCGAGCGCGTGGGCTACTACAACCCGGTCGCCCAGGGCGCCGAGCAGCGCATCGTGCTGGACACCGCGCGCGTGGACCAGTGGGTCGCCAACGGCGCCCAGCTGACCGACAAGGTCCGCAACCTGTACAAGGAAGCGACCAAGGCCCAGGCCGCCGCGGCCTGATCCTGGAGGGCCGCGCCTGGCGCGGCCCATTCCGAGATGATGAAAGATCTTGAGCGCCGCATCCTGTTGGGCAGGATTCTTGGCGCTTTTGGCGTTAAGGGCGACGTCAAGCTCGAGTCCTGGACCGAGCCGCGGCTGTCGATCTTCCGCTACCAACCCTGGATCCTGCGGGCGCCCAATGGCGAGGAGCGCGAGCTCAGCGGCGCGCGCGGGCGCGAGTCCGGCAAGTACCTGATCGCCACCCTGCCGGGCGTCGCCGATCGCGACGCTGTCGAGGCGATGCACGGCACCGAGATCTACGTCCCGCGCAATGCGCTGCCGCCGCCGCGAGCGGACGAGTACTACTGGGTGGACCTGGAAGGCCTGGCCGTCGAGACCGTCGAAGGCGTGGCGCTGGGCACGGTGTCCCACCTGTTTTCGACCGGCGCCAACGACGTGATGATGGTGCGCGGCGACCGCGAGCGGCTGGTGCCGTTCGTGCAGCCGGACTTCGTGCAGTCGGTGGATTTCGATGCCGGCCGGATCGTGGTGGACTGGGACCCCGAGTTCTAGGCTGCACTGACGCTCGCCGCGCCACTCACGGACCTGAGCCTGATCCCTACCGCCATGCGCATCGACGTCATCAGCCTGTTTCCCGAGTTCATCGCCCAGTGCGCTGCGTTCGGCGTGGTCGGGCGCGCTCAGGAGCGCGGATTGCTCGACCTGCAGGGCTGGAATCCGCGCGACTACGCCAGTGGCAACTATCGCCGCGTCGACGACCGCCCGTTCGGTGGCGGCCCCGGCATGGTGATGCTGATCGAGCCTTTGCGGGCCTGCCTGGCCGCGGCACGTGCCGCCGATGCGGCACCGGCACCGGTGATCTACCTCAGCCCGCAGGGGCGTCCGCTGACCCAGGTCCGTGCCCGTGAACTGGCCGCATTGCCGCGCCTGATCCTGCTGTGCGGCCGCTATGAAGGCGTGGACGAGCGCTTGCTCGAACACGAAGTCGACGAAGAGATTTCCATCGGCGATTACGTGCTGTCCGGCGGCGAGCTGGGCGCGGCGATCCTGGTGGACGTGGTCACCCGCCTGCAGGACGGCGCGCTGGGCGACGCCGAGTCCGCTGCCCAGGACAGTTTCGAAGGGCCGTTGGGCCTGCTGGACTGCCCGCATTACAGCCATCCTTCCAGTCATGAATGGGGCGATGTGCCGGAGGTGCTGCGCTCGGGCAACCACGCCGCCATCGCGCGCTGGCGGCGCCAGCAATCGCTGGGCCGGACCTGGCTGCGCCGTCCGGACCTGTTGGACGAAGCTGCGCTGGGCAAGGCAGACCGCGCGCTGCTGGAGGAGTTTCGCCGACAGCATTTGGCGGGCGAGGATCCCACCCCCGGCAGTGGCGTCCCCTAGCGCCATCGGGCCCGATCGGTTATTATGGGAAATTCCCATCGGCCCCGGCCTGATGGTGCCTGACATACAACAAACGCGCGGCACAGTCCGGTGACCGCGTGAGCCCCAGCTGTCGAACGACACGCCCACCCGAACAAGATCGGTGCACCCATGAGCAAGCTGAACAAATCCATCCTCGCGGACTTCGAAGCCGCCCAGATCACCCGCGAACTGCCGAAGTTCAGCCAGGGCGATACCGTTATCGTCAATGTGAAGGTGAAAGAAGGCAACCGCGAGCGCGTCCAGGCCTATGAGGGCGTGGTCATCGGTACCAAGAACGCCGGCCTGAACTCCTCGTTCACCGTCCGCAAGATTTCCCACGGCTACGGCGTGGAGCGCGTGTTCCAGAGCCACAGCTCGACCATCGAGTCGGTCGAAGTCAAGCGCCGCGGCAAGGTTCGCGCCGGCAAGCTGTACTACCTGCGTGGTCTGGAAGGCAAGGCTGCCCGCATCAAGGAAGATCTGGCCGCTGCTGCCCAGGCCAAGGTCGCCCGCCTGGCTGCCGCCAAGGCCGAGTAATCCCGCCGCGCGGGCCTGGCCTGCAGCGACGAACAAAAGCCGCCCTCAGGGGCGGCTTTTGTTTTTGTGCACATGTAGGAGCGGCTTCAGCCGCGACCCGGCGCGGCCGGCCCTCCCGCACGATTCAGCGCGAACGCGCCGGTTCCACTTCCGCAGGCGCATCGGCCACCGGCGAAGGCGGCAGCGCCGGGATTTCCGCCGGCACCGCGACCTCTTCCGGATGCGGGTGCGGACTGATCATGTGGGCCTTGCGCCAGCCACCCCAGCGGTAATACGCCACGGACATCAGCATCGCGCAGGCCGCACTGATCGGGAAACTCCACCAGATCGCATCCGCGCCCATGCTCGGCATCAGCGTCTTGGCCAGCGGCACGCGGATGCCCCACAGCGAGACCGCCAGGATCACCAGCGGCGGAATGACCGCGCCAGTCGAGCGCACCACGCCGGAGATCACGAAGGTCACGCCGAACAGCAGGAACGACCACACCGCGATGTGGTTCAAGTGGCGCGCGATGTCCAGCGCGACGCCATGTGCGGGCAGGAACAACGCCAGCGTCCAGCGATCCAGCAGAATCAATGGCGCGATCAGCAGGCCGGTCATCAGGAAGTTGATCAGTACGCCATTGCGGGCGGTGGCATTGACCCGGTCCCAGCGGCGCGCGCCCACGTTCTGCGCGGCCATCGACGAGCAGGCCGCGCCGATCGCCATCGCCGGCATCTGCACATAGGTCCATAGCTGCAGCGCCGCACCGTAGGCGGCGGCGGTGTCGGTGCCGAAGCCGTTGACCATGGTCATCATCGCGATCATCGCCAGCGAGATCAGCACCATCTGCAGGCCCATCGGCACGCCCTTGACGATCAGCGCGCGCAGGATGTCGCGGTCGATGCGGAACATCGCCATGTCGCGCCGCCCCAGCCAGAGCATGTGGCGCTTGCGGCGCAAATGCAGCAGCAGGGCGCTCAGCGCGATGGCCTGCGCGATCAGGATCGCCCACGCGGCACCGGCGATGCCCAGTTTCGGCAACGGGCCCAGGCCGAAGATCAACAAGGGGTTGAGTGCGATGTCCAGGGCCACCGACAGCAGCAGGAAGCGGAACGGCGTGCGCGAATCGCCGGCGCCGCGCAATGCCGCCGACAGGAACGCGAACATATAGAGCAACGGCATCGCCAGGAAGATCACCCGCAGGTAGGCCTCGGCGAGCGGCAGCGCGTCCGGCGGGGTGCCCATCGCGCCGAGCAGATGCGGCGACAGCCACCAGCCGAAGACGGCGATCAGGATCGAGATCGAAACGAAGAACGTCGCGCTGGTGCCCATCACCCGCCGCGCCTGGACCAGGTCGTTGCGGCCGATCGCCTGGCCGATCAGGATCGTCGCCGCCATGCCGATGCCGAACACCGAGCCGATCAGGAAAAACATGATGTTGTTGGCGTTGGCCGTGGCGGTCAGCGCCGACTCGCCGAGGAAGCGGCCCACCCACACTGCATTGACCGAGCCGTTGAGCGATTGGGCCATGTTGCCGGCCAGGATGGGCAGCGCGAACAGCAGCAGGTTGCGGCCGATCGGCCCTTCGGTGAGGTTGGCGGCGCGGGGCATCTTGGGTCCGGAGATCGGGCTGAGGCGCGCACGTTAGCACCGCCGCCGTGCAGCGGGGAGCATGACCAGCGGGATTTGTGGAGCCCCTGGGCCCGGCCTAAAATGATCGGCATGGCAGGTAGCAGCACGACCGACATTCCATCCACGTCCATCGAAACCGTCAGGCTCGACCTGTGGCTCTGGGCGGCACGCTTCTTCAGGACTCGCAGCCTGGCCAAGCAGGCCGTGGAGACCGGCAAGGTCGAAGTGGCTGGGCAGCGCGCCAAGCCCTCGCGCGGGGTGCGCGGTGGTGAGGCCCTGCGCGTGGTGCGTGGCGAGGAATCCTTCGAGGTCATCGTCAAAGGCCTCAGCGACACGCGCGGTCCGGCGCCGGTCGCACAGGCGCTCTACGAAGAAAGCGAAGCATCGCGGCAACGTCGTGCCGAACTGCGCGCCCAGCGCATCGCCGCGCGCGATGGTTACCAGGCGCCGGAACATCGGCCCGACAAACGCGCCCGGCGTTTGATCCGCGCGCTGGGAGATATCGACGCGCTGTAGGTACGGGATCTTCTGCCTTGCAGAAGAGGGCGTTACCTACCCGTTGCGCAATTCTGTCCGTGGTTTCCTTTTCCGTATGCGGAAGAGGAGCTGGCCAGTGGGCGCCTCTTCCTATTTGACTGATCGCTGTGCTTCGGCCTGCGTCATCTCGGCCCGGCATTCGGCGCATCGCCCCGTTTGGCACATCTCGATTCTTCGCATAGAGCTGCATTCTCCCGACGGCTCCACTCGTGCGACGGAAGGCGCGCGAGTTTCTCGCCGGTAGTGCGGTCCTCGCTTTGTCGCCTTCCGTGCGAGCCCGCCCATGAGGCGGATCCGGATGGAACCGATAAAGAGGATCGATATGAGCAAGGGAGATGTGCTGCGCTTGGTGATGAGCGTGATCGTTGCAACTGGTGGTGCCAGCGCCCTGCAGGCCAAGGCACAAGGAAGTTGCAATGGAATGCGCTGTGATGTTTTCGCGACAAGGCCGCTGCCACCGTTGATGGCAGGAGGTGGAGGAGGTTGGGGTGGCGGGACGGACAATACGGACCAGAGCAACAACCCGCACCACGATCCTCAGCATGACCGCTGCATGATGGTGATCAACTCGACGCCGCCGGGGTGCGATCTGAGGAATCCACCGCAATTGGTGGTTAACGGTTGCGGATCTGTCGGAAGTGAGGCAATTCCCGACTACATAGTATCCCCGGTTCTCGCAACGGAAGCGGTTTCCTTGGGCGGAATATTCAAGCCCGCTTGTGATGCGCACGACATGTGCTATGCGACATTGGGGATGTCGAAAGACGCTTGCGATGAGAATCTTAGGGTGGGAATGATTGCCGAGGCACAGCGCAGAATGTCTCCTTTGCAATATGCAGCACTTGGACCTTACGTGCATGCACAAGCGTGGGCGTACGCCAAGGGCTTGCAGTGGAGCTGGGTTCAAGCGAGATATTCTGGCCCCGCATTTGAGCAGGCGCAAAGAGATGCCAGTTGCAGGGTGACCTCGGGGAGTGCCGCGGCGAACGGATGCTTGTGAGGAAATATGAATAATAATTGCACTATCTCGCGCTGGATTATCGGCATCACGCTTCTCTTGGTCGTCGCCATTCTTGGCGTTATGTGGAATAGGCGTCGGCACCCGGAGCCCCCTGAGCTGGGGTCGGCAGTCGTTGATGTGAAGTCCATCCATCGCAAGGCGCATAACAAGAACGATGCCACTGCCGAGGTCAGAGGTCGCAATGAGGCAGGGCGTCATATTGCGCGTGATCAGCTTGCGGTGCGGGACGTGGTTCGAGATGGCGGGCGGCGCATCGCGTTGTCGGAAGATGAGGCGCGCTGGTTGGCACGGCACCACTATCCGACCGACAAGGATCTCGAAACAGTGGGTTCCTTGGATCTAAGGAAGACCTATGAGGCCTATCGCGATCCAATGAAGGCCACCCTGTATGGAAAGCGGTTGATGGACGATGGGGAATATCTGGGAGCGGCTGGGTTGCTTGAGCGGGCAGCCGTGTATGGCTCGATATACGCCTATGAGGAGGCGGCAATCGCTCAATTCAAGCTTTATGCAGAGCAAAACGCGGGAATGGTTACGCAGCAGAACAAGGACGTCCTTATGGCGCGTCTCCAGGTTGCGAAGTTGCTCGGAGACCATCGTGCATCCGTCCTTATCCAAGAGTTGCTGCCGTCCTACGACATTGGCGTTGGGGCCAGGACGGTACTTCCGCAGGTCGAGGTGTTCATGGCAAAACTTGGGGAGGAGGCTCGATTGCTGGGAGTTGCGATGCCGGGACCCGATCCCCGTCCCAACGCCGAACAATGGGCTGACCTGGACAAGCTTGCTGCATCCGGCGGCGGTGCTGACCGGGTCACGGTCTATCGCAGATAGCACGTGATGAGTGCGAGATTCTCCGCCAGCCATGTTTGGGTCTCGTCGGCTTTCGGTGAGTTGGAGGCGATGCTGGAAGATCATTGCCAGGAGGAAGCAGATGTCCAGGTGGAAGGCCTTGCCTGGATCATTGCCTTGCTGCGGCACGACAGCTTCGAATCGGAGGAAAGGTATCAAGAGAACTACAGGTCGCTGCGGGCGCGTTATGCGGGGGATGCGCTTTCCGACCGCCTTCGCTTGGCCGCGAGTGGATCGACATTGCGAGAGATCATGAAGCGCGCTTGCGGGCTCACGGGCCACTCTCCCGCAGTGAGGACGTCCGGCGTCGGGATTGTCACGCGAAACGCCTTCAGTGCTGATTTTTTGCCGCCGGAGCCGATGCGTGCAAAGCTCGCGATCGACGCATGGTTCGAGCGGCGCCTCGTTCCCGCCGGGCCGAACGGGACAATCGGGCGGGCGCTCGCCAGCTATCTGGTATTCCTGACGATCCATCCGTTGAAAGATGGCAATGGACGCATGGCCAGAATGTTGTTCGCGGCCGACCATGCGCAGCGAATAGCCAACATGCCGCGTCATGTGCTGGCGCTGATCCTGCTCCAGCGGGAACAACGACAGCCATTCCACCTTGCGGCGAAGTGCGCACGGGTCGGTGACTTCCAGATGCTGGCTTCGTGTTACCTCGAAGCGTTGGACATGGCTTCGCGCGGTTTTGGCGGCCTGCTGGCCGAGTTGGGGAGCAATGCAGTGGATAATGAAGGAGCCACATCACAGGCACCTGTCGCCATGGAGATCCATCGGCGATTGGGCATGGCGCTGGCGGGTCCACGGGCCACCTCCCTGTTCTGATCGCCCATGCCCCATAAAACAGAACGCCCCGGCAAGCCGGGGCGTCTGCATCCAGAGGGACAGTCGAATCACTTCAGATCGAAGCGATCCAGGTTCATCACTTTCGTCCAGGCCGCGACGAAGTCCTGCGCGAACTTCTCCTTCGCGTCGGCACTGGCATAGACCTCGGCCACGGCGCGCAGGATGGAGTTCGAGCCGAACACCAGGTCGACGCGGGTGCCGGTCCACTTCACTTCGCCGCTCTTGCGGTCACGGCCTTCGAAGAGATCGCGCCCGGCCGACGTCGACTTCCACTCGGTGCCGGTATCGAGCAGGTTCACGAAGAAGTCGTTGCTCAACGTGCCGGGCGAGGCGGTGAACACGCCGTGCTTGCTGGCATCGGCATTGGCACCGAGCACCCGCAGGCCGCCTACCAGCACGGTCATTTCCGGTGCGGTGAGCGTCAGCAGTTGAGCGCGGTCGATCAGCAGGTGTTCGGTGGGGACGGCGAAGCGTGCCTTGGCATAGTTGCGGAAACCATCGGCGAGGGGTTCCAGTGGCGCGAACGACTCGACGTCGGTCTGCTCCTGGGACGCATCGACGCGGCCAGGCGAGAACGGCACGCTGACGGAAACCCCGCCCTTCTTGGCCGCCTGCTCGATGCCCACGCCGCCGGCCAGTACGATCAGGTCGGCCAACGAGACTTGCTTGCCACCTTGGTTGAAGTCGGCCTGGATGCTCTCAAGCGTCTTCAGCACCTTCGCCAGTTCGGCCGGCTGGTTGGCCGCCCAGTCCTTCTGCGGGGCCAGGCGGATGCGTGCGCCGTTGGCACCGCCGCGTTTGTCCGAACCGCGGAAGGTCGATGCGGATGCCCAGGCCGTGGTGACGAGTTGTGGCACGGTCAGGCCGGCGGCGGCGATCTTGTCCTTGAGTGCCGTGATGTCCTGCGCGTCGATCGGGGCCTGCGCGGCCTTCGGCAGCGGGTCCTGCCAGATCAGCTCTTCGGCAGGGACTTCCGGGCCGAGGTAGCGCACGCGCGGACCCATGTCGCGATGGGTCAGCTTGAACCATGCGCGCGCGAACGCATCGGCGAAGTCGTCCGGGTTTTCCATGAAGCGGCGCGCGATCTTTTCGTAGGCCGGATCCATGCGCAGCGACAGGTCGGTGGTCAGCATCGACGGGGCGATGCGCTTTTCCTTGTCGTGCGCATGCGGCACGGTGCCTGCGCCCATCCCGCCCTTGGGTTGCCATTGATGGGCGCCGGCGGGGCTCTTGCTGAGCTCCCATTCGAAGCCGAACAGGTTCCAGAAAAAGTTGTTGCTCCACTTGGTCGGGGTGCTGGTCCAGGTCACTTCCAGGCCGCTGGTGATGGTGTCGCCGCCGCGGCCGCTGCCGAAGCTGTTGCTCCAGCCCAGGCCTTGCTGCTCCAGGTCGCCGGCTTCCGGTTCGCGGCCGACGTTGTCGGCAGGGCCGGCACCATGGGTCTTGCCGAAGGTGTGGCCGCCGGCGATCAGCGCAACGGTCTCTTCGTCGTTCATCGCCATGCGCGCAAACGTGGTGCGGATATCGTGCGCAGCGTCGATGGGATCGGGATTGCCGTCCGGGCCTTCGGGGTTGACGTAGATCAGGCCCATCTGCACGGCGGCGAGCGGGTTCTCCAGATTGCGGCCCTGGTTGTCGGTGCGGTCGTGCTCGTGCCCGTGCAGGTCCGCATCGGCCACGAGCTGGCCCTCGTCGTCGCCCGGCTCGCTCTTGGCGTAGCGCACATCGCCGCCCAGCCAGGTCTTCTCGTTGCCCCAGTAGACATCCAGATCCGGCTCCCAGGTGTCTTCGCGCCCGCCACCGAAACCGAACGTCTTGAAGCCCATCGACTCCAGCGCGACGTTGCCGGTAAGGATCAGCAGGTCCGCCCAGGAGATCTTCTGTCCGTATTTCTGTTTGATCGGCCACAACAGGCGACGCGCCTTGTCCAGGCTGACGTTGTCCGGCCAGCTGTTGAGCGGCGCGAAACGTTGCTGGCCGCGGCCGCCACCGCCGCGGCCATCGCCGATGCGGTAGGTGCCGGCGCTATGCCAGGCCATGCGGATGAACAGTGGGCCGTAATGGCCGAAGTCCGCCGGCCACCATTCCTGCGAGTCGGTCATCAGTGCACGCAGATCCTGCTTCAGCGCCTGATAGTCGAGCTGGTTGAATGCTGCGGCGTAGTTGAAATCCCCGCCGAGCGGATCGGACTTGCTCGAATGCTGTCGCAGCAGATCGACGCGCAGCTGGTTGGGCCACCAATCCTTGTTCGTGGTACCGCCGCCCGCGGCATGCTTGAACGGGCACTTGCCTTCGCTGGTCATGGATTGTCCACCTGGGTTGGTACGCACTGGTATGCAGCCCGTTCCCTGCGGGAGCGGGCACCTGAGTTGGATCGTGCCTGCCGAATAAGTCGGCTGGCCTGCACCGCGGCGACATTCAATGCGTAGCCGGGCGAGGCCGGACTGCGGAGTGGGCTTTAGGTTTGTGGGGTGGCTCCGAGAAAATTCTCATACACCTTAAGCAGGGTGGACTGTTAGGTGAATTCGAAGAAATCTAACGTAGCGATAGTGGGAGACTATTGATGCGGCGATCAGCGCGGACTATTGCCGAACAGGCCGGTGCCGATCTTGAGCAGGTCGCTCACGCCGAGCTGGCCGTCGCCGTCCTGGTCCAGCACGCTGCCCAGCAGCCCGGACATCCCCGGATCGGCACGTACCTGCTGTTGCTCCTGGCCCAGCGCCTGGCTCAGCTGGCCGACAGCGCCGGCGTTGCCGGCGGCCGCGCCGCCGCCCAGGAAGCGTTGGGCGAGGAAGGACAGCACGATCGGGGCGAGGATCTGCAGCAACTGGCTGGAGCGGCCGCTGTCCAGGCCGGTCGCCTGGCCGAGCCCGTTGGCTGCCTGTGGGGTGCTGCCACCGAAGATGTGGCCAAGGATGCCGGCGCCGTTGGTCTGTGGGCTGGCGTCGCCGCCGCCGAGTACCGAGCCAAGCAGGCCACCGATGTCCAGGCCATTGGCGGCGGCGGGCGCGTGGTCGCGCTGCAATGCGCCGAACAGCGCCTCGGCGCCTTCCGGCTGCTGCGCATTGCGGCCGAGTGCGCCCATCAGCAAGGGCAGGGCGGTGGCGACGGCGCTTTGCGCCTGCTCGGGGGCCAGGCCGAGTTGTTGCGACACTTGTTGCAGGGGCGCGCCCTGCAGCTGCGCGAAAAGTTGTTCTGTCAGGCTGGTCTGGGTCATGGCCGCATCTCCGGATTGGGAGACCGATGCTAGACCCTGCAGGTAATTTTCACGTCGCGAATCTGCAAGCGAACCACGCCTGCCAGGACCGGCAGGCGTGGCCCATTCAGTTCAAACCACTTCGACGGTTTCGTGCGCGCATTGCACGTCCATGTCCAGGCCGAGCGCCTTGGCCACGCCTGCGCCATAGGCGGGGTCGGCCTTGCTGCAGTTGCCGACATGGCGGCGCTTGATGAACTCCGGCGCATTGCCCAGCGCGCGCGCGGTGTTGTCGAACAGCACCTGGCGCTGGTCCGGCGACATCAGCCGGAACAGGTCGCCGGGTTGCTTGAAGTAGTCGTCATCGTCTTCGCGGAAATTCCAGAAGTCGCCGTTGCCGTTGATCTTCAGCGGCGGCTCGCGATAGGCGGGCTGGTCTTCCCATTGGCCGAAGCTGTTGGGCGTGTAGTGCAGGGTGCTGCCATAGTTGCCGTCCACGCGCATCGCGCCATCGCGGTGGTTGCTGTGGACGGGGCAGCGCGCGCTGTTGACCGGGATCTGGTGGTGGTTGACACCGAGCCGGTAACGTTGCGCGTCGGAGTAGGCGAACATGCGCGCCTGCAGCATCTTGTCCGGCGAGATGCTGATGCCGGGGATCAGGTTGTTGGGCGCCATCGCGCTCTGTTCGACGTCGGCGAAGAAGTTGTCCGGCATGCGGTTGAGTTCCATCTCACCGACTTCGATCAGCGGGTAGTCGCCGTGCGGCCAGATCTTGGTCAGGTCGAACGGATGGTAGGGCACCTTCTCCGCGTCGCCCTCCGGCATGATCTGCACGTACAGTTTCCACTTCGGGAAGTCGCCACGCTCGATGGCTTCGTACAGGTCGCGTTGGAAGCTCTCGCGATCATGGCCGATGATTTCCGCGGCCTCGGCATCGGAGAGGTTCTTGATCCCCTGCTGGGTCCGCCAGTGGAACTTGACCCAGCAGCGCTCGTTGTCGGCATTGATGAAGCTGAAGGTATGCGAGCCGAAACCGTGCATGTGGCGATAGCCGGCGGGGATGCCGCGCTCGCTCATCACGATGGTGACCTGATGCAGGGCTTCCGGCAGCAGTGTCCAGAAATCCCAGTTGTGCGAGGGGGTACGCAGGTTGGTGCGCGGGTCGCGCTTGACCGCCTTGTTGAGGTCGCCGAACTTGCGCGGGTCGCGCACGAAGAACACCGGCGTGTTGTTGCCGACCAGGTCCCAGTTGCCTTCGTCGGCATAGAACTTCACCGCGAAACCATGGATGTCGCGCTCGCCATCGGCGGCACCGCGCTCGCCGGCCACGGACGAGAAGCGCACGAACACGTCGGTCTTCTTGCCGATCCGTTCGAAAACGCGCGCACGGGTATAGCGGCTGATGTCGTGGGTGACGGTGAAGTGGCCGAAGGCGCCGGAGCCTTTGGCGTGCATGCGGCGTTCGGGGATCACCTCGCGGTTGAGATTGGCGAGTTTCTCGATCAGCCACACGTCCTGCATCAGCAGCGGGCCGCGCGGGCCGGCGGTCATGCTGTTGTCGTTGTCCACGACCGGCATGCCGAAGGCGGTGGTCAGGGGACACTTGTTCTTGTGTTCGTTGGGTCCGGACTTGCTCATGGGGTTCCTGCTGGGATTCGTGACCCAGGCAGGCTACGAGCGCGCGTCGTCGCTTGGAAATCGTTTATCGGCACTGCTGCGATAGGCAATGCTTATGTGATTAGAAATTTCGCACCAATCGAATAACTTTCCGGAAAATAATTGACGCAGGGTTCTTTTGTAGGAGCGGCTTCAGCCGCGACCGCCGGATCCAGCAGTCGCGGCTGAAGCCGCTCCTACAAAGGGCCGCTGGCTTAAAGCAGCGCCTTGATCCGGTACAGCGCTTCCAGCGCCTGCTTGGGCGTCAGTTCGTCGGGATCCAGCGCGGCCAACGCGTCCTGCGCGGCGCTGTTGGCAGGTGCGAACAGGCCGAACTGCTGCGGCGCATCCAGTGCTTGCGGGGCCATGCCCGCGGCGTGGGATTCCTGCCCGCGCTGTTCGAGTTCGGCCAGGCGCCGGCGCGCCTGCGCGACGGTCTCGCGTGGCAGGCCGGCGAGGGCGGCGACCTGCAGGCCGAAGCTGCGGTTGGCCGGGCCTTCCTTCACCGCATGCATGAACACCAACGCGTCGCCGTGTTCGACCGCATCCAGGTGGACGTTGGCGATGCCGCTGGGGCCGCCTTCGATGCTTTCGTCGGCCAGTGCGGTGAGTTCGAAGTAATGGGTGGCGAACAGCGTGTAGCAGCGATTGCGGTGGGCGAGGTGGCGCGCCACCGCGTCGGCCAGGGCAAGCCCGTCGTAGGTCGAGGTGCCGCGGCCGATCTCGTCCATCAACACCAGCGACTGCGCGGTGGCGTGGTGCAGGATGTAGCTGGTCTCGGCCATCTCGACCATGAAGGTCGACTGGCCGCGCGCCAGGTCGTCGCCGGCGCCGATGCGGGTGAGGATGCGGTCGATCGGGCCGATCACCGCGCGCGTGGCGGGGACGTAGCTGCCGATGTGCGCCAGCAGCACGATCAACGCGTTCTGCCGCATATAGGTCGACTTGCCGCCCATGTTCGGGCCGGTGATGACCAGCATGCGGCGATCCGCGTGCAGGTCCAGGTCGTTGGGTTCGAAGGGCTGCTCGCGGACCGCCTCCACGACCGGGTGCCGGCCGCGTTCGATGCGCAGGCACGCGGCGGTTTCCAACTCCGGCCGCGACCAGTCCAGCGCCTGTGCGCGCTCGGCGAAGGCGGCCAGTACGTCCAGTTCGCTGAGCGCGGCGGCGCAGCGCTTGAGCGGTTCGAGTTGTTCGCCGAGCGCGTCCAGCAGGCCTTCGTAGAGCAGTTTCTCGCGCGCCAGCGAGCGCTCGCGCGCGGACAGCACCTTGTCCTCGAAGGACTTCAGTTCCTCGGTGATGTAGCGCTCGGCGTTGGTGAGGGTCTGGCGGCGGCTGTAGTGCAGCGGCGCCTTGTCGGCCTGGCCCTTGCTGATCTCGATGTAATAGCCGTGCACGCGGTTGTAGCCGACCTTGAGCGTGGCGATGCCGCTCTGCTCGCGTTCGCGTGCTTCCAGGTCGATCAGGAACTGGTCGGCGTGGGTCGACAGCCGGCGCAACTCGTCCAGCTCTGCGTCGTAGTCGGCGGCGATCACGCCGCCATCGCTGAGCTTCAGCGGCGGCTGTTCGGCGACGGCACCGACCAGCAGTTGGGTAACCGGGCCGTGTTCGCCCAATTCCGCGGACAGCGCCTGCAGGCGCGGTGAATCCAGCGGCGCCAGCAGGGCGGCGATATCGGGCAGCAGGGCCAGGCCATCGCGCAGTGTCGACATGTCGCGCGGGCGCGCTGAGCGCAGTGCCACGCGGGTGAGGATGCGTTCCAGGTCGCCGAGCGCGCGGAAGCGTTCGCGCAGGTCGGCTTCGGTGCCGCGCTCGATGAGCGTGCCGACCGCATGGTGGCGTTGTGCGAGCACCTCGCGCAGCCGCAGCGGCCGATGCAGCCAGCGCCGCAGCAGGCGCCCGCCCATCGGGCTGACGGTGGTGTCGAGTACGCCGAGCAAGGTGTGGCGGGTCTCGCCATCGACGCGGGTATCCAACTCGAGATGGCGGCGGGTCGCGGCGTTCATCGCGATCGCCTCGCCGGCGGTCTCCATCGCAATCGAGGTCAGGTGTGGCAGGCGCTGTTTCTGGGTTTCTTCCACATAGCCGAGCAGGGCGCCGGCGGCGGCGACGGCGCGACGGCCGCGCCCGTTGCGGTCGTCTTCCAGCCCGAAGCCGCTGAGGTCGTGCAGCTTGAAGAACTGCAGCAACTGGCGCCGGCCCGTGTCGGCATCGAACAACCACGGTGGGCGGCGCCGCACGCCGGTGCGCTGGCGCAGGAATTCCGGCCAGCCGTCTTCGTCGGGCAGCAACAGTTCGGCCGGTTCCAGCCGCGCCAGCTCGGCTTCGAGTGCGTCGTCGTTGTCGACCTCGTTGACCAGGAAACGGCCGCCGGCCAGGTCCGCCCAAGCCAGGCCGTAGCCCTGCTTGTTGCGCGATACCGCCATCAGCAGCGTGTCGCGGCGTTCGTCGAGCAGTGCCTCGTCGGTGACGGTGCCCGGCGTGACCACGCGCACGACCTTGCGCTCGACCAGCCCCTTGGCCAGGGCCGGATCGCCGATCTGCTCGCAGATCGCCACCGATTCGCCCAGCGCGACCAGCCGCGCCAGGTAGCCTTCGTAGGCGTGCACCGGCACGCCGGCCATCGGGATCGGCGCGCCGCCGGAGCTGCCGCGCTGGGTCAGGGTGATGTCGAGCAGGCGCGCAGCCTTGCGGGCATCGTCGTAGAACAATTCGTAGAAATCGCCCATCCGGAAGAACAGCAGCAGGTCGGGGTAGTCGGCCTTGGCTGCGAAGAACTGCTTCATCAGCGGCGTGTGTTCTGCAGCTTTGGAGGGGGTGCTGCCGGACGAATCGGTCACAGGGCTCGGTTCTTTCGATGGGGCTGGGACAGGCGCGGACGGGGACGGACGCGATCGGACGCCCAGTTTAAGCCGTACCGCCATGCTGGCCCAACGCTACGAGGCGAAACCTAGGGCGTGCGCTGGACACGGGCCCCTCACGCAGTGGCTTTCGGCCCGGTGTCGTCAACGGGCCAGGCATGGCCGGCAGCTTGCGCCCGCCTCACGGCGCGGGTTCCGGGAGTTGCGCGGCGGTTTGCTGCCGGGCCTTGCGCGGGAACAGGCTGCGCACGATCACGTAGGACAGCGGCACGAAGAAGATGCCCAGCGCGGTGGAAACCAGGGTGCCGCCGAACACGCCGGTACCCAGGGAATGACGCCCGGCCGAACCTGCGCCGGTGCTGACCACGAGCGGCAGCACGCCGAGCAGGAACGCCGCGGAGGTCATCACGATCGGGCGCAGGCGCATGCGCGCGGCATGCAGCACCGCCGCGACCAACGGCTGGCCGCGGTCCTCCAGATCCTTGGCGAATTCGACGATCAGGATGCCGTTCTTGGCCGCCAGGCCGACCGTGGTCAACAGGCCCACCTGGAAGTACACGTCGTTCTCCAGCCCGCGCAGCGTCGTCAGCAGCAACGCGCCCGCCACGCCGATGGGCACGGCCAGCAACACCGAGATCGGTATCGACCAGCTTTCGTACAGGGCCGCCAGGCACAGGAACACGAACAGCAGCGACACGGCGTAGAGCAGCGGTGCCTGATTGCCGGCCAGGCGTTCCTGGTAGGACATGCCGGCCCAACTGTGGCCCATGCCGTTGGGCAGCGTGCCGGCGATCTTCTCCATGGCGGCCATCGCCGTGCCGGAGCTGACGCCGGGGGCGGCCTCGCCGCTGATCTCCATCGATGAGCTGCCGTTGAAGCGCGCCAGCAGGGCCGGTGCATAGCTCCAGTGGCTGGTGGCGAACGAGGAGAACGGCACCATGTCGCCGGCATCGTTGCGCACCGACCAGCGCAGCACGTCGGCCGGCAGCATGCGCGCGGAAGATTCGCCCTGTACGTAGACCTTCTTCACCCGGCCGCGGTTGATGAAGTCGTTGACGTAGGTGCCGCCCAGCGAGGTCGACAGCGTCTGGTTGATGTCGCTGGTCGCCAGGTCGAGCGCGCCGGCCTTGGCGTCGTCGATGGCGACATTGAAGCTGGGGGCGTCGTCGACCGCGGTATAGCGCACCTTGGCCAGCGACGGATCCTGCGCTGCTTGCTTCAACAGTTGCACGCGCGCCGCCACCAGGGCGTCGTGGCCGGCGCCGGCCAGATCCTGCAATTCGAAGGTGAAGCCGCCGGTCTGGCCCATGCCGGGAATGCCGGACGGGGTGACCGCGAAGATCTGCGCGTCGGGAATCTTCGCCAATCCCTTGGTGATGCGGGTGCCCACTTCCTGCGCGCTGGCCTTGCGCTCGGACCAGTCCTTGAGCCGGATGAACGCCTGGCCAGTGTTCTGCGAACTGGTGCCGCCACCGCCGCCGGCAGTGGCCAGGATGGTCGCCACCTCCGGCTGCTGCAGCGCGTAGCGGGTCAGCTGGTCCATCACCGCCTGGGTGTGCTGCATGGTCGTGCCCGACGGCAGCTTGATCTGCACGATCAGCGTGCCCTGGTCTTCTTCGGGCAGGAATGAGGTCGGCAGGCGCCAGAACAGCAATGCCATGATCGCCAGCAGTACGACGTAGCTGGCCATGCCTGCCCGGCGCCGGCCGAGCAGGCGCTGCACGCCGCGGTGGTAGCGGTCCGCGCCGCGGTCGAAACCGCGATTGAAGCCACCGAAGAACCGACCGAGCAGGCCGCGATGCACGACATGGCCGTCCGGCCCGGGCGGCGTCAGCACGCTGGCGCACAGCGCCGGGGTGAGGGTCATCGCGACCAGCACCGACAGAATCATCGATGAAGCGATCGTCACCGAGAACTGGCGGTAGATCACCCCGGTGGAGCCGCCGAAGAACGCCATCGGCAGGAATACCGCGGTCAATACCAGCACGATGCCGACCAGCGCGCCGCTGATCTGCTCCATCGATTTGCGCGTGGCCTCGCGCGGCGGCAACTGCTGCTCGGCCATGACCCGCTCGACGTTCTCCACCACCACAATGGCATCGTCCACCAGCAGGCCGATGGCCAACACCATGCCGAACATGGTCAGTGTGTTGATCGAATAGCCCAGTGCGGCGAGCACGGCGAACGTGCCCATCAACACCACCGGCACCGCCACTGCGGGGATCAGCGTCGCGCGCCAGCTCTGCAGGAACAGGTACATGATGAGCACCACCAGCACCACCGCCTCGAGCAGGGTCTTGACCACTTCCTCGATGGAGATCCTCACGAACGGCGTGGTGTCCATCGCCACTTCGTAGCGCAGGCCGGGTGGGAAGAACGGCTTGAGCTGCTCCAGCCGGGCCTTCACCGCGTCGGCCACCTGCAGCGCGTTGGCGCCGCTGGCCAGTTCGATGCCCATGCCGGCGGCAGGGTTGCCGTTGAAGGTGGAGGTGGTGTTGTAACTCTCGCCGCCGATCTCCACCGAGGCCACGTCGGACAGCCGCACGACCGCGCCGTCCGGGCTGGACTTGACCACGATCCTGCGGAACTGCTCGGCGGTCTGCAGGCGGCTGCGCGCGGTGACCGTGACATTCAGGCCCTGGCTGTCCACCGCGGGCAGGGCGCCGAGCTGGCCTGAGGACACGTCGGCGTTCTGCGCGACGATCGCCGCGTTGATGTCCGACGGCATCAGCGAATAAGTGCGCAGCTTCTCCGGATCCAGCCACACGCGCATCGCGTACTGCGCGCCCATTACCTGCACGTTGCCGACGCCTGAGACACGGCTGATCGGATCCTGCAACGAGGACACCATGTAGTCGGCGATGTCGGTCTTGGCCATCGAGCCGTCGGCCGAATTGAAGGCCAGCACCATGAAGATGTTGCCCGACGACTTGGTGACGGTGACGCCGCTGCTCTTGACCGTGTCGGGCAGTTTCGACTGGGCTTGCTGCAGTTTGTTCTCGACCTGCACCTGCGCGGTGTCGGGGCTGGTGCCGGACTCGAACGTGAGCGTGATGCGCGCGTCGCCCGACGAACTGCTGGTCGAGGACATGTACATCAGGTTGTCCAGGCCGGTCATCTGTTGCTCGATGACCTGGGTCACCGAGTTCTCGACCGTCTGTGCCGAGGCGCCGGTATAGCTGGCGCGGATGGACACCGAAGGCGGGGCGATGTCGGGGTACTGCGCCAACGGCAGGCGGGTGATGGACAGCACGCCTGCCAGGGTGATGACGATGGCGATGACCCAGGCGAAGATGGGCCGGTCGATGAAGAAGCGGGACATGGGGGTTCCTCAGTCCGCCTTGCCGTCTGCGAGCGCAGTCGCGGTCGCCGCCGCTGCATCGCTTGGCTTGACCAACTGGCCAGGCGATGCCTTGCTGCCGCCGGCGACGATGAGCTTTTCGCCGGCCTTCAGGCCGCCGTTGACCACCCACTGGTCCTTGATCGCGTCGCCGACCTGGATGATGCGTTGCTCGACCTTGTTGTCGGCGCCCACCAGCAACACGGTCGCTTCGCCCTTGTTGTTGCGGCCGACCGCGCTCTGCGGCACGAGGATGGCGGTTTCGTCGATCGCCATCGGCAGCATCGCGCGCACGTAGGTGCCCGGCAGCAGCAGACCCTCCGGATTGGGCACGATCGCGCGCAGGGTCACGTTGCCAGTGCCGGAATCCACCGACGTGCCGACGAACTCCAGCGAGCCGATATGTGCGTAGGGGCTGCCATCCTCGAGCAGGATCTTCACCTGCGCCTTGCCGTCCAGCGCCTTGAGCGTGCCGCCGTCGAGCTGCTTGCGCAGCGCCAGCAGCTGCGCGCTGGTCTGGGTGACATCGACGTAGATCGGGTCCAACTGCTGGATGGTGGTCAGCGCGGTGTCCTGGCCGGCGGCGACCAACGCGCCAGGTGTGTAGGTGGACGTCCCGATGCGGCCGTCGATCGGTGCGACGACACGGGTGTAGTCCAGATTGATCTTCGCGCTGCGCACCGCGGCACGGGCCGCCACGACGGCCGCATCGTCCTGGGCCAGGGCGGCTTCGGCGTCGTCGCCATCCTGCCGGCTGATCAGCTTGTCGGCCACCAACTGCCGATAACGCTCGGCCTTGGGGCGTGCGGACAGCACCGCGGCTTCGGCCTGGGTGAGCTGCGCGCGGGCGTTGTCGTAGGCGGCCTGGTAGGTGGCCGGGTCGATCTGATACAGCACCTGGCCGGCCTTGACCTCCTGGCCCTCCACGAACAGCCGCTTCTGGATGATGCCGCCGACCTGCGGGCGCACCTCCGACACCATGTGGGGTACGGTGCGGCCCGCCAGCTGCTGCTCCAGGTCCAGGCGGCCGGTGCTGATCGTCTGCGTGGTCACCACGGGTGTCTGCGGCTTGGCGGGCGGCGGCGCGCTGCACGCGCCGAGTGCCAGCACCAGCGTGACCAGCGGCAATGACCGACGGCGGAGGACGGAACGGAAGTGCGCGGACACGGACCAACCCATGGTTTCTGGAGTGGCGCCATGCTGGCGCACGAATGTGCAGCAATTAAGGAGAATAGCCGGACCCGGCGCGGATGCCTTGCTTTACGGGGCAAAGCTGCGGCTTCATAGCCGCATGAAACTCGGTATCCCCGCCAGGCTTTTCCTCGCCGTGCTGGTGGCCTGTGCGCTGGTCGTCGTCGCCAACGGCCTCATGGCGCGCTTCCTGTTCGAGCGCACCTTCATGGGCTACCTCAACGACCAGGGCGTGGCGCGCATGCACGAAGTGCTGCCGCGCCTGGCCGCCGGCTATCGCGAACACGGCAGTTGGGATTTCGCCCGCGGCAACCTCGACGCCTGGCGGGCCATGATGCGCTCCAATGCCACGCGCAACGCACCGCCCGGTACCCGCGTGCCGCCGGTCTCCGACCAGACAGGCGCGGTACCGCGATTTGCCCTGTTCGACGTGGACGGCGTCCATGTGATGGGCAATCCCGAGGCCGGTCCCGACGCGGTGCGGTTGCCGGTGACAGTGGACGGGCGCACGGTCGGCTGGCTGGCGATGATTCCCTTCCAGCAAGCGATCGCCAGCGGCGATGTGCGTTTCTACCAGGCGCAGGTACGGGGCTGGTGGACCAACGGCATCATCTCCGTGTTGATCGCCGCCGGCCTGGCCTGGATGTTGTCGAAGGCGTTGCTCAACCGGGTCGGCGGGCTGGCCGGCGCGATCCACCGCCTGGCCACCGGCGACTACGCCGTGCGCATCTCCAGTACCGATCGCGATGAGCTTGGCCAGCTCGCGCACGACGTCAATCGCCTGGCCGACACCCTCGAACACACCGAGCGCAGCCGGCGTGGCTTCATGGCCGACATCTCCCACGAGTTGCGTACGCCCCTGGCGGTGCTGCGCGCCGAACTCGAAGCCATCCAGGACGGCATCCGCCCGATGACGCCGGCTACGCTGGCGCCACTGCAGGGCGAGGTGCAGCAGCTGGGCAAGTTGATCGACGACCTGTACGAGCTGTCCGTCACCCAGGTCGGCGAGGTGTCGTACCAGTTCGCGCCGTTGGACCTGGACGAGTTGGCGCAGTCCATCGTCGCCGGCATGCGCCCACGTTTCGCCGATGCCGGCCTGGCCTTGCAGGCCCTGCCGGCCGTGCCGCCTACCCGCGTGCGCGGGGACGAGCGCCGCCTGCTGCAACTGCTCGCCAACCTGCTGGAGAACGCGTTGAGATACACCGACCGCGGCGGGCAGGTGGTGGTGCGCGTGCTCGGCGGCGAAGCGCGGGTGCAACTGGTCATCGAAGACAGTGCGCCCGGCGTCGATGCCGAAGGACGTGGCCGCCTGTTCGAACGTTTCTATCGGGTCGAATCGTCGCGCAATCGCGCCAGCGGCGGCAGTGGCCTGGGCCTGGCGATCTGCCGCAACATCGTCCAGGCCCACGGCGGCGAGATCAGCGCCGAGGCCTCGGCGCTCGGCGGCCTGCGTATCGTGATCGACCTGCCGGAGGCCGCAGCGTGATGCCGGCGGACTCCGGCGCAGGGCGAGTGCTCGTCGTCGAGGACGAACCGCGCCTGGCGGGCGTGCTGCGCGACTACTTGCACGCGGCCGGCTTCGACAGCGAATGGGTGGCCGACGGCGATGCAGTACTTGCGACGGTCCAGGCGTGGCAGCCGGATCTGTTGCTGCTGGACCTGATGCTGCCCGGGCGCGACGGCGTGGACATCTGCCGCGAGCTGCGCTCGTACAGCCAGGTCCCGGTGATCATGGTCACCGCCCGCGTGGAAGAACTGGACCGGTTGCTCGGGCTCGAGGTCGGTGCCGACGACTATGTCTGCAAGCCGTTCAGTCCACGCGAGGTCGTTGCACGGGTGCACGCCGTCCTGCGCCGCCATCGCCGCCCCCCCGGCGCGATCATCGCGCCCGGGCTGAAACTCGATGAGGCCAGCTGCCGCGCGAGCTGGCAGGGCCACGACCTGAACCTGACCCAGGTCGAGTTCCGTCTGCTGCACGCGCTGGCGGCGACGCCGGGCCGTGTGTACTCGCGCGATCAGCTCATGGATCGGCTGTATACCGACCACCGGATCGTCACCGACCGCACCGTGGACAGCCACGTGCGCAACCTGCGTCGAAAATTGGCCGATGCGGGCGCAGCGGATCTGATCGGTTCCATCTACGGACTGGGCTACCGCTTCGACGGTTGAAGCGCTTTGCGGCGTCCGCGCGTCCGCGCCCTGCGCCTGCGGCGCTAGCGCGACGGATGTCCAGGATCAGGATCCGGCGATGTCGATCTGGCCGGGCCGGGACTGGACGCGCCCGGAGCGACGCTGCGCCCCAGCCGCGGCAACGCCGGAAACGCCCGTTGCAGGCAATCAGTGCGTTCGCAGGTCAGGCAGCCCGGGCCGATGGGCACCGCGCTGCCACCGGTCAGATCGAGGCCGCGCGAATACACCAGGCGCTCGGCCTGGCGCAGGTCGCAACCGAGGGTGACAGCGAATGTCTTGCGCGGCTGCCCATAGCCGGGCGGCCCGCTGCTGACCTGGCGCGCGAGCCAGAAATACTGGCGGCCATCGGGCATGCGCGCGACCTGGGTGAGGATGCGGCCGGGCTGGTTGAAGGCCTCGTAGACGATCCACAGCGGACAGGCGCCGCCGAGCTGGGAGAAATGGAAATCGGTGGACGAGTGGCGCTTGGAGACGTTGCCGGCGCGGTCCACCCGCATGAAGAAGAACGGCAGGCCCGCCGCGCCGCGCCGCTGCAGCGTGCTCAGGCGATGGCATACCGCCTCGAAGCCCACGCCGAATCGCTGCGCCAGCCACTCGATGTCGTAGCGGCTGTCCTCGGCGCTGCGCAGGAAGGCGCCGTAGGGCATCACCAGCGCGCCTGCGTAGTAGTTGGACAGGCCAATCCGCGCCAGCGCGATGCGCTCTGCGTCGTCGAAGCCGGCAGTGGCGATCATCGCGTCGATCAACGCGCTGTGTTCGAGCAGTGCCAATTGCGCGGCCATCTGGAAGGATTGCTGGCCGGGCTTGAGGTGGGCAGGCAGCCACAAGGTCTGCGTGGCCGCATCGAGCAGGCGCTTGTCGCTGCCCAGCTGCGCATCCTGGCGCACGCGCAGGCCGTGGCGCTCGGCGAGGCGCTGGCGCAGGCGCGCGGCCAGGGTATCCGGGGTCAGGTCGAGTTCGGCGTAGAGGCTTTCGGCGCGATCGTCGAGTTCGGGAATGTGGTTGCGCAGGCGGTTGAAGTAATCGCGCACGTGGTCGCCCGGCGACAGCACCAGCGCGGCGGCACGTTCGTTGCCGATGCGCAGTTCCAGCGCAGCGGCGCGCTCTTGCAGGTGGCGGTGCTGGCGATGCAGTTCGAGCAGGGCATGGGCGACCTGGGGCAGGTTGCCGGCCAGCATCCGCAGCTCCGACGGGGTCACCGCGGTATGGCCGAGCGCGCGCAGCGAATCCTCCAGCGGGTCGACCAGCGCCGCCGGGTCGTCGGCCTCGAGCAACCCCTCGATATCGCCGAGCGCGGCCTTCAGCCGCTGCTGCACCGCCAGGGTCAGTGGGCGTTGGTTGCGCTCGATCTGGTTGAGGTAGCTGGGCGACATCGCCAACTGCCGGGCCAGCTCGGCCTGGGTCAGGCCGTGGCGCTGGCGCAGGCGCTGCAGGCGCAGGCCGAGTTGGCGATGGGAGGCTGCCATCTTTGCAAACTTCGCAGAATGTTGAGGCAAGCTTAGCGCGATTGGCTGTCAGAATGGCTGAATTCAGCTTCGTGGATGCGAACAATGCGAATACCTGTCCTGTCTGTCTCGGTACCGTCCCATGAGTGAGTCCATTTCCCGCGTTTCCCTCCTGATCGACGGCCAGTTCGTCGAATCGGCCACCACCGAATGGAAGGACGTGGTCAATCCCGCTACCCAGGCCGTGCTGGCGAAGGTGCCGTTCGCGACCTCCAGCGAGGTCGATGCCGCCGTCGCCGCGGCCAAGGAAGCCTTCAAGACCTGGCGCAAGACCCCGATCGGCACCCGCGCCCGGGTCTTCCTGAAGTACCAGCAGCTGATCCGCGAGCACATGGGCGAGCTGGCCGCGCTGCTCACCGCCGAGCAGGGCAAGACCCTGCCCGACGCCGAGGGCGATGTGTTCCGTGGCCTGGAAGTGGTCGAGCACGCCGCGGCCATCGGCAACCTGCAGTTGGGCGAGCTGGCCAACAACGTCGCCACCGGTGTGGACACCTACACGCTGCTGCAGCCGCTGGGCGTGTGCGCCGGCATCACCCCGTTCAACTTCCCGGCGATGATCCCGCTGTGGATGTTCCCGATGGCCATTGCCACCGGCAACACCTTCGTGCTCAAGCCGTCCGAGCAGGATCCGATGGTCACCATGCGCCTGGTCGAACTGGCGTTGGAAGCCGGGCTGCCGAAGGGCGTGCTCAACGTCGTGCACGGCGGTGCCGACGTGGTCAATGCGATCTGCGACCACCCCGACATCAAGGCGGTGTCGTTCGTGGGTTCGACCAAGGTCGGCACCCACGTCTACAACCGCGCCTCGCTGGCCGGCAAGCGCGTGCAATGCATGATGGGCGCCAAGAACCATGCCGTCGTGCTGCCGGATGCGAACAAGGAGCAGACCCTCAACGCGATGGCGGGCGCCGCGTTCGGCGCGGCCGGGCAGCGCTGCATGGCTGCCTCCACGCTGGTGCTGGTTGGTGAGGCGCGCCACTGGATCCCGGACCTGGTGCAGAAGGCCAAGACCCTCAAGGTCAACGGCGGTACCGAGGCCGGCACCGATGTCGGCCCGTTGATCTCCTGCGCCGCGCGCGAGCGCGTGGAGGGGTTGATCGCCTCGGGCATCGAGCAGGGCGCCAAGCTCGAGCTCGACGGCCGCAAGCCACAAGTCGCCGGCTACGAGCAGGGCAACTTCGTCGGCCCGACCATCTTCTCCGGGGTCAAGCCGGGCATGCGCATCTATGACGAAGAGATCTTCGGACCGGTGCTGGTGATCCTGGAGGCGGAGACCCTCGACGACGCCATCGCGCTGGTCAACGCCAATCCGAACGGCAACGGCACTGCGGTGTTCACCCAGTCCGGCGCGGCCGCGCGCAAGTTCCAGGAGGACATCGACGTCGGCCAGGTCGGCGTCAACGTGCCGATCCCGGTGCCGGTGCCGCTGTTCTCCTTCAGCGGTTCGCGCGCGTCCAAGCTGGGCGACCTCGGCCCCTACGGCAAGCAGGTGGTGATGTTCTACACCCAGACCAAGACCGTGACTTCGCGCTGGTTCGACGACAGCACGCTGGGCCACGGCGTCAACACCACGATCAACCTGAAGTGACGCCATGAACGCAGCGATGCAATTGCCGTACGACACGGCCGAGCTCAACGAAGAACAGGAGGCTTTCCGCGAAGCCGCGCGCGACTTCGCGGAAAAGGAAATGGCGCCGCATGCCGCGCGCTGGGACGAGGAAAGCCACTTCCCGCGCGAAGTGCTGGCCAAGGGCGGCGAGCTGGGTTTCTGCGGCCTTTACACCGATGAGGCCTATGGCGGGCTCGGCCTGAAGCGGCTGGATTCGGCGGTGGTGTTCGAGGAATTGGCGGTGGTCGATCCTTCGACCTCGGCCTTCTTCAGCATCCACAACATGGCGACCTGGCTGGTCGCCAGCTTCGCGCAGGAACCGGTGCGCCAGCACTGGGGCCCGCTGTTGGCCAGTGGCGAAAAACTCGCGTCCTACTGCCTCACCGAGCCCGGCGCGGGCTCCGATGCCGCCTCGCTGAAGACGCGCGCGGTGCGCGATGGCGAGGAGTACGTTCTGGACGGCAGCAAGGCGTTCATTTCCGGCGCCGGCTCGACCGACGTGCTGGTGGTGATGGCGCGCACCGGCGAAGAAGGTGCGCGTGGCATCAGCGCCTTCGTCGTGCCGGCCGATGCGAAGGGCATCAGCTATGGCCGCAAGGAAGAAAAGCTGGGCTGGAACAGCCAGCCGACGCGCGGCATTACCTTCGAGGGCGTGCGCATTCCGGCGCAGAACCGGCTCGGCCAGGAAGGCGAGGGCTTCAAGCTGGCGATGAAGGCATTGGACGGTGGGCGCATCAATATCGCCGCCTGCTCGCTGGGTGCCGCGCAAGGTGCGTTGGACGCGGCGCGCCGCTACATGGGCGAACGCCGCCAGTTCGGCAAGAAACTGGCCGACTTCCAGGCCCTGCAGTTCAAGCTGGCCGACATGGCGACGCAACTGGTCGCCGCGCGGCAAATGGTGCACACGGCCGCGCGCAAGCTCGATGCCGGCGCGCGCGACGCCACGGTGTGGTGCGCGATGGCCAAGCGCTTCGCCACCGATGCGGGTTTTGCGATCTGCGACGAGGCACTGCAGATCCATGGCGGCTACGGCTACATCCGCGAGTATCCGGTCGAGCGCCTGATGCGCGACAGCCGGGTGCACCGCATCCTGGAGGGCACCAACGAAGTGATGCGGATGATCATTGCGCGCCACCTGCTGACCACCGACGAGGAGCTGCGATGAGCGATTGGCTGCAGAACGAACATGCGGGGCTGAAGATCGAGCGCGACGGCCATGTCGCCATCGTCACCCTGAGCAACCCGCCGGCGAACACCTGGACCGTGCACAGCCTGGCGGCGCTGCGCGACCTGGTGAAGGCGCTGGACGCCGATCGCGACATCTACGCGCTGGTGATCACCGGCGAAGGCGAGAAGTTCTTTTCCGCCGGCGCCGACCTCAAGCAGTTCGCATCCGGCGACAAGGCCGCCGCGCGCGAGGCGGCGCGACGCTTCGGTGAGGCCTTCGAGGCCTTGAGCGCTTTCCGTGGCGTGTCGATCGCGGCGATCAACGGTTATGCGATGGGCGGTGGCCTGGAATGCGCGTTGGCCTGCGACCTGCGCATCGCCGAGGCGCACGCGCAGATGGCCTTGCCCGAAGCCACGGTCGGCCTGTTGCCGTGCGCGGGTGGCACGCAGAACCTGCCGCGCCTGGTCGGCGAAGGCTGGGCCAAACGAATGATCCTGCTGGGCGAACGCGTCGACGCTGCCACCGCGCAGCGGATCGGCCTGGTCGAAGAAGTCGTCGGCAAGGGCGAAGCGAAGGCCTTGGCGCTCGAGTGGGCGCACAAGGCCGGCAAACAGAGTCCGACCAGCGTCGCCGCCTGCAAGACCCTGGTGCAATCGACCCGTTTCGGCAGCCACGCCGCGGCATTGGTCGCCGAGCGCGAGGCCTTCGTCGACCTGTTCGACAGCGCCGACCAGGCCGAGGGCGTCAACGCGTTCCTGGACAAACGCAGCCCGCAGTGGAAGAACGCATGAATATTGCAGTGGGCAACGAGGCGCCGGTCCTGTTCGAGGAGCGGCCGAGCGTTGGTGGGCGTCGCATCGGCATCGCCACCTTGAATGTCCCCAAGACGCTCAATGGCCTGTCGCTGGAAATGACGCGCTTGCTCACTGCGCGCCTGCGCCAGTGGGCAGCCGATGCCGGCGTGGCCTGCGTGGTGTTGCGTGGCGCGGGCGACAAGGCGTTCTGCGCCGGCGGCGACCTGCATGGGCTGTACCGCAGCATGCTCGAGTATCGCGCCGGCGGTGCCGACGACATCACCGCCAATCGTTACGCCGCCGACTTTTTCGAAGAGGAATATCGGCTCGACTATTTCATCCATACCTATCCCAAGCCGGTCCTGTGCTGGGGGCACGGCATCGTGATGGGCGGCGGCATCGGCCTGATGTCCGGCGCCAGCCATCGCGTCGTCACCGAACGCTCGCGGCTGGCGATGCCGGAGATCAGCGTTGGCCTGTTTCCCGATGTGGGCGGCAGCTGGCTGATGCGGCGGGTGCCGCGCGGCGGCGGCTTGTTCCTGGCCTTGACCGGCGCACCGCTGGATGCCAGCGATGCCATCTATGCCGGCCTGGCCGACGTGAGGCTCGAACATGGCCAGTACGAGGCGGTGATCGAGTCGTTGCTCGCGCATGACTGGCAGGGCAATGCAAACGAGGATCGCGCCCGCTTGGGCGAATTCCTGCATGGCCTGTCGCAGCCCTTGCAGCCGGGACCGCTGCAGATCCACGCCGACCTGATCGAGCGTCTGGTCTTGGCCGGTTCGCTGGAGCAGGTGGTGGCGGCGATCGGGTCGCTGGACAGCGAGGATCCCTGGTTGCAGGCCGCACGCGCCACCTTGGCCGCCGGTTCGCCAGGTTCCGCGCGCTTGGCGTGGGCGCTGCAACATCACGAGGCGACGCGCACGCTTGCCGATACCTTCCGCACCGAATATGTGGTTGCCCTGCACGCCGCCGCGCAGGGCGATTTCGCCGAAGGCATCCGCGCGCTGTTGATCGACAAGGACCGCCAGCCACGCTGGGATCCCGCCACCCTGGAACAGGCCGACGCGGCCTGGGCCTCCCGTTTTTTCCATGCCCCCTGGCCGGCCGATGCCCATCCGCTGGCCGATCTCGGATTGCTTGACGGAGACAATCAATGAGCCAGATCGCTTTCATCGGACTGGGCAACATGGGTGGCCCGATGGCCGCCAACCTGGTCAAGGCCGGTCATGCGCTGCGCGTGTTCGACCTGGTGCCCGCCGCGCTCGAAGCCGCCCAGGCCGCCGGCGCGATCGCATCGACTTCGGCGGCCGATACGCTGGAAGGCGCCGACGTGGTCATTTCCATGCTGCCGGCCAGCCGCCACGTCGAAGGCCTGTATCTCGACGATGACGGCATCCTCGCGCGTATCCCGGCCGGCGCCTTGGTGATCGACTGCAGCACGATTGCGCCGGCCAGCGCGCGCAAGGTCGCCGAAGCGGCGGCGGCGCGCGGCCTGCAGATGCTGGATGCGCCGGTCTCCGGCGGCACCGCCGGCGCGGCCGCCGGCACGCTGACCTTCATCGTCGGTGGTGGCGCCGACGCACTGGAACGGGCGCGTCCGGTGCTGCAGGCGATGGGCAAGAACATCTTCCACGTCGGCGACAGCGGCGCCGGCCAGGTCGCCAAGCTGTGCAACAACATGGCGCTGGGGGTGATCATGGCAGTCACCGGCGAGGCGATTTCGCTGGGCGTGGCGCATGGCCTGGATCCCAGGGTCCTGTCGCAGATGATGGCGGTCAGCACCGGCCGCAGCTGGGCCACCGAGATCTGCAATCCGTGGCCGGGCGTACTCGAGAACGCGCCCGCTTCGCGCGGCTACAGCGGCGGCTTCGGCAACGACCTGATGCTCAAGGACCTCGGCATGGCGGTGGAGGCGGCGATGAGCGCGGGCGCATCGATTCCACTCGGCGAGCTGGCTCGCAACCTGTACGCGATGAACAGTCGCGCCGGCAACGGCAAGCTGGATTTCTCCAGCGTGGTGAAGCTGGTCTCGGACAACTGACGCGACGCGCTTATGTAGGAGCTTCAGCCGCGACCGCGGAAATCCCGGCGGTCGCGGCTGAAGCCGCTCCTGCAACGGGGCATGACCGCCGCGGCGCACTGTAATAGTCTCCGCCCGCAGGCGGACCGTATCGTGGCCGCTCCAGAGTGGAGCGCACGATGGGACACGACCACAACCACGCACCGAGCGAGATCCGCCACGAAAAGCCGTTGTGGTGGGCACTGGGCCTGACCGGCAGTTTCCTGGTCGCCGAGGTCATCGGTGCCTTCGTCACCGGCAGCCTGGCCTTGCTGTCCGATGCGGCGCACATGGCCACCGACACGCTGGGGCTGATGATCGCCTTGCTGGCGGTGCGGCTGAGCCGGCGCCCGCCCGACGCGCGCCGAACCTATGGCTACGCCAGGCTGGAGGCGTTGGGCGCGGTGGCCAATGGGGCGCTGCTGATCGCGGTCGGCGTCTACATCCTGTGGGAGGCAGTGCAACGTTTCAGTACGCCGCGGGCGGTCGGCGAGACCGGCATGCTGGTCATCGCGACACTCGGCCTGATCGTCAACCTGATCGCCATGCGGCTGCTGCGTGCCGGTGCCGGCGAGAGCCTCAACGTCAAGGGCGCCTATCTCGAGGTCTGGAGCGACATGCTCGGCTCGGCGGCGGTCATCGTCGGCGCGCTGGCGATCCGTTGGACGGGCTGGCAATGGATCGACCCGGCGATCGCGGTGCTGATCGGCCTGTGGGTGCTGCCGCGGACCTGGGTGCTGCTGCGCGAGGCGCTGAACGTGCTGCTGGAAGGCGTGCCCAAGGGTGTCGATCTGGCGGCCGTGCGGCAGGCGCTATGCGCGCATCCCGGTGTGGTCGACGTGCACGACCTGCACGTCTGGGCGTTGGCTTCCAGTACCCCGGCGCTGACCGCGCACGTGGTCACCGCGGCCGCCGTCGACAATGACCGGCTGCGCCGCGCGATCGCCGCGCAGTTGCACGAACGCTTCGAGATCGACCACGTGACCCTGCAGTTCGAGACGGATCACTGCGGCGATGCCTGTGCGGTGCACGGGGCTGTGCCGGCCAAATCGCACGCTGGCCATGCGCACGACCACGACCACGGCGTGGATGCGCAGGGGCATCACGGCAAGCCGCATGGGTAGGAGCGGCTTCAGCCGCGACCGCAGGCATCTCACGGTCGCGGCTGAAGCCGCTCCTGGATGAAGCCGCAAAGAAAACGCCGCCCTCAGGCGGCGT
>Ga0160434_100090_pt1 | contig 55962 bp, 84 predicted proteins | sample HID1973I_E0MG_FD_108273 | JGI IMG/M metagenome (GOLD analysis project Ga0160434, IMG submission 108273) | Enriched mosquito-associated microbial communities from UW Madison campus, WI, USA - HID1973I_E0 MG | ecosystem: Host-associated > Arthropoda: Insects > Digestive system > Unclassified ... | reverse complement strand
TCACAGGTGCAGTCCCCTCGCCGGTGCCGCTGCAACGCTCCGGCGCTGATCCTGTGCCCGAGTGAGCCGAGGGCCCGTGCGATCGTCGCTGTGGTCACTGAAGCGTCCGAGAGGGCCACGTCGAGGTCGACCCGGTCAGACGCGGACAGGACGTCACGCACAAGTGCCGTGCTGCACGCCGCACCGCCACGCGTCCGGTCTGCTGCGATCGCTGCTGCAAGGCTCACTCGTCATCTCCCGGCGTCGTGTTCGCTGCCGCGGTCAGACCGAGACCGGATCCGAGGAACACCCACACCGCCAGAGCCACAGTCAGCCAGGTCGGCTGGCCGGCGTCCGCGGTCGCGTAGCCGAGCTGGGTGGCGCCGAGGACGAGGCTGCCGGCCCCGAAGATCTTGTAGGCCCGTCGCCGGTAGTGGCTGGGAACGATGTCTGTCAGAGGGTTCACGATGCACCTCCGTGCTGGTTGGGTCGCGTCCGGGGCGGGGGGCCCTCTTGGCGGTAGATCTGGTCCTCGAGGGACCGGGAGTGCGCGCGCTCGGCTTCGAGGGCCTGCTCGAGGGCAGCGACACGGGTCCTGAGTTCAGCGACGTCGTGCTTCAACTCGTCGCGGTCCTGCTGCAGCTGGTCGATCAGCTCGTCACGGTCCGCGATGGTGTCGCGGCGAGCCTCAGCCTCGGCGCGGCGCGCATCGAGCTCATTCGCGCTGACACGCGACCGTGCGTTGACGCGGGCGCCGACGAGTGCGGCGAGCCCTGCCAGCAGCCCACCAGACCCGATGACGTATCCGATGATCTGCTCAGCCGTCACGAAGCGGCCTTCCGCTTCGCCTGTGCACGGCGGGCCCAGTAACCGGTCGTCGACGCGAACACCCACAGGTCCATGGCTCGCAGGCCGACACCGATCGCTGCGATCGTCATGCCTGCGGCAGCCGACAAACGAAGCATGTTGCTCTCGAGCGCGAACCACACCGGGACTGCGCGACCCAGGAGAGTGAACGCAGCCACGGATGCTGCGACCCACTCCCAACGCCACCTGCGGGTAACGACAGCCGCCATCCCGATGAGGCCGGCGACCATGCAGACCGCGCCACCAATCACCGACTGGTCGACGCTCTGCGAGTCCGTGATGACCGACGATGTGAACCAGACGTCACCTACCCCAACAACGGCGGTGAACCCGTAGAGCAGGCAGCGGAGGAAGCGCCCGGTCGTACGTGCCCACAGGGGGAGGGTGGAGTCGGGCACGGCGCTCATGCCCGCCCGCGCTTGAGGTACTTCTCCGCGTACCAGTACGTCTTGGCCTTGACCCACCACAGGCCGTCGACCTTCTTGCGGTCCGTCGCGTAGATGTTGAATCCGCGCTGCCGCTTGACGCCGATCTTGCCCTTGAGGCCGGGTGTGACACGGCCGTGGAGGTTCTCACCCTTGGCTGTGTTCACGTGCCACCAGCCCGGCACCCCGTCGTCAGCGGGCGGGGTGTAGACGCGGACACCGTTGAGGTCCTCGGTCCACCCGAGCAGAGTCCAGCCGTTGTTCAGCCACGACTGGATCGACACGGTCTGGATGCGGTTCGTGATGCTGTTCGTGGTTCGCATCGTCCCGTTGCCGAGGGACAGGAACACGTGCTGGTAGGTGGACTTCGGGTGCGTCATGAACCCGGGAACACCAGCCGGCAGCGCCTTCGGGTTCGTGGTGCGGTGCTTGTACTTCGCCGCGTTCCACGCCGCGATCGCGGACGGGTACTTGGGTGCGACACCGAAGACGGTGCGGACGAACGCGAGGCACATCCCGCCGTAACCGACGGTGATGGCCTTGGACGCGGCGATCGCTGCCGCGGGGGTGCGGGCCATCAGACCTCACCGTCCGGGCGCTCGTCGGAACCGTCAGGGACGGGGATGCCGACCTCTTCGCCGAGGGTCTCGGCGGCGGCCGACTCGACGGACTCTTCGTCTGTCGCGGTGGTGGGGTCGGGTGTGCTCATGCCCGCATGGTGGGCAGGGGTGTGTCACACCCCGCGTTGCAGTTGCCTTGGCGTCCAAGTGCCCGAGTGGAGGCCGTTCTGCCTCTGCCGAAGGGGCCACGAGTCCGACCCGGTCAGCGTCTGCCGTTGCCGCAGCCGCCACGCACCCTGGTCGCCGAAGATCCACCGCATGCGTCGGATCGGTGACACCACTCGAGTGATCTCTTCGAACCGCACCTGAGCGATCGGGTCATGCCACTCATCAGGAGCCGCACCAGTCAGGGCGGGCTCGAAGAACGCGGCGATGAAGGTCCCGGGGCAGTACCCCATGTCGGCGTCGAACGGGGTGGGGTTCGTTGCCCCGATCGTCACCGAAGCGATCTCGTCCCAGAGGTTCGTGTCCGTCGGTTCGTAGCCTGCAAGGCCGGTGAACCCGACGTTGACCGCGCGCATCTCGTAGGAGATCCGATCATCAGGTTGCGGGTCTGGTCCGGGGATGAACGGTGGGCGGGCGGCCCGCAACTTCACGGGGTGACCTGCCAGGCCGGCAGTTCCCTGCGTGAACCTGATGGCGCCGCGGATACGCAACCGTCCCTCGAACAGGGAACTCGTGCCGGGCTCCAACTCCCACCCGATCGCCCCCTCCGGCATGGAGGCAGGCGTGGGGTACGCGTACTCGTCCGCACTGAGAGGCTTCCAGTTGAACTGGTTGACGATGGCGCCCAGCTGCCACGGGTAGTCCGTGTGCGCCGCCGAACCCTGGACGTACAGGGACGACTGCGCGGCCAGGACGGCGGTGTACCAGTTGTGGTCGACGTCGCCGTAGTCCTTGGCGAACAGTTCCCCGTTCGGGATCAGGTCCAACGTCGTCCAGTCCTGCCACGGTGACGGCAGGCCTTCCCCTGGTTCAGGGATGACGAGGGACTCAGCGCTCTGCAGGGAGCCGACACTCAACACGGGTTGCGGGTCTGGCAGGAACCAGTCACCGGGGTACGTCACGAGTCGACCCCGGGAAGGAACCGGCCCTCGATGTAGCAGCCGGCGGACGCGATCTCAGCGACCCACACCCACGGCGGCTGCGCGGACGCGTAGTCCCACGATGCGTCATCGACGAACCTGCCGGTCACGGGCGCCGCGTCCTCGGAGGTCTCAGGGTTCGAGTACTCCTTCGGGTAGTAGCCGCACGGCTGGGCACGCCAACCCCACGCCATCATCATGCTGCGGTCCGCGAGTTCGTCCGCCTTGTCGGACCACGGGTTGTCTTCGGCGGTCAGCGGGTTCCCCACGAGTGCCAGGAGCTCACCGGCGGTGATGGGTTCAGCGAACACCGCCACTGCGAACGCCGACGCCGAGCCTGTCGTCGTCAACGTCGTGCGGGAGATCTGACCGTACGACCCGAACGGCACCCGGATGACGGTCCACAGGTTCGGGAACAGGGCATGCTTGGGCACCTCACCGGCCGGCGACTCGGCGTCGAACGTCGCCCTCGCGTCCGTGACGGATCCCTTGTTCAGACGCTTGATGAGGGCCTTCGCCGGGTCGGTGGCGTTGCGTTCCCGGTCCTTGATCGCATCCAGGGTCGGGTAGTCGCGTGCGTTCGTGTCGACGGTGACCCGGACGCTGTCCTCAGCGAACTCGACCCCGGCGACGTGGGCGACGACGGTCTTGCCGCGGAACCGGCGGATCCTGACGTTCTGCCCCTCCCGAACGTCGAACCGGGACATCTCCTCGGGGTCTGCGGTCAACGTGATCGTCCCGGACCAGCCGGGGTTGATCTCACGTGCCAGCGTCTCGCGTGCTGCAGCCTTGCCCTGCTTCTTGGTGACTCCTTGACCGAAGTCGATCTTGTCGTCGACGCGCAGGATGTCCTCGTCGTAGTCCGGGTTCACTCCCAGGTCGTCACCGTCGGGCCCGTACGTGCGGGGCATGACCTCTGGTGCGTACGCGATCGGCAGGAAGAAGCAGTCCAGGGTGCCGGTGTTCGACCCGGTCCCGAAGGAAGCGGCCCACGTCTGGGGGCCGACGATGCCGTCCTGCTGGATGCCGGCGGCGCGCTGTACCTCGAACGCGCGCGCCCGGTCATCCTGCGAGAAGGTGCCAGTGACGGGCTGGCCCACCCGCCGCTGCCAGTCGGACACGCCACGCCCTGACGTGGTTCCGCTGTCGGTCGACCCGACCGTCAGCGTCGCCGTGGGGGAGGAGTTCGGGTAGGCGGGCGTGTTGTCTGGCCGCCAGTTCGGGTACATCGCGTTACGCCAACGACCACCCGTCGGGGAAATGCCCTCCCCGTAGATCGCGTTCGGGGCCTGCGACCAGTCCTGAGTCAGGTCAACCGCGATGCCACGCTGACCGTTCGTCACCGACCAGTGGATGGTGTCCGTGTCCTTCAGCTCGATGACCGGGGACCGGACCTCGCACTTCACCGTCCACTGCCTGCCCTTCTTCACCGCAGTGGCCAGGAGCTGCTGCACGTACCCGGTCACTCGAGGTTCCCAACCGCCCAGCACGGACGTCTCGCACCCGGTCACGACGGGGTCGATCTTGTGGTGCCGGCGAGACACCGACGTGTTCAGGACGTCGGCGACGACGTCACCGATGTCCCGTGGCGCGGTCAGGAACGCTGGCGGCCGCAACTGCAGGTCGTCGACGAACACGACCCCACGCGCCTCCACGGTGAACACCCCGTCGTCCTCACGGTGGTTGAACGTGTCGACGGCACCGGCGAAGCAGTGGACCAGGTCCCCGTTGGTGCGCTTGAACCGGATGTCGACTGCGGCACCGGGCATGCACCAGTCCGGCAGGTCCATGTGCGCTGTGATCTGGGGGAACGTCAACGTGGCCTGCTCCGAACCGAACGGCTCCACACGCGACCACGTCGGGAACGGAGTCGGGGCGTCCGCCCAGTACGTGACATCGACCCCTTCGACGACGATCTGCAGGACCCCGTACGGGGCGTGGACGACGCTGGACGGATGCCAGTCGACCGGGAACCCCTTGTCGTCCAGGACAGGGGCGGGCATCACCTCGGAGTGGCGGGTGATCACCGTCGCCGGCACACCTGGCGGAGGGTCCTGCGGCTCCGGGGGTGGCGGTGGGGTCGCGGACCCGCCACGGGTGGCAGGTGGGATCGCCGGCGGCTCCCACAGGCCCGTCGAGATGGTCGCGGACCCGGTGATGTTCCACGTGCCCTCGGCCTGCAACTGGACGCCAGTGCCGACGAGGAGCTCGAGGGACAGTGCCTGTGCGTCGGCTTCACTGAACGCAACCTGCCACCCGCGCGCGATGGCGATGTCAGCGCTGCTGTCCGAGTACAGGAACGTGAACCCGGAGACAGGCCCCTCACCTGGTTCGCCTGCCGCGACGGTCACCCCGTCGCAGATCAGCCGTGACCCCGACGCGTCGGACGTCATGACCCACGAGTGCAAGCCCGTCGGGATGTCGGCTACGAGGGGGACACCCATCACCACGAACGGGGTCTCCGACGTCGGGTTGACCTCAACGGTTCCGGACCGCACCCACACCTGGTAGGCGTCGTGGAAGTCCGCGACGAGCGCGAACGTGATCATCGGTGACGGCCACGTCGCCGGGCCGCCTGTGTCGACCATGAACGCCATCGCCCCGTCGCACCGCAGCACCCGCCGACCAGCGGAGTCGACGACGTGCGGGTAGGACGTCGGGCCCGCGACAGCGTTCAAGGTGATGTCGCCGGCGTCGATCGACGCGATAGGCCCTAGGTCCATGGTTGACGCGTCGATGTTGTGGACGACGACGGCGTCCATGGTGAACGTCGCCCGGATCTGCGGGACGATCTCGTTCTCGGAGGAGTGCAGCTGTGCGACCCCGTCGATGGGGGCGACCATGATCCCGAGGTCGTCGCCGGTGATCTGCCCTTCCTCGAGGGCCAGGGGTACGGATCGTGACGCCCAGTTCACCGAGTCGACGACCACGGTCCCCGCCGGGGTGGCGGCGAACGCTGCGGCCACCGCTTCGTTCTGGGTGTCCCACGTGTCCGTGTCATGGCAGCCGTCGGGGAGCACCCAGAAGCCGAGGGTCACCGAACCGGCAGTGACGGTCCTGACGGATACGTCGATGGTGTGCTGCCACGATGTGGTGCCCAGTGGTGGGGGTGTGTTCGTGAACCTCAGGAGCGCCGCGGCGACGACAGTCCCCGACGAGGTCTGGATGTCGAACGGGTTCGCGTCAGCGAAGTTCTCCGACGGGTGCAACGACGTGACGACGGTGTCCTCGACGTCGAGCCCGACCGTGTTCAGCTCGTACGTCATGCGGCGACCGTGAACTTCAGGTCACCGGCTGCGAAGCCCAACGGGGCCCCAGCAGTCGGAGAAGCGACCGACGGCAGGTCGCACGACACGATCAGGTTTCCACCTGCTGCGTCGAACAGGCCGACCTTCGCGATTGCCCACCCGGTTCCCGCGATACCGCAGTCGACGGCGGAGATGTTGGCGACACCGTCGGCGATCGGGCCGAAGACCGTGTGTGCGAGGTACGTGCCGGACATCGCGATCAGGTTTCCGGACGCGTCGAGCCATCCGACCCACAGGCGGTTCGGGATGAGCTGGGAGTGCGCGGGCCCGAGGATCGCCTGCGTCGCCTTGGAGGTGTACGAGGGTCCGATCATGCCGTCATGGTGCGTGGCTGACTGTCACACGGAACGGCCGTCACCAACCGGGGACGACGGGGATCGTCAGGACGTACTCCTGCATGTTCGCCATCGCACGAAGCCGGTCGAGGGTGTCCCCGGAGGCAGGTGAGATGTCCGCTGGCTCCGCAGTGAACACGTCTGTCACCCCGTCGATGACCGTCGTGACGGTGTACGAGTCCTGCGCGAGTGCAGTGAACAACTCCTGGCGGCGGTTGTTGACCGCCGACCACGAAGCCCCCAGGCATCGCACCTGGATCGTCAACGTCTGCGACGCCAGCACAGCCCCGAGGAGTGCCCGACCGTGCTGGTAGCGGCCCTCGACCGTGACGCGGCGCCACTGACGCCCACCTACACCCACAGCGACGAGCTCGAAGTCGCCCGGGTCTTCCAGCGTCAGCGTCGGTGAACCTGAGATCGTGACCTGTGCGTTGAGTTCGCTCATCAGCGCCTCCCGGACGTGTTGGCCCTGGCTCGGGCACGGTCGCCCCACTGCGTCGCAGCGCTGGGGTCGGTGAAGTACGCCTGCTGGATCGTCCAGGGCGTGTTCCGTTCGATGGTCTGCGACACCGGCACCTGCACCACCGTCGGGACCACACCACCGGACGCGTACCCGCCGAGGTAACGGCGCATCTCCGCCTGCACACCGTTGACACCGGAGCCGCGGGCGATCGCGTTCATGCGGTGCACGAAGTCCGACCCCACCGCACGCGTCCACTCCGGGCGCATGATCGCCTCACCACCACCGACCGAGATCATCCCCGTGTCCCGGCCTGGGGTGTAGCCCGGGTAGATGCCACCCGAGGCGTACTTCAACGACCGGCCCCGCGAGTACTGGTACGACCCGTCGGCGTTCACGTGGATCGTGTTCTGGTACTGGGTCGCGTCGGACAGGCCGGACAGGAACGACAGGCCCATCGCCATGCCCGCGTCGTACAGGGCCTGCGGGTCCTCGCCGAGCTTCTTCGCGATACCAGCGACGGTGTCCTCGGTGCCCTTCAACGCGGACGTCTTGAACGCCAACGCCAACGTGTCACCCATCTCCGAACCCGGCGTCAGGAGCGCCTGCTCCGCGAGACCGGCCAGGTCAGAGATCTTCGCCTCGTACTTGTCCTCCTTGACCCGGGTCTTGTTCGTCTCCTTGATCAGGGACTTGTCACCCAGGAGGGCGTCGATCGTGTCCTTCGACCCGGTCGGGCCCGCGTTGATGATCTCGAGGAGATCCGTCGCGTTCAGGCCCTTCTTCCCCAGCTTCTCGACGTTCTTCGTGAAGTCCTGGGCGGCCTTCAGGTTGGCCTCCATCTTCTTGCGGTACTGCGCCACGGGGTCACGGCGGGCCTCTGTGTCGGCGAGGTCGTTCGCGGCGTCCTGGGCCTTCTTCCGGGCGTCAGTGACGGCTTCCTCCGCACGGACGATGTCGTTCGCGGACGCCTTCTTCTTCCCGCGCGTCTCCTGCAATGACACCTCCGCGTCACGCACGTCCTTCGTGGCCGACGAGACCTTCTCCCGGGCGTTCGCGACGTCGTCCGCGGTAGAAAGGTCCAGGTCGGTGCCGGCGACCTTCAGGGCCGACGAGAACGCCTTCTCGGCCGCGTCCTGGACGGAGTTGATCGACTTGATCTCCTCGTCCGACCAATCACGGACCGAGTTCGTGACAAGGTCGTACGCCTTCGCGACCTCGTCCATCGAACCAGCGGTGCCCTTGTCGGCGCGCTGCTTCTGCTCAGCGATGCGGATCGCTTCCTCGATGGTCTTGTTCGACCCGGAGACACTGGACCGCAGGGCACGCGCCGCACGCTGATACTCGACAACGGTCAGGCCCAGTGCGTCGGCACGGCCCTTCAGCTGGTTCTGCGTCTCGGTGTAGCTCCCCGAGAAGTCGGCGTCCTCGGTTGCAGCCTTGACCGCCTTGAGGGCATCGACATTCCCCAGCGCCGCATCGGTTGCGACGTCGAGCGCTACCCCCAGCTTCTCGGCGGAGTCGTACGCCGAGACGTTCCCCGAAGCGAGCTTGTTCTTCGCCCACTCGCGCGTGTTCTCAGTGATCTTCCCCGTCGCCTCATCGAGGGTCTGCGCGACGGCGTCAATCTCAGCCTTCGCCTTTGCCTGCGACGACGCAAAGGCCGCCAGTCCGGCCGCTGCAGCCGTGATCGCCAGGCCGACGGGCCCACCGAACGCACCCAGGAGAGCCGACCCGACGCCACGCGCGGCAGCACCAACTCCGCCGAGCATCGCACGCGTCTGCCCGAGAACCGCACGCGCTCGCCCGACCTCCATGCTGAGTTGCTGAGTCTGGACACGCGCGGTCGCCATGTACGTGCTGAACGAGGACCACACGGCTGACGCCCGGCCCTGCACGTTGAGGAGTCGTACCGCGATTGCTGCGGCACCCATCGCCAACGCCGCCGACTGCACAGGCGCGTCGAGGCCGTTGAACACGTTCGCGGTCTGCTTCAGGACCCCAAGGCCGCGCGTGGCGAGCTGAAGGAACCCGGTATACGCCGGCACGAGGGAGTCCGTGATCGCCGCGGCGGCGTTCCGGAACCCGGTCCGGGCAGCGTCAAGGGTCGCCGTGATCCCACCCGAAGACTTGATCTTCTCCATCAGGCCACCGAACGCGGCCGTCTGACCGTTGATCCCGTCCGTGCCTTCCTCGATGCCCTTGACCAGTCCCTTGATCGCCACATCGGAGGGGACGAGGCCCTTCTCGATGAGCTTCTGGAAGTCGATCGTCGTCATGTTCGCCTGGTTGGCGAGGATCTTCAGACCGTTGATGCCACCCTCGGACAACTGCAGGAGCTCTTGGGACTGCAGGCGGCCCTTCGCGTTGATCTGACCGATCGCCAGGCCCAGTCGCTGCAGCCCGTCCGCGCCCTTGCCCATGGCGGTAGACGCGTCACCGATCGCCGTCAGGATCGGGATGACCTGCTGCGACTGGATGCCGTACGACAGGAGCTTCTGCGCCTGGTTCGTCAGGTCGGTGAACGCGTACGGGGTCTGCTTCGCGAACGTCAGGATGTCCGCGAGGAACGTCTTCGCGGCGCCCTCGGTGCCGAGCATGGTCGTGAGGGCGACCTGCATGTTCTGGGTGAACGTGTGGAACCCGATGCCGACGTCCCACACCTGCTTGGCGAGCAGGGCGAACCCACCGAAGCCGGTGAGCATCAGCAGGGACGACTTCATGCCACCCATCGCGGTGACGGTCCGCTGCGTCGACTGCTCGGTCGAGGTGGCGACCTGCTGGTTCGCGGCTGTCGCGCGACGCATGTAGTCGTCGAACGCGGTCGACGACTGGCGGGTGCTGTTCTGCGTGTCCGCGGCCTGCCGGCGGGTCGCGGTCGAGACTCGGTTCGACGACTGCTCGAATGCCGCCGCGGACCGGTCGATCGCCGCTGCGGCACGGGTCATCGCCTCAACGGCGGCCGACGAGAACTGGTTGAGCAGCGCGGAACCCTGCGCGAGTTCCTGCCGCAGGGACGAGATGTCACCGGTCAGGCGGACACCAAGCGTGTACGTGTCACCGAGGGACACTGGTCACCTCCGTGTGCCAGCCCCGCGTGAACTCGGGGCCCATCGTTTCGGCCTGCGCCCGGATGTGGGCTTCGAACTCGTCGTACTTCGCGCACGTCGCGCAGTACTCGCGCTTGATCCGCATCAGCGACGGGTCGGTCATCGCCGCACGCGGGTGGCCTGCGTGGCAGGTGTTACGCGACTGGATCGCGGACGCGATCGCGAGGTCCTGCGACCTAGCCGGCCAGTCGAGGAACGCGTCGTGGGAGATCCCCAGCTCGTTGCAGACGGACACCTCGACGGCGAGGTTCGCGTCCTCATCGAGGGCTTCGAGGGCCCACCGGTAGTCAGGTGCCGCCCTGGTCAGGGCCGTCTCGTACGCGGCCAGGGCTTCGCTCTCGGTGCCGGTCTCCCACACGTCCGGGTCCTGCCCGGCCAACGCGAGCAGATCGACCGCGAACTCGTCCGTCGGGTCGGTGGGGTCGACACCGGGGTGGGCGAACCGAAGCTCAGCCCACTGCCGGCGCGACACCCGTCCCATCAGGCCTGAGCCAGCAGGGCAGCAGTGACGAGGAGGTTGACCTCGGACTCAGCCCAGTCGGGGGACTCGAGGATGTCCTCGACGTCACCGGCGGACAGCTTCGGCTCGTAGGAGGCGTGCTTGAGCAGGTCGGGGACGATCGAGTCGTAGTCGAACGCGAGATCCTTGTCCTTGGACGGGTGGTTGGCCTTCATGGCCCGCCACACCTTGAACCCGAGCGGCCGGAACGTGTACCGGATGGCCGCCTCCTCGAGCGCGGCCCGGGCGGTGTCGAGGGTGGTCTGCAGGTCGGCGAGGGCGTCCTGGTCCTCCTGGTAGATGTCCTGCGCCACCGTGGTGGGGTCCTCGTCAGGGCGAAGCACCTGTGCGGCGGCGACCCGGTCGACGAACGACTTCAGGAGGTTCTCCGCGGTCGTCTCGAGTGCGTTCTGGGCCGCGTTCACCGCGTCAGCAGCGGCGGGGTCGAGGATGATCGGCGCTTCCTGGATGCGGGGCTTCTTCTCCATGGCTCTTCCCTTGTTCGTGTGTGGGTGCGCCGACCCACCCGGGCGTGGTCGCGGGTGGGTCGGCGCAGTGGGGGTGGGGTCAGGAACCGGTCGGGTTCAGGACGCCCTTGCGGAGCTCGTACTGCGGGGACAGGTTGATGACCGTCGTCGCCGCGGCGGCGTCGAGGGTGAACCCGGGGACCTGGGAGTCGACGGTCGCGCCGACCCAGTAGCAGACATCCCCCGTGTGCGGGTCCTGGGTGTTGCGGAAGATGACGAGGGTGCCCTCCTCGTCCTGCTCGAGGGTCTCGAGGATGAGCTGACGGGCCAGGGCGATGGCGTCGGTCCCGTCGTCCTCGACGACCGTCAGCGACGGGGTGCCGAAGGTCCGCTCACCGGGGATCTGGTACGACTGCCGAGACCGCAGGACGGGAACGTTGATCGGGGACGACGACGGCTCGAAACCGGCCATCGCGTTGATGCCGTCGGTCAGGTCGATGCCAGACGCGATCTGGGCGCTGGTGGGACCGCCGGAGGCGATCTCGGCGGATGCGGGGAGCCAGTACGCGCTACCGGTCCCGCGCCACATGAACAGAGACATGCTGGCTCCTGAATGGTTGGGCAGCGGTGTTGCTGCTGCCCTCACCCTCAGGCGGGGGGTGTCACTCGGTTCGGTCCTGCCAGGCCAGGGTGAAGGTCTCGACCCACAGGTGTGTTCCGTCGACGAGGTCCGCGTGCCCGTCAGCGGTGGTGGTTGGGTTGTCGAACACGAACCCGTCCCGGCTGATGGGTGTCAGGAGCCGGTTTCGGCGGTCGACACCGGTCAGGATGGTGCGGACCTTGTCGCCGGCGACGCGCGCACCTGTGCGTGTGGATGCGGCGGTGGTGGTCTGGATAAGCATGTGGGCCTTGTCGGGGCCGCCCATGACGAAGTACTCGGTCCGTGGCGGGGTGACCGTCTCGACGGTGACGGTCCCGACGGCGTACTCGCCCTCGTCGAGGAGCGTCCGCCACCCTTCGGGCATGTGCGCGGTCAACAGATCCTGCACCGCGGTCAAGGGCCCGGTGGTCTCGGTCAGGCTCACTGGCCGCTCACCGCCTTCGCGATCGCTTCCTGCACGGCCTGACGGAACTTGCGGTCCATCTCGAACGCCGCCGGACGCCAGTGCGGGTACGCGGGCTGATGCCCGGGACGCCCGTACTCGAGGGCCCGGGCTTGGGGTGCGTTCGTCGAAACGACCGCGACCGCAGTGGAACCCGTGTATCCGGTGGTGAGGGTGATGGACCGGCGGTAGTCGCCCGTGAAGACGTTCGGGCCCGGGCCCGTTCCGGGGATGTGGCCGCGACGGTACGACGCCCGGTCAGGGTGGTACGCGGAGGTTGCCTTCGCCCGGATGAGGGTCTGCAGCTCGGCACCCGCACGGAACACGACACGGGACATCTCCCCGTCGATCCGGGTCGACAGGGTCGCGAGGGCCTGACCGATGGCCCCGCCCGTGACCTCGAGTGTCATGACGGTGTCCCGGGCCGTGCGAACACCATGAGGACGGCACCGGCGGACGAGATCGTCGCACCCGTGACCCTCGCTTCAAGGCCGGGCTGGTGGGGGTCACGAGAGGTCACGATCACGACCCACGAACCGGCAGGCGGCACGGGGTTGGCGACCTTCACGAGGACCTTCCAGTCACCGGGCCGCACGTCAACACCGGGGACGGGCTGGACTGTGGCGTTCGCGTTGCCGGCAGGCACCACGAGGGCAGGGATCGTGCCCGTCAGGGCGGTCGCGGTGGTGGTGTCGGTGAGCGTGTCAGGGTCGATGACGGTTGCACGGGTCTCGAACCGGACCGTCGTTCCGGACGTGTCGATTGCTTCTTCAGCGAGTGCCTGTCCGAGCGCGAACAGTGGGGAGACGTCAACCATCGGCCATCTCCTTCAACGTCTCGAGGACGACCCGGTACACGTCGTTGCGGCCGGCACGGATCTTCGCGGATGTGCGGCGTTCGAGCTCGCCTGCGTCGATGGCTGCGAGGGCGCCGATCGCGGCCTCGTTCAGCTCCGCCGGTGTGGGGTCACGGACGGTCTCAACGACGCCGGTCCCGTCGAGTGCGACCGGTCCGGCCGCGATGACCGTCAAGACAGGGACGCCACCGTCGGCGTCGATAATCACCCGAGCCGCGGGGATCGTGTGCCCGTTCACCGTGACCGTGACGTCACCAGGTTCGGCGTGCACGGTGAAGGCGCTCAGGGTCATGCCCGCATGGTGGGTGTGGGGGTGTCAGGCCGTGTGCTTGGCGAGGGTGGCGGCGAACCGTCGACCGGCGGGCGTGTTCGGGATGACACCCGCAGCGGTGTCGAGCCCTGCACTGGCCCGTGCCGGGGTGGTGGAGGTCGCGACGGCACGGTTGGCCTGAGCCTGCGCACGCACGGCTGCGTCCCACACGCGAGTGGTTGACGTCGTCGGTGTGGGTGTGGCGTCCTGCGCGTCCGACAGGGATGCGATGTCCGGACGTGGGGTCGTTGACCGTCGGCAGTTGGGGTGACTCAGCGGGTGCGCCCGGGCGGACGCGAGGGGCACGATCATGCCGTCGGCCTTCTGCGGGTCATCATGTGACGTCCACCCGCACCCGGGGCCGTCCATGACCTCCCACCAGTCGATACCCAGCTGCTCGCCTTGGTTGAGGCCGCCTTCCTGGTACGCCTCTGCGGTCTTCGTCCGGATGACCATCTCGGCGTACTGGGCGAGGCTGACGTGCGCGCCGTTGGAGTACACGACCGCAGTGATGCCGCGGTCCGCCATCGTCTTTGCGAGGTCTTGACCGGCCTGGATGGCGGTCTGCCCGACGTACAGCTTCGTGCGGACCTGGTCGCGGGTCAGTTCTCGGATGACCTGCTTGACGTCCTCGCGCATGCCCTTGGTGGCTTGCAGGAGGTTGCTCATGGTGTCGGTTGCGAGGTGGGTGACGGCATCAACGTCGATCCCGGAGAACCCAGCGGTGGCGCCGGCGCCGATGGCTGCCGCCCACGCGCCGGTCTCGTAGGCGGTCTGCATCGTCGCCACGACCCGGTTCGCTGCGATGGCGTCCGCGTCGTTGATCATCGCGAGCAAGGTGGTCTGCAGTTCACGCAACCGGATGACGCGGGCAGGTGGGGTGAGGTGGAACCAGCCGGGCATCGCGTCCCGGATCGCCGCCTCGAGCTGGTCGACGACGGCGGTGAGGTCAGCGATCAGGGCGGAGGCGAGGGACTCGATCGCGTCCGGTTGGGTCACCGGTACCGGTCCGGGCGTCGCATCCGCGCCACTGTCACGCCGCCGACTGGTGCACCGTTCAGGGCGGCGATCTGTGCTTCGAGGTCCGCGATCTGCGCGTCCAGGGTCGACATGTCCGTCTTCGCCAGGCCGACGGACAGGACGCCCTCGAGGCTGAACGACGACGCCTGCGACCCACCCGCTGCCGCGTTCGCGCGACGCCGGTACAGGACACGCAGGGCGACCTCCTGCCAGTACGTCGCGTCCTCCCCGTACTGGTACAGGGTCGCGTCGTCCGGGGTATCGCCCACCCAGTCCCTGATGTGGTCGACGTCGCTCTGGGTCAGGTCCATGCGCTCATCGTCCCGTTGGGGGTGTAGGTCACCGGGGCCACCCCTGACCCGAGGTGGGCACGGGGTCGACCTTGATGCCGGCCTTGTCGAGATAGAAGAACAGGGCCGGGGAGTAGTTCGCGGACACGGCTGTTCCGACGGTCGTGCCGATTACGTCGGCGTCGACGTCCGTTTCGTTCTCGATACCGGACCAGATTCGCCATTCGCTGGTTGCCACGGCTCACTCCCAGAGCAAGGCGATGCCGCCACTGATCTCGAGGGGCGTCGATGAGGACGGGCTGATTGCCTTGACCCATCCCTTCATTGCCGTTGCCGGCAGCGGCAGGTACGTGCGATCCGAGCCGAGCGCGTGGATTGTCGCCGGGGTCGCGGGAACGTCGCCAGGAGGGAACGCCACCACGCTCAGCGGTTGCCAGGGAACCACCCCTGGAACGAGGGCCAGGGCCGGGATGATCGGTCCGATGACGCCGGAAGCGAGGCTCGTCCCGGAACCCATGACCGTCCCCCCGACCGAGTAGGGGACGAGCGCCACTGCGCCGCTCATCGCGTTCACGCCAGTCGCCCAGTCCATGTACGCAACCGTCACGTACGTGCTACCTGCACCTCCGCTGGCCGCGACAGCGAGTGCGTCCCCTCGAGGTGTGCCGTCTACATTGCGCGCACGCTCGATGAGGAAGCAGGGCGGCGAGACGACCGAGGTCATCCCTACGAAGGGGAACACCGCACACATCGCACCGCCATCGGACGATGCGTAGCCCGTTGCAGCGGTCGAGCTAGCCCAACCGGTGGTGCCGCTGTAGCCAAGGAGCATGCGAGGGAACACGACCCCGGTGATCGTGCCAGCCCCGTTGGTCCCCTTGCCGACGGTCAGCCACATCACCGGGTTGGACGTCGCCCCGCCACGCCCGTACTCGAGCTTGAAGTACAGGGGGTACGTCGATTGCAGGGCGTCGTTGAAACGCCAGATCTCGTACCCAGCAGAGATGACCGTGCCACTCGGGTTGGTCAACGAGGAAATGACTGCCTGGCCGGTGTCGGATGTCTGCACCATCCCGATGGCGATGAGCGAATTGTGGATCGCCTGGACCCACGACTGAATCTCCGTGCCCGTGCCGGATGCGCCGTTCGTCGGGGCGGCGCTGAACGTCGTCGTTGCCATTGGTCACCCTTCCCAGGTGAGTGTCACGTCCGCGGCACCGTCGGTGCGCGTGTAGTACGTCGTGCCCGTGCTCCCGACAACGGGGGCTGGGTTCAGCCACATCGTGGCGGCGGCGTCGAGCTTCACGTCGAGGAGGCACACGTCACCGACTGGCTTCGTCGTGAACGCGCGCGCCGCGTCCGCGGTCCGCTGCGCCGTCGTGCGGTAGAGACGGAACCTGGTCGCGGCCGACACCTGCACCTTGATCAGCGAAGCCCACGACGCGAGCGTGATCGTCCCGTCGCCCGTCGCTCCGGTGAGCGTGGTGTCGTGGGACGCGAACCCCGGGCCCGCAGGACCCGTCGCGCCAGTGCTGCCGGTGTCACCCTTCGGGCCTTGCGAGCCCGTCGCGCCCGTGTCACCCTTCGGGCCTTGAGCCCCAGTCGAACCTGCAGGGCCCTGTGCACCGGTGGCGCCAGTGTCGCCCTTCGCGCCAGTGTCACCCTTCGGCCCCTGGGCGCCGGCAGGACCGGTCGCACCAGTCTCACCGGTGTCACCCTTGGCACCCGGATCCCCCTTCGCCCCAGTCGGGCCCTGGGCGCCGGTGGCACCTGCTGGGCCTTCGGGACCGCGCGGTCCTTCCTGGGCGAGAATCGCCCAGTACGCCGTCGACGCACCCTCAGCGGGCTCCTGCCCGGTGGACGGAGCGACAGCGAAGTACGACGACACGACACCGTTCGTGCCCACATGCGACACGGCGTCGTCAGCGGCGTACGCCGTCCCCGACGCCCACGTGCCCCGCCACGTCAGACCAGCCGGGCCGACGGGGCCCGGGTCGCCCTTCGGTCCCGCAGGACCCTGGGCGCCCTGCGCGCCAGTCTCTCCGCGGGGACCAGCCTCACCAGTGGCACCGGACGCCCCGGTGGCGCCGTTGTCGCCACGGTCACCCTTGGGGCCCTGCGCGCCTGCAGGTCCGGTCTCGCCGGGGACACCCTGCGGGCCCTGCGGTCCGACGGGACCGACCGCGCGCGGCACCTCGACAACGACGGACGGGTACTGGACGACCTCCACGACCTCACTCATCGCGCGTCACATCCGCGCTGACCGTCACGACCCCCATGACCAGGCGGGTGACTTCACCGTCCGGGGCGACGAGCTCGAGGTCCCACACGCCCTTCGCGCGCGCCGGCGAGTTCCAGGCAGCGTCCTCAGTGGTCGTGTGGTGGACGTGGATCGACACGTACCCCTGACCGTCGAGCGTGATCCGCGAGACCGCGGCCGGGTCCGTCGTCAGGGACAGCCAGACGTCCGCTCCGGGACGGGCACGGAACTGTGCACGGGCGTCCCAGTCGGTCAGGTCAACCCACGTCGTCACGGCGCCGTCGTTGGTGCCGTACCGGAACGAGTACGTGTTGTCGGCGCCCTGGCTGACGATGAGGTCGCCAGCGGGCGACTCGACGAGGGCAGCCTGTCCCTGTGCCACTGCCCACCTCCAATGCGCCGCGCGGTCCTTCCGTGCGCCCTCATCTTGGACAGGGGGGTGCTTGTCGAGCGGAAAAACGAGGGCCCCGGCGACCCCTGCGAACAGGGGGGCCGGGGCCCTCAGGAACGGTCGGTCAGGAGTTGACGACGCCCTCGAGGACCGACGCCACGAACAGGCCCGCGATGTCACCCGCGACCGGGAGGAACACCGCCGACGCCTTCGTCCACACCGTCACCGGGTCGGGCTCGGTGTACTGCGTGACCGTGATGCCGGGGGCCGTCTCACGGGTCCAGTCCGGGGCGTTCGACGCGACGAGGTTGATCGCCTCGATCGTCTCGCCCCACTGGGACTCGCCCACCGTGGCCGTGGTGAGGATGAACTTGTCAGCCTCGATGACACGGACCACGCCGTCCTCGTCGTCCGGCACGTAGCCGTCGTAGATGAACAGCGGCGGCAGACCGTACGACTGACGAACCTGGTCCAGCTGACCCGGCGTCAGGGTGGGCAGCGTGCCCGCGCTCGCGCCGGCGTAGAACGCCTGCCGATACTCCTCGTTGCTGAGGAGAGCGGCCCGGACCTCGGGGGTCGTGGTCGCACGAACCACCGGCGCCTGGGCGTCACGCTGAACCTTCTGGACCCACGCGAGCTCGTCCGTCAGCGGCGTGCCCGACGCGTTCCACGGCGTGATGTCCGAGGTGTCGGCCTGGTGGTCGTCGGCCAGACCGTAGTCCGCCTCGTACACCTGACCGTTCTCGGAGATCGTCACCGCACCCGTCTGCAGGAACTGGCCACGGGCCACCTCCGCGCGGTACCGGATGCCCTGGGCGAGGTTGCCGCCGTCGTCGTAGATCGCGTCGACGATCTGACCGGTCGTGACGTCACCGGGGGCGTCCTGCAGCTTGTACTGCAGGTCCTCGTTCAGGGGCAGCTTGCCGGCGAGCGGGGGCAGGACGATCTCCTGCACCTCGACGGCGCCGCGGCGACGCTCGATCGGGGCCTCGGCGTCCCAGGCACGGTACTTGACCGTGATGGGGCGACGGGTGCCCTTGACGCGGGCGGTCTTGCGCCCGTTGATGGTCCGGTTCGGCAGGACCGCCTCGAGCGAGTTGATGATGGGCTCGGGCAGCTCGCGGACGTAGCCGGTGAGCTGGGCCGGGCTCAGCAGGGACAGGATGTCAGCCATGGGGGCGCTCCTCAGCGGAACCAGATACGGCCGGCGACGTCCGTCTTGCCAGCGGAGTCGACGGTGAAGGGCAGGTAGGACTCGACGACGGGCCCGTGCTCGTACAGGCCGGCCGGGATGGACTGGCCCGCGAACTCACGCTTGCGGGCGAACGGCAGGAGACCGGCGAGGGTCTGGCGGCCGTCGTTCGCGGCGTTGTCGTACGGGCCGTACTTGCCGGTCGCGGTGACCTTGCCGAGCGGCGTGCCGGACGGGATGGCCCCGTCGGGGTACTTCGTGCCGTCGGTGAACTCGTCACCGTCGAGGGTGATCGAGGGGACGTCGTTGAAACCGTGGCCGGACCCGGCCCAACGAAGGTCGTCCTCCTGGGTGTACTGCGTGGCCGGAGGCAGGATGCTCACGGTTCACTCCCTGGGGTTGCATCGGAAAGGGTCCACACCATGGGTGTGCCCGCACTCGTCGCCTGCGGTCAGCGCCCCGTTGCCGGGTTGCGTGCATCGTGGGGGAGGGGGTGTCACACGAACCGGTCAGCGGTCCGCTGCAGGGCAGCGATCGATCGGTCGTTGACGATGCGGGCGGTGAAGTGCGGGTAGTCGTCCATGGCTGTCTCGGACGGGTGGACGTCGCTCGAGGTGAGGCCGGGTCGGTCGATGCGTAGGACGATGCCGCCGGCGGCGCGGATGGCGTCTGCCTCGTTGGGGTACCGGACGTCAGTGATGACCACGGGGCCGTTGACCTGGTCGACATGCTGCATGGCGGTGTCGATCCAGATCGTGTCGCCGAGGACCGCGCGTCCGGCTTCGGTGCCGAGGCGCTGCAGGGTGCGCCTGACCTCGGCGTGGTTCTTCGCCCGCTCCCAGCCCTCGAACGCGGCGAGCTCGGCCAGGCGGACGGTGTGCCCGCTGGTCGTCCGCACGAGCGGGTCGAGGGCCAGAGCCATGGCCCGGAGCGGGTCGGCGAACGCGACGCGGGTGTACCCGTGGACGCCGGTGAGGCGGGCAGCGAACGTGTCCTTGCCGGACCGCTTCCGCCCGGAGATCCCGATGAGGGTCATGCGGGTGCGCCCCAGATCTGCAGGTTGAGGGAGCGTGCGAGGTGGTACTCGGCGGTCGCGCCGCGGGACTCAGCCCAGCCGGGCAGCATGCAGATCGCATCGGCCTCAGTGCAGATCCACGTCGTGTCGGCGCGGAGGGCGGCCCGCAGGTCGAAGCCCATGCCGGTGAGGTCTTCGTGGCCGGACATGCCGGTCGGGTCGAATCCGCCGTCGCGGTCGTGCTGCGCCGGGTCGAACACGAGGTGACCGCGTGCGCGCAGCTCGGCGGCGGTGTCGTGGAACGCGGGGAAGTTGAAATCGACGAGGCCCCTCATGGGTCCGGCGATGTAGACCTTCATGGCTGTGACCTCGAACCTTGTTCGAATCTGGACAAGCGTTCAGGCTTGTGGGTTGGGGTGCTGGTGCGGGCGCAGGTACGCCGCTACAAGGGGCAGAAAGGGCGCGACGGCCAGGCGCGGCGATACCCGCCACGGACCCCTCAGTCGTCCTTCACCGGGGTCACCAATGCGTTGGCCGTCTTCCCGGTGTTCACGCCCGCACCAGCGGTAGAGGGTCAGCCGCGTTCGGCCTTCGCGCGCTCCGCACCGGCCGCGAACCCGCCACCGGTCGATGCGGGCTTGGCCGGCGGGGTGCCGGGGTCCGCAGGCGGGGGAGTCGTGGCGGTCTTCGTGAAGAGGGCCGGGGTGCGGGTCTTGATCGCGGCGACGGCGGTCGCGATGTCGTCGACGGACGCACCGACGGGGACGTCGACGCGGATGTCACCGGTGGCCTTCTCGTCGACGCCAGCGGCGATGAGGGCTCGCTGCACACGGAACGTGTGGAGCTCCGCTGTGGCCGTTGCCCTGTCCGCAGCGGCGTCAGCCTTCTCCTTCGCTGCTGCCTCACGGTCGCGCTGCGCCTCGGTCTTCGCCGCCTCGTCAGCAGCCGCAGCAGCAGTCGACAGGGCGATGAGGTCGTCGAGGGACTTCCCGCCGAGCTTCTGCTCGAGCGCGGCGGCAGCAGCCTGAGCGGCAGTCCGCTCGGCCTGAGCGACACGACCCTGGACGATCTGATCGAGCTGGACCTGCGTGAACGTCGCACCACCACCCGCCGGGGGCGTCGTGCCGGGGTCGGGGTTGGCCGGGTCGTCGATGAACCGGAGTCGGAGGAACTGCTTGCGGGTGGGGCCCATCACTTCTCCCTGATCGGTGGTTGTGGTGGGCTCACCATCGGCCTGGGGGTGTCACACGTTCTGTGCGACAGAACCGTCACGGGTCGCGATGTACCGCACGTGCCTCGCGGGGACCGACCGGTACGTGCGCAGCTCGCGTGCCGACTGTCCGTCGTCGCTCGGGATGACCTCGTAGGCGTTCAGGCCGTACCCGGACCACACACCCCACAGGTCCCACGTTCCCTCGACGTCGGGGAACGAGTCGCCGGACATGCCCCACGCCATGACGGGGTCGAGGGCCAAGGCGATGTACGGGTACCGGATCGGTGCAGAGTGGGACTCGGACCGGATGCGGAGCCCGCCGGCGAGGATGCTGTCTCGGCGCGACGAGGGCGACCAGTGGTAGGCCATGAACTCGTCCGGCAGACCGAACACGCCCATCGTCAGTGGGCCTCGGAGAGCTCGCGGCCGTCGAGCGCGTGGTGCACGACGATCCAGCCGATCGAACCGTCATCGGCGGGCACCGGTTCGGTCCTGGGGCCGCATGGGCAGGCGTCGCCGGTGTCCTCGTGTTCGATGAGGTCCGTGACGGGCAGGACGTGGACGGTGCTCACGCGGATACGGGCGGGACGACGACGGTGACCGGGTCGACGCCGAGCATGTCGGCTGCAGCAGCCGCGTTGCCGGTGGCTTCGAACAGGCGGACCGCGTCCTCGTAGGACTCCTGCCGGATCCGCTGCACCTCAGCCTTCGCGTCATCGATCGGGAGGCCGGCGGCGGCAAGCATCTTCACCGCGGTCTCCGTCGATAGGCCGTGCACGGGCAGCAGGTCCTTCACCGCGGCGATGGCGCCGGGCAGGTCCGACGGGAACGCAGCCCCGAGGGTCACGGTCGCGTCCGGGGTCTCGCCCGGGGCGTACCAACCCCACGCCTGGGACAGGCGCAGCACGAACCGCAGGATCAGCGGGTACTTCTCGTCGCGGACGGCGCGCATCTCCCGCACGAGGGACTGCGCGGGCGCGAACCCGAGCTGCAGGGCGTACCCGGACGGGACCTGGTCGGGGGAGATCGCACCGAGGAGCACCTGGGAGAGGCGGGTGTTCTGAGCGAGCCGTTCGATGAGGGACGTGATGTACCCGGTGAGGGCGGTCAGGTTCTTCGACGTGTCCGCCCATCCACCCGCGGCACCCTCGGGCAGGCCGATCATCTCGCCGGGCACACCCGTCGGGCCGCCCGCGGGGGCGCCGGTGGTGATGAACGCGGGGGACGCGGACTGGGACGCGGCGGCGAGGTCGGTGTCGGTGTTCTGCAGGTCGTCGAGGATCTGCCCGACGAGGAGCAGCAGGGACCGGCCCCATGTGCGCTCGGTGGAGGGGTCGTTGGGGACGTGGACGACGGGGATGAAGTCGACGAGCAGGTCCGTCCACTCGACGACGTCCTTGCTGTTGCGGCCCATCTCCTCTGAGTACACGGTCGCACCGGAGCGGAGCTGGTCGGCTGGGTAGTCGACGACCCGGTACATGCACGTCCACTCCGTGGCGTCACCCCACTGGGTGCCGCGCGCCTCCTCGAGCTGGGTCATCTGGTAGGTGGTGCGGCGGATCCACGTGACGTGGTCGTTGTCGATCCACTCCCACGCGAGGTGCACGATCGGGGGGAAGTCGTCGTCGTCCCACCCGTCGACGGGGGTGCGGGTGTCGGGGAAGTAGAACCCAGGGTCGTAGACGCGGTGCCGGACGCGCCCCTTCGCGCCGGACGGGTGCAGCACGTGGACGCCGTCTCCCTGGGTGATGGTGTGCTCTTCGCCCTCGAGGAGCTTCTGCCCGACGCGTTCCTTCGTCGCCCAGTCGTTCAGGAAGTCCAGGGCTGTCTGGTCGTCGCACGTGATGGTCTGGTCGTCACCGAGGAGCAGGGCGCGGGCGGTGTTCACGACGAGGGCAGGGTCGCCGTACTCACGGGACTGTTCCGCTGACGAGGAGTCGATGCTGACGCCGAGCTCACGGGCGCGGACCGGTCGAACCCACATGGACGCGGGCAGCCAGTACCGACGCGTGTTGTCGGTGTACGCCGACAGCACCTGGTAGGCGGTCAGGCGGCGGGCATCGAAGTCGTCAAGCCACGTCGGGGAGCCGTCGGGGCGGGTGCGGTCGCCGGCGAGGTCGGGGATGTACGACAGGGCGGCCCACTGGTCGTGGATGTGCGGCTGACTCACGCGTGGCCTCCCAGGTTCATGGAGGGAGTGTCAACGCGGGGGTATCAGACGGACACAGGGGGCCAAGCGCCTTCGCCTCGCGCTTGGCCCCCTGTTGCGCCGTCAGCTGTTCTTGACCTCTGCGGACTGCCAGAAGCCGGGCGCGTACACAGCGATCGTCGGGTGCTCCTGGGCGTTGGGGTCCCAGGCCCCAAGGACGGTCAGGTGACCGTCCTTGATGGTCACGTCGCGTCCCTTCGTGAGCTCGTCGTCCCGGTGCGCATTGGTGACGGTGACTGCCATGGTGCTTCCTCCTGGTGTTGATCAGACCGCCGGTTGGCGGCCTTTCGAGGTCAGATGCCAACCCCGGCACTGCGGGCAGGGGTAGGCGCGACGCTCGTTCTTAGGTCGGCGTGCCGAGTCTCGGCGGCCGGTGTTCGCCAGGGCGAGGAGCGCAGCGATGCGGTCGCGGTAGCGGACCTTTCCGCTGGCGCAGCTGCTCGTGTGCGTCCTGGTCACAGGTCCACGCTCCCAGACGGGTGTGACATCGTCACCGGCCGCGCATGTTGTGTCGGGTGACCTTCGCCGGCACCGCCGCGTCCGAGTGCTGCGGCAGGAACAGGGCCGTCAGTGCGTGGACGAGCGCGTCGATTCGGTCGGGGGAGTCGCCGGTCCCGGTCCAGGTGATCATCTGGTCCTCCACCTTCGACAGCCTGTCCGTGCCGTCAGCGGCGTGGTGGACCTTCCCGACCTCGTAGAACGCGGCCACCGACTCGGCACGCGCCCGCTTCCCCTGCCCAGCGGTCGGGTGGACGCGACGGACAGGTGGCGCGAGGCGGTTGATGCGGCGCCGCTTGCGGATCTCCCGCCACGCCGACCGCATCACCTCGAGGACCATCTCCCCGCCCTGGTTGTCCTCGATGACGACCTCGTGTGCACCCCAGTCCATGACGGCATCCCAGACGGCCACGCCCCACTCGATCGGGGTTCCGCGGATCGTGCGGTCGTCCAACACCCAGGCTTCACCGTCGGAGTCGATCCCGGCGACGCTGATACCGGTCAGGTCGGAGGTCCTCTTGGAGGTGGCTGCTGGGTCGACACCGACGACGATCTTCGCCAGCTTGAGAAGGACGTCGCCGGTGCGGCCACGGTTCGTCTCGATCCACGGCCACCGCCACACGGCACCTTCAGCGGGGGCGGGGCGCTGCTGGTACAGGGCAGCCCACGTGCGCGCCGCCTGGTCGGCCTTCCGCAGCTCCCAGTCATCCTGGGTGCGGCCACGCGCAGAGACCATGAACTCGTCGATCTTCGTACGACCGAGGGGGTCGTTCTCCGGGTCCTCACACTGCGCCGGGATCGACAGCAGCTTCCACCGGTCGGCCGTCTCCCCGTTCAGCAGGCGGCCCGCGAGGTCGTCCGGGTGCCAGCGCGTCTGGATGACGATCACCGGTGTGGTCGGGGAGAACCGGGTGGCGACGGTGCCTGTCCACCAGTCCCACACCTTCTCCCGGTGCGTGGGTGAGTCGGCCTGCTCGTGGCCCTTCATGGGGTCGTCGATGATCATGAGGTCGACGGGCCGGCCGGTCAGTGCGCCGCCGACACCGACGCAGTACAGGCCACCCTTGTGGCCGTCGAGGGCCCACTCGGCTTGGGCGGACATGTCGTCGCGGACCTTGAGGCCCAGGTCGGCTGAGTGCATGGTGATGTCGTCGCGGACGACGCGGCCCCACCGTCGGGCAGTGTCGTGCTCGAACGACGCGATCGCGATGCGTAGGTCCGGGTTCTGGGTGAGGGCCCAGAGCGGGAACCGACGGGACGCGCGTTCGCTCTTGCCCTCCTGCGGCGGCATGGCGATGACGAGGCGCGCGTTGCGGGTGTTGAACGCCTCGACGAGGGCGGCGTCGATGAGGTCGAGCGCCGGCGTCTGGACCGTGGCCGGGTCGAGGGCACGCGCCATCTCTCCCGGGGTAGCCCAGCGGGGTGGGGGTGGTGGTTCGAAGAGGCGGGCCGCTGCCTCAGCCCATGCGACCGTCACTGCGTCAGCCGCTGCTCGATCAGTTCGTGGATCGCCGCGAGCATGAGGAAGACCGCGTCAAGCTCACGGTCTGGCACGTGGTACGCCTCCCAAGCCGAGTCGCTGCGCTCGCTCATCTGGCGTCCCTCTCCCTGTCACGGCTGCCCTGGTGGCGGGTGTACGCGGTCCGCAGGCCTTCCTCGTAGCCGAGTGCGTAGATGTCGGCGGCTAGCCGATGTAGCGAGCCGACTCCGGAGTCGTCCAGCGGCTCGCGGTTCTGGTACTTCCGTGCCTCGTCGAGCTGGGTGGCGGCATAGCCTTCGACTAGGCGCGCGACGTCCTGAGGCTCGACGCTCACGGCGTCACGCTCGTGACGGGTGTAGTGACGAGGTAGCCCCACACGGGTTCGCCGGCACGGTGGATCATGAGCCGCGCCACCCGCCCAGGGACCGCGGTGATGAGCCTGCAGGGTGCCCAGCGGGACTGGGTGTCGGTGCGGCGGTACCGGTTGCCGTCGACCTCGTAGGTGGCGCCTGTCTCTGTCGTGAACGTCATGGGCCGATCGTGCGGTTGAGGGTGCCACTCGATCCGTCACACAGAATCACCCACCGGGGCGAGTCCCAGTGCTGCCAGACTCCCGACATGACGTGGTGGCAGACGCTCGTGATTGCAGTAGGGCCAGTGCTTGTCACTGCAGGCGGCCTCCTCTTGCAGCAGCACATCATCCGCTCAGCCGAGAAAGACGCCCGGATCGACGTCCGCCAAGCCGAACGCCAGCAGCAGGCACGGGACGAGCGGCGGGCGGCACACGCAGACGGGATCGCGTGGTGCGCCGAGTTCTACAGCCAGCTCGAGCGCCACGTTGGTCGCGCCTCGAGCGGCGCGCCGGACCGGCACCCTGAAGCGCCTGACGCCCCGCTCCGACTGGACTTCATGAGTCGATACGCCTTGGTGCTCGGTGCCATGTCGCTCGTGTGCTCGAGAGAGTCGGGCGACGCCTTCCATGCGACCCGGACAGCACTGGTGGACCTGGGAGCCTTGCTGCAGAGGTGTGATGGCACGCCGAACGGTCCGACTGCGGCCGAAGTTAAGGAGGCGTCGCGCGCAGCAGGCATGGCGAACGGGCTCTACATCAAGCTCGCCGCAGAAGATGTGGCTCTCTCGTAGGCGCTTCGCCTCACGCCGCGTCCTCAACCACAGCACGTCGTGCGCGCTTCCAGTAGGCGCGGTTCGACCACCGGCTGACGCGCAGCCACACGTCGTGCTGCGTGTAGAAAGTGCTGGTCGAGATGGTCCCGGTCGCCACCCACGTGGCCCCGTGCTCGCAGACTCGGACGTCGCCGGCCGACGCCAGCGTCCCCGCGAATGGGCCACCGGGCAGTGCGCCGCCGTGCTCGTAGCGCCACGTCAGGCGGCAGTTCTCGCGGCAGCCGCGGATGTTCGTCGTCACGCCGCACCGCCCGCGAGAAGCCGCAGGTGACGCGGCACCACAGTCGCCACCAATGTCTCCTGCTCCGACGTCAGACCCAGGTCAGCCAGGATCGCCCGAATCACCTGAGCCACCAGCTCGCCCTGCGACTCCGCCAGCCTGACGCGTCGCTCCTCGACCCCAGCCTTAATGGCCTCAGCGCAGACACGGACGAGGTGGGTGCGTTCACGGGTGTAGAGCTCGTACCAGATCGACGGGCCCGCAGCGTCGGTGCGTTCGATCGCAGGGATCGGCTCGCCGTCGGCGTCCTCACCGGTGACGGTCTTCTCCTGCTTCCTGCCCCAGACGAGGGCGTCCTGCTCGACTTCTTGGACGCGTTCGCGTAGCCACTGGACGTGGCCGGCGGTCCACTTGACCTCCTCGAGCAGCGCCTCGGTTGGGGTCGTCTCCACCGGGATGCCCAGGGTCGCGACGGCTTGGGCCGCGGCCTGCTCCTGCAGTCGGCGTGCCGCAGCCTTCTTCGCCTGGGGGGATGCGCCTCCGTGCATCCGGCAGACCTTCATGCCGTTGACTGCCCAGGAGCCGCACTGGTCGCCGTTTCGCTTGGTGGCGGTGCAGCGGATCATGGGTCGGTTCTGTGAGACGGAACGCATGGGGTCAGCGTCCGCCCGGGGGTGTCAGACCGAGTTGTCGCGCTCTCGCTCCTGGCGGTCCACCTGCTGGGTGAGTGCTCGCACGTAGTCGTCGGCGGAGCATCCATTCATTGCCCGGATGCGCAGCCACCCATCAAGCAGGGACTGCGCCATCTGCCGGTCTCGGACCTCTACGCCGTGCTTCTCGAGGGCGCGGCGCATCTCACGGCCCTCGCGAATCGCCTGGCGGATAGGCATGTGCCATTGAACCGCGGACGAGGGTGCCACTGTGGGGTGAAATTCGCAGCCGCCTTCAGGGCCGCCGTCACCTGCGCCGCTGGTCGATGGCCCATGCGGTGATGAGCCCGAGCCCGGTCGCGCCGAGTGCGGCGGCGGAGACGATGAGCGCGGTCACGGGTCGAGCATCCCGCACCTGGCCGGGTCGTGTGGCGGTTCCGGCGTACTGGTTTCCGCAGGTTGGGCACTCGGCCCAGCGGGACTGCGCACGGCAGGGGAGGCACGCGACGTCGGTCGGGCTGTCGGTCGGGTCGGCCTCGGTGGTGATGGGGGCGTTGCAGTAGGCGCGGTCGCAGCAGACGAAGTGCAGGGTCATCGGCGGTCTCTCCTTGTCGGGGCGGTCACCAAGATCTTGCCGACAGGTGTTGACACGACAGTGGCCCGTGTATAGCGCAGTGCCCAGTTCGAGGCCCCTGCGGGGCGGTTGAGATGGCAGCGAGCGGGTGAAGGTTGAGGCGGGCCGGCCGATGTTTACCGGGGGCGAAACAGCAGACCAGGCACGTCCTCGCACTTCAGGAAGACGAAGTGGCCACCGGCGCCGAACTTGCCGATCACGTACCGGATCGTCATCACCAGGATGTCCGCGGAGATGTAGTCGAAGTGGATGTTCTCCGCCACCTGCACGAAGTGATCGTGCGTCTTCTAGGTCTTCGGGCGGATGCGGCGTTCCCGCACGTCGGCGGCGACGAGCTTGCGCAGGTACTGGGAGCGGGTCAGGTTGCCGCGGGCTGCGTCGAGGTGCTCGGCACCGGTGGGGGTGAAGCGGACGGGCACCGTGATGGTGCGTGCTTCTTGCCCGTCGGGTGTCCTGGCCATGGGGCTGATCATGCGGCCCGTTCTGTCACACGGAACTGTTCGATCAGGGCGGTGACGGCGGTCAGCTCGTTGGCGGCTTGCGTGGATGCGGCGTGCACGAGTGCGTTCGTGTGCTTCTCGTCCCACCGGGCCAGGGTGGTGTCCAGGGCGGCCTGCCAGGTGTTGATGACGTACGTCCCGCCGTGTCCCGCGGCCTCGCGGATCCCGGGCAGGTCCGCGGCGATGACGGGGATGCCGCGGGTGGCGGCTTCAGCGGCGACCATGCTGTACGACTCGTGCCGCGACGGGACGAGCAGGATGCGGGTGCGGGCCCACACGTCAGCCAGGTCGCCGTGGTCGACGACGCTGACGTTGTCGAGCGCTCGGACGTCCTGCGTCCCGTACCCACCGCGGACGCCCAGGAACGGCAGGTGCGGGTTGGTGGCGGCGAGGTCCCAGAACACGTCCGAGCCCTTGTCGGGCGTCAGGTTGATGAGGGCGACGCTGTCGCCCGCGTCGGTCACCGGGCCCGGGTTGATCGGTGGGTGCAGGACCGTCGAGTCGAGCTGCAGGACGGAACGGTAGACGTCCCTCATGTGGTCGGTGTTCGTGACCAGGGCGGCGTTGCCCTTCGCCATGCCGGCCCGGACGTCGAGGATCGTGGGGACCTGGTTGTTGTGCGCCCAGATCACCAGCGGGGTGTGCGGCCACCACTGGCGGGCCTTCCCCGCCAGGCCGGCGTTCACGACGATCACGTCCCCCTGAGGGCGGCGTGCGTTCGCCGGTATGACGTGGACACCGTCGATCGTGGCCCGTGGGACCGCAGTCGTCGTGACGACCTGGACGTCGTGACCCTGGCCGGCGAGGTGCGCCAGGAGGTGGTGCAGCGCGAGCTCCGCGCCGATGCGGCGGGCGTGCACATACGACAGGGCGAACCCGATCACCTTCACGCTGCCCCCTGCGCCAGGGCGCGGATCCGGTCCCGGTCACCTCGTGCGGCCTCGTACAGGGCGATGCGGTGGAAGTTGTTCCGCGTCGGTTCCCCGTCCTTGTCCTGCGACTGGTGCCCCAACGCGAACACCCGGCCCGGGACGCGCATCGGCGGACCGATCAGGGTCGTGTGGGTCATCTCCCACGCGGCGTCCTCACACCCCCAGCCGGCGAACGTCTCGTCCTGCCCGTGGTGCAACGCCCACCCGCGCTTCGTCGTCACGAACACACCGGAGCAGGCGCCCGGGACGACCATGTGCTTGCACCGCTCGAGCGGGAACCCTGCGAGGGCCTGACGTGACCCATCCGCTCGCAGGGACCGATACTCGTCGTACGGCAGGACCGTCCCACCCTCCGCGAAGGCGATGGTGAGCGCGACCGTCAGGGACGCGTACTCGGGGAGGGTGTCGGCGTCCGCGATGACCAGCAGCGGTGAGGTCGACAGGCGGACGGCTTCGTTGCGGCACGCCGCCAGGTTGAACGGGTCACCGGGCACGTCGACGTACTGGACGTCGAACCCGTGCCGACGCCACCACGACTCCACGAAGTCGCGCGCCTTGCGGCGGGACGGGTGGTCACGCCACGGGATCCACACCTGCGTCATCAGTACCCGAATCCGCTGCGGACGCCGACGTGCTCGACCATGACACCGCCGTCGATGTACGCGAACCCGTGCCCGTCCGCGACGAGCTGGCGGCCGAACCTGGACTCCGACCAGTCGCCTTCCGGCCAGCCGCGCTCCCACACCCACCGGGGCAGGACTGACGGGTTGGACGTGAAGTGGTCTACGTGCCGGATCAGGCCACCGACGCGTGTGAACTTCGCGCCCTGCGCCTCCCGGGCCTCGATGACCCCGCCGGTGGCGTGCTCGTTGCCGAACCACGGGCCCCGCAGGAGCGCGACCTGCGCCAGCCACGGGTCACCCCGCAGGTGCGCGGTCAGGGCCTCTAGGTCGATGTCGCTGACTGCGCGGAAGTCCTCTTCCCAGAACAGGGCGTGCTCGCCGGCCATCACGTCGAACACCGTCCCCATGGCCCGCCCGTACCCCGCAGGCTTGGGTGCGACAGGGACGATCTGAGCGTCCGGGTAGCGGACCGCCATCCGAGCCCGGTGATCCTCATCGCCGGAGTCATCGACGATCGTGAGCTCGCCCCACCCGGTGACGTGCTCGGCCAAGGACGCGATCGCGTCGTGCACGTACGCGTCACCACGGTTCGAGAGGACCACCACCTGCATGCGGTCATGGTCACCAGTTCCGTGTCACACCCGACGCACGTCCTCCGCGCCCACCCACACCGCCCCGAGCATCCACCGGCGGTCGTTCATCCACACCCTCACCAGGTGGGACGTCCACTCGACCGCCATGGTTTCGATGACCTGAACGCCGTCGCGCTCCCACTCGAGCCGCACCCTCACGGGGATCGGCCGGTCGACGTCGCGGTGATGTCCTGGTGGGACTCCGTGAGAGTTGAGGATCCGCTGCGCCAACGCGAGCCTGTCCGCCGAACCGGAGTGCATCGAACAAGCGTACGAGAGCTTGGACCGGGTGAGGTGGCCGAACGGACAGATTCACCCGAGAGTGACGTACATGGCTACGCAGGGCAGTTGACGGTTGTCAAGCAACCTTGCAGTATTGGAGACGCCAGAAGTGCGCTCTTGAGAGCAGGGCGTAATGTCCTCACAAGAGACAGGAGAGGCCCCGGGATGGACGTCCCGGGGCCTCTCGCTCTCTTGTGCCCCTGGCGGGACTCGAACCCGCGACCTCAACCTTCGCCAGAAGTGCGCTCTATCCTCTGAGCTACAGGGGCACTAGAACGAGTGTCCTACGGCACCGCAGCCAGTAGCAACGCGTTCCGCCCCCCTGTGGAAACTCACGTCACTATTCACCCGGTTCGCTGTGCACAACTGGCCTCACTTGGCCCGCTGGTAGCCAGGCGAGCCACGTCCGGTGTATGTCGACCTTCTGCTCCACGCACACCCAGCCCCGCGCACGCGCCACCGCCCAGACCGGCAGTCGGACGGGGCGCCCGTCGTAGAGCTCGCCGGTCGCGATCGCGCGGCGGCGCGGCTCAAGGACCTGCTGCCCTGGTGGGTTCTCTGTGAGGTTCACGAGCCACGTCGCGTAGTGGGCGTCAGGCGGGCACGGCATCGAACGAGTGTACGAGCGCGGCCCTGTGTCGGCTACAGCCGCCAGTCCTCCTGGTAGTCCGGGTGGTCGGCGTAGGGCAGCGCAATGAGACGTAGCACGGTCTCGCCCAGGAGACTCTCCCCGAACGAGCCGTAGGCCAACCCACTCCCGCAGTGCGCCAAGATCCGCCGCTTCGCCTCGCACTCGGCCAGGACGCGGTCCGGGTCCCACCGCACGATGTGCCTCGCGGCGTCACGGTTGTAGGCCAGGCCGGTGCCGACGATGGTCTCGAGGCTGACCGAATCGGCCGGCGGATCGACGATGGCCCACGAGACCGGCGTGGCCTTCCGCGCCACCGTCTCGTCCTCCGTGATCCGCTCCAGCAGGAACGTTGTCAGGTCACTCATCCGTGCATCCTCTCGTTGGTCATGCGGCCATGTCGACGAACCGGGAGTAGTGCAGCTGGTGGACCAGGACCGCCCGGCCCTGTCCGCCGTGGCGTTGCTTCGCGACGATCATGTCGACCTCGCCCGCACGCTCGCACTCGGGTTCCTCGACGTCTTCGCGGTGGATCATGACGGCGGTGTCGCAGTCCTGCTCGAGTGACCCGGTCTCGCGTAGGTCGGACAGCATCGGGACCTTCGTGGTGCGGTCCTGGGACTTGCGGTTCACCTGGGCCGCCGCGATCACGGGAACCTGCTCCTCCTTCGCGAGGAGCTTGAACCCTCGGGACATCTCCTCGAGGGCCTGCCGGCGGTCCTTCACGGCCGGGTTGGTGCGTCCGAGCTGGAAGTAGTCGAAGAGGACCGCGGCCGGCCTGTGGGTGCGGATGGATGCCCGGACCTCAGGTACACCGGCGGTGGGATCGTCGACGATGACAAGGGGTGAGGAGACGATCTTCTGCACCGCGGCGGCAACCCGGCCCCACTCGTCGTCGGTGAGGGTGTTCTGCTTGATGTGGTCTAGGGGGATCCGCTCCTCAGCGGCCACGATTCGGTGGATCACCTCCGTGGCTGACATCTCGAGCGTGTGCAGGACGACGGGCAGGTTGCAGTGGATCGCGATGTGCCGGGCCAGGTCGATGAGGGTCACGGACTTCCCGACGCCTGGTCGCGCGGCGAACAGCACGAAGTTGCCCGGTGCTGGCGGGACGAGGACGCGGCGCACGTCGGTCCAGGGCCAGTTCCACCCGCACGACTGGGACGTCTCGATCGCGTCGATCGCGGCGTTGACCTGCTCGACGAGAGTGGGAGTGTCGAGGCGCGTTGGTCGGGCCGCGGCTGTGAGCTCGTCGAGGGCGGTCGCGACCAGGTCGCTGGTGGTGGCTTCGGCGCCGGACGCGACCTGGACGATGCGGGTGCCGGCGGCGATGAGGCGACGGCGCGCAGCATGCTCGAGGACGATGCGGGCGTGGTACCCGGCGTTCGCGGCGGTGATAACGGAGGCTGCGAGGTCGTGCACGGCGAGCGGTCCACCGAACCGGTGCAGGGTGCCGTCTTCCTGCATGCGGGCCACGACGGTGATCGTGTCGACCGGTCGGCCTTGGTCGTGCAAGGCCACGACAGCAGCCCAGGTGGCTTCGTGGGCGGGCTTGTAGAAGTCGGCGCCCGTGACGATGCCGGTCACCTCAGCCAGCGCCGCAGCGGAGGTGAGGGCTGCGCCGAGCACGGCGCGTTCGGCGTCAAGGTCGTGGGGCAGTTCAGTCGTCACACGGAATCCTTCGGGTTGGTCACGTACCCGGTAGCGGTGATCGCGCGCACGGTCTCACAGGGCCACGGCGCCAGCCCCGGCTCGTCGTCGCCCGTCTCGATCAGGCAGACCGCACAGGGCGGCGAGCCGAGGTTGTTCAGTGGCCGGTGCACCGCGAGCACGGCCTCCACCGCGTCCCGAGCCTTCTGCCACTCGGCGTAGTACCCGTTGGCGACGGTGACCTGTGCGGCGAACTTGTCCCGAGCCTCGTCGCGCTCGTTGCGTGCGGTCTGTGCGTCCTCGACGGTGGCCTTCCAACGGGCCTTCCACTCGTCCCGCTCACCCACCGCCCGCAGCACGTCCCCGGCCAGCTCGTCGGCGGTCCTGTCGAGCGTGGTCGTGGCGCGTCGCAGGCGCTCGACCTCCGCGAGCAGGTCCGCGATGTCGGCCGGTGCGTGTGCGATCAGCGTGGCGTCGGGGATGGCGTTCAGATTCTCCCGGCCGGCGGGCCAGAGCAGGTTGTCGCTGTCCCGGAAGCTCGGCTGTGCACCCTGCATCCCCATGCGCTCGAAGGCCATGACGATGCGCGTCTGGGCACCCACGAGGTAGACCTCTTGGGTGTTGCGCCAGTGCCACGGTCCTGGTGTCGCCGCACCCAGCCGTGTCCGGATCTCCGTGAGCCGCTCGTCGGTCAGGCGCTCGGTCATGTCCCGTCCCTCACTTCTCCGTGGCGCTTGCAGATGCCGCCCCACTCGTGGATGGTCCCGTTCTGTGTGCCGTAGGTCCGGTGCCAGGGCTGGGCGAGGAACCATCCACACTCGGGCTGCTGCCACCACTCCTTACCGGGGGTCGCGACGTGTTCGGGGCAGCGGATCGGCAGGCGTCGCTCAGCCACGGTCGGCCTCCGTCTCGGCCAGGAGTGCGCGGAGGTCCGCGATCGTGATGAGCCGCTGGTCACCCGTCTCGATGAGCCGAGCCGCGGTCTTGCCTGGTGCGCTCGCCCGGATGATGTCCGCGGCGTGCTCGACCAGTGCCTCCACCCCGGCCCTCAGCGGGTCCGGCTGCACCGCGACGTGGCGGGTCAGGTTGTGGTTCGCGTCGAGCGCGTGGGCTTCCGCTAGGCCGACGTGCGCGGTCCCATAGTCGCACTCCTCGCAGGCGTACCCGGTCGGCTCCGGCTGCACCGGGGCGAGAGCGGCCAGGACAGCGACAACGCGCTCGGCCTGGTGCGATTGTGCGAACGAGACACCATCGGCCTCCAACGGCACGTCTCTGACCGAGACCCCGCAACGAAGGGTCATCGCGCCGAGGTAGCACGACGCATGCTCACGCAGCACCCGCGCCACCGCCTCCCGCTGCTGGTCGTCGCTCACTGCTGCACCTTCGCTCGGTAATAGGGGTTGGGCCAAGGGCTGTCAACGTCGTATCGCTCATCCGCGACGGCAGCCCTGTACCCCTCGTCCCACGCCTTCTCCTTCTCGGCAGCCAGCGCGCGGTCGAACTCGGCGAATGCAAGCGGGACATCCTCGGTGCTACCGGATCGCAGGTCCGCCCAGCCCATGCGCAGGTCGTCCACGCTCGGCGTGTACTCGTCGCTCACTTGCCCGCCCCCTTCGTCCGACGCTGGGCCTCGCAGGCTTCCTTCGCGGCCATGAACTCGCTGCCGAGGATCTCGGTCCACTGCGGCCCGACCTCGGCGTCACGGCCGTGCTGCTCCTTCGCCGGCAGCCCGCCCATCCCGAAGTACGCGGCCCCGTCCACCGCGAAGACGGCCGGGAAGTAGGACATGTGCGAGCCGTCGCTGCGGTACTCGCCATCGACCATCGTCGGAGCGCCGGGCACCTCAGGAGCGCGCCGGTGCAGCGCAGCCATCTCGTCGTAGGCCGCGTTGCTCTTGTACGGGCGCCACCCGCGGCCGCTGTAGCCGCGGGTCCAGCGGCCAGACGTCGGCTTCTCCGTGGAGTGGATGCCGACGACGCGGCGCGAGCCGGCGAAGTGGTCGACGATGGCCGTCGGCTCGTCGCCGGGCGAGGCGTGCTTCTCGGCGAAGGCGAGCGCAGCCTGGTTGAACTCGAGCCGGATCCGTTCGCCTTCCGCGACGGCAGCAAGCACATCCGGGTCGGTCGTCTTCGCGTACTGCAGAACGCGGGTCATCACTTCTCCTCAGTCGATGGTGGCTCGCGGCGTAGGTCGAGCTCGTGATCGCACGGCCAGTCCTGGTTGTCCCGCTCGCACACCAGGGCGTTGCCCCACGGTGGGCCGCAGTCCTCCAAGACCGGGCGATGAACGGTCGCCATCAGGCGCCGCCGATCTGCAGACGTGGAGGCTGGCCGCCGGCCTTCCACGCGTCCTCGATCTGACGCTGCACCTGGTCGCTGACCGTGGACCCGTCCGGCAGGACCGTGTACGCGAGGAACTCGTCCTCGAACGTCGCGATCCCCGTCTCGACGGCCTCGAGCTTCGCCTTGATCGCCAGGGCGAGACAGCGCCAGCGGCGCCGCAGTTCGCCCTCGTGGGCCTTCACGGCGCCGGCGCGGTCACGCTGCCGTCCCGTCTCCGTGCGCCAGAACTCCTTCGCGGCCGGGTCGGGCAGGTCGACGAGAAAGCGGACCATGCGACCGTGCGCCTTGAAAGCGATCGCCGCACGCTGCACACCGTTAGCGCCCTCGTCCCACCCGTAGGTGTAGCCCGTCGCGCCGTACCGGCGCAGCAGCTCGGCAATCTCCGCCTGCGAACGCTCCGGGGAGACAGCGGTCCCCTCCGCGTATCGGCCGGTCACGCGTCGTCACCGAACAGGTCGGCCTCAGCCTCGTCGAGGACCCGCTCGAGGTGTGCCTCGTGCTGCTCGTCGATGCCGCGGGCTTCGCGGGACACGAACTCGACGCCGCAGTCACACCGTGCCGCGAAGAATCCGGCCGGGCCGTGGACGGCACTGAACTGGTGCTCGTCGATGATCCCGACGGGCTCGCGGGACTCCTCGTAGTGTTGGGTGCGCAGGGCGTCCTGGTAGTCGATACTCATGCGAGGGCCCGGGGGTACTCGTTCCGCCAGGCGTTCGCGTTCGCGATGACCGCGGACTGCGGCAGGTGACCGTGACGCCCCAGGGGCATCGCGTGAAGGTCGAGGACGACCTCACGGAGCGACGCCTTGCCGTTCGGCGCCTGCTGGCGTGCCGCGAGCTCCGCGGAGGTGATCGACTCGTCGGCGGCGTTAACGCGCCGCCACGCCGGGCGGCCCTTGCGACGCGAGTCGGGCACGGACGTCGCGCACGTGCACGCCGACGTCATCGACATGTGCTGGTGGACCGCGCACGCCTCCGAGCGCCCGGCGGCCCGCGCCGACTCGAACACCGTGCGCCGCGGAGCGGCGTGGTCCGTCAGGTCGCAGTCCTGGAACGATCCGCGCTTGTTGGGGCCCATCAGGCTGCCGCCGGCCGCGAGTCCCGAAGGATCCCGCACACGATCGGGAACACCAGCAGGTCGTCCTCGGTCATCGCGGGCTCGGTCTGGGCGGCCGTCGCAGCGGCCTGCAGGTACGTCTCGTCGGTGATGCCGTTCGCGTCCCTGCGAGCAGCCTTCCGCTTCCACATCAGCTTCATGGGTCCATGCCCTTCACACCGGTTGGAGCGAAGGGTCGGTTCTTCGAACTTGGCGGTTGAGGCGACCCATCGCCTTACGAGGAATACAGTACCCCAATGTTCCCCGTTGTGACACAGAATCCGGCCGGAAGTTACGCCACCTCAGCCAAGTCAGCGGGTGAAGTCACCTCACGGACCGTGATCCGCGAGCGACGAGGTCAGGCGGAAGTCGGCAACTCATCCACCTCGTCTGCGGCATAGACCTCGAGCTCAACAGACACTCGCAGCGACAGCCCCTCCATCTGCCCAGCGGCGTACAGGTCACCGTGCTTCCGAAGCCACGCAAGAGAGATGAGTGACTCCCAAGACGTCTCGTCGTCGGTGAAGTAACGGCCGCCGAGGATCGTGATGACCTTGTGGCAACCACGGCAGAGGGCAACGAGCATGTTGTTGTCCGGGTCGTTCTCCTTGCCGAACACGTGGTGCGACGACAAGCCAGGAACGCCCTGGCGACCACAGAGCTGGCAGGTCGCCTCCGCGAGCCCGACCGTCTCCCGGCGCCGGCCACCGAAGTAGTCCGCGTCGGACCGCGACGTCGACTGACACTTGCGACCGCAGAAGCGCTGCTTGCCATTGGCGGGAAAGAACGTCCCCCCGCAGTAGGCGCAGACCTTCTCGGGGATCGTGCTGTGCGTCCGCGTGTACGCCTCCAAACGCTCAGGACAGTGCTTCTGCAGTGCCAGGACGAGGTTGTCGACCCGGAGCCCCTTCGCTCGAGCGAACCGGGTCACACCCAGGTCGCACGACTCGAGCTCTTTCATGTTTCGGAGCGTGGACACCTTGTCGTACCCAGCGCCGCGAGGGACCTTCCGTTCTCGCGGCGCTGCCGACTTCAGGCCTGCTCGGCTGGCCCGAACCGCCACGGCGGCGTAGGACCGGCCGAGCCTGTCGGCTATCTCACCGATGCGGACCCCCGCCTCGGTGAGCGAGGCAAGTTCGGCAATCTCGTCGTCAGTCCAGGCGGCATGCGCCATGGGGTAGCCGAGTGCGGTCAACTTCTTGTGGATGGTCTGGCCGGCCATCCCAAGAGCCTTCCCAGCCGCCCAGACGGATCCGGTCGCCTTGTAGGCGGCGATGATCTCCTCGTTGCTGTACCGGCTCCTCATGGTCAGAACGGAGGCTCGTCCGAGTACGACCCCGAGCCCGAGGACGCCCACGGGTCGGAGTCCTGGACGCCGCGCGACTGACCGGCCGGTGCGGTACCGCGCTGAGTGCGGGTGACGCGGGCCGTGGCGTACTTGAGCGACGGGCCCACCTCGTCGGCCTTGAGCTCGACGACGGTCCGCTTCTCGCCGTCCTTCTCGTACGACCGCTGCACCAGCTGCCCCGTCACGATGACCCGGGTGCCCTTCGTCAGCGACTCAGCGACCGACTCCGCCGCCTCCCGCCAGATCGAGCAGCGCATGAACAGCGTGTCACCGTCGACCCACTCGTTCTTCGCCTTGTCGAACACCCGCGGCGTACTCGCGACGGTGAAGTTCGCGACCGCCTGGCCGCTCGGGGTAAAGCGCAGTTCCGGGTCACCAGTCAGGTTCCCGATGACCGTGATGGTCGTCTCGCCAGACATGGATCACGCTCCGATCTGGGTAGGTGAGATCCGCCCGGACGCGACCTGCGCCACGAGCTCACGACGCCGCGCCTGATACGCGGCCACGTCGTCCGGGTCCACGTCCGGAAGGACCGGCCCGGCTGCCGCGAGTCTCGCCCTACGGATGTCACGCACACCGGCCCGAACATCACCGGGCGTCACCCACCGCTCCGCACCGCTGCGGGCCTTCACGAGCGCCCTCACCGCGACCTGCGCTTCGTCGAACTCGACGTCGTCCAGTGCGTCCGCCCAGACTTCCGCCTGACCTTCGACAGCGAGCAGTAGGCCGGCGCGGTTCAGTCGCACGATGAGCTCGAATGCTTGGTTCGTGTCCACCGGTCAGGCTCCGATCTGCAGGGTCTGCGGTTGAGAGTTGATGCGCTCGTACTCGCGGCGCAGGAGGTCGCCCTGCCGGTCCGTTGAACGGGGCTCCGTGCGGGCCGCCTGCAGGCGCATCTGGTCGTACTTCTCGCGCAGCTTCGGCATCGACAGGACGTTGCCGCGCCAGAAGTCGTCGTCCTGGCACCAGTCGATCGCCCGCACCACCTGCTCCGGGGTGCGGCCGTCGATGTCAAGCATCCGCCGGGCCGCGTCACGCCAGCCCTTGGTGATCGTCGGCCTCGTGGAGCCGTTGGCCTCGATGCGGTCCGCGAGGTGCAGGCAGAGCGCCTCGACATCGGCACGGGCTGGCGACACGTCAGAACCGTCAGGTTCTGACTTAGGGGTCGGGTCGGGTCGGGTCGGGGTAGAGCGAACACCGCGCGAAGTTCGCTCGCTGTTCGCGCGAACACCCTCCGAACCGTCGTGCTCGTTCTCGGACTCGTTCGCGCGACGTTCGCGTGCCTTGCGCATGCGCTCACGGGCGGCCTCGCGCTTCTCGTCCTGCTGCGCACGCGTCGGCTGGAACTCTGCCCAACCGTGAAACACCCACCCGTTCTCGCCGTCCTCCCAGAGGCCCGAAGCGACCAACGCGAGTGCGTCGGCCTTCGAGGCGCCGAGCATGGGCAGGACGTGCACGGGGACCTTCCCGTCCTGCTCCTGCGCGGCGCACCACGAGCCCGCAGTGATCCACAGCGCCCGGGCACGGGGCGGGGTGGCGAGCCACTTCGGGTGGCCCCAGAGCTTGTCGTCGACCTTGAACCAGGACATCAGGCCGCCTCTGGTCGGTTCGCGAGGTTGAGCAGCACGTCCGCGTGGCACGGCTGGTCGAGCGGGCACCAGCAGGCCAGGTCGCGGCCAGCGAGGGCTCCGAGTGCGGCATCGGAGAACGGGTTGTAGCGGTAGTTCCGTCGGTGGTGCTGCCACTCACGGAACAGATCGACAGCGTGCGCTCGGTCGCGAACCCGCTCGGACACGCCCCACAGGTAGATGTGCGGGTCGGGCCCGGTCGCGCCAGGCGTGTACCACTCGCCGATGCGGAACGGGTTGCCAAGCGGACCCGGTCTGCTCACGATCACCGCGTCCGGGCTGTCGACCCGCCACGGGTGCTGACGGGTCATCTGGATGCGCTTCGGCATCACGCCGCCTCCTCTGCCGTCGGCAGGTCGAACAGTGTGGGCAACGATCGCTCGCGCTCCTCCGCCTGCAGGTACTTCACGCCGTCGAGCCAGTACCCCGGACTCAACTCGGTCGTGCGACCGCAGCGGCCGGCCTTGAGTGCCCGCACGGCGACCGTTGAGAGCCCGCCGAAGGGGTCGTAGACGAGCTCGCCCTCGTTGGAGAAGCGACTGATGAGCCGGTCGACGATGTCGAACTGCAACGGGCAGACGTGCATCGTCAGGTTCCGCTGCTTCTGCGCCCCGTTCAGCGTCAGCATCCGGTTCACGTCGTGCCAGACGTCCGGAGCCCACGACCCGGGCGCGAGGGACATGAACGTCGCCGGCAGCGCGCCCCTGGCGTCGAGGTGCTCCCCGACCTTGATGTGGGTCTCGTAGTCGTAGACCTCGCGGAGCGTCTGCTCGGTGAACATCCGCGATCGCTGCTCGACGGGCAGACCGACGAGCTCGTCAGGGGTCAGGTGCCGGTCGCCGGACGAGCGCCAGAACGCGTGGGCGTCGACCTGCCAGCGGGCGCGCGTGTAGTCGGCCTTGTCCTTGCGGACGGGCACATCGGCGTAGCCGCGGGTGCGGTCCGTCTGCGGCTTGTGGAACAGCAGGATGTACTCGGGTGACCCGACGCCCATCTTCGTGCCGTCCTTGGCCATCTCCGACCAGCCGAGGCGGTACGTCTGGTTGTTCTCCCGCACGACGTCGGTGACGACCGTGATCATCCCCATGTAGTCGAATCCGTGCTTGATGCCGTGCGCGATCGCCTCGGCGTGGAACGGCGAGACGGTCGGGATGCCGGCGCCGGTCACGTTGCCGAAGTTGATCCGGTCCTTCACGTGGCAGGCATAGATGCGCCCGGGCTTGAGCACCCGCAGCAGGCTCGGCGTCAGGTAGTCCATCTGTGCCCAGAAGTGGTCGTTGTCGTCGGTGTGGCCGAAGTCCTCGTAGGTCGGCGTGTACTCGTAGTGGTTGGCGAACGGGATCGACGTGACGATCAGGTCGACGCTGCTCTCGTCCATGCGGGCGGTCTCGTCGACGGTGTCGTTGTTGACCGCGGTCCACCCGCTGCCGGAAGCCTCGAAGCGGTCGACGCCCATCGAGCGGACGAGTGCTGCGTTGATCGCGTCCTGGTTGAGACCGAACTCACGGATGACGTCGGACATGGTTGCGGTCAGCTCCTTGTGCTGTGCCCACTTGGCCTGCAGGGTGCGGACGACCTCACGCTCGGACTCGGCGTAGACGATGTCGACGCGCACGCGCTCGGTCTGCTGGAACCGCTGCAGGCGGTGGATGGACTGGAAGAAGTCGTTGAACTTGAACCCGACGCCGACGTACACGGCGCGGTGACAGTGGCGCTGGAAGTTGCAGCCGGAGCCGGACAGGATCGGCTTCGTCGCGAGGATCCGGTGCTGGCCGTCGGAGAAGTCGATGATCCGCTGCTCGCGCTCGTCGAGGTCCTGGGATCCGAACACCTCGACGGCGTCCGGGATCGCGCCCTTGATCGCGTGCCGCTCCGCCTCGAGGTCGTGCCACAACACGAAGTGGTCAGCGGGTGCCTCCGCCACGATCGCCGCCACGGCTGCCACACGGGCATCGATAGTGTCCCGCTTCTCCCGGGACGCGTCAGCGACTCCGAGCGAGGCATCCCTGAACAGCCGCGCCTGACCGTCACGTTCGACGGTCACTCCCTCGGTCAGGTCGACGGCGACCTCGTGGTAGCGGATGTCCAGCTCTGGCAGGTCATATCCGTCGTCGGAGTAGCCCAGGTCGGACGGTCGCTGCAGGAACACGGCCCAGGTGTTGAGCCAGAGCCAGAACTCGCGCTCCTTGTGCGGGTACAGGGTGAGGTTGCCCGCGCTCGTGGAGTCGCGCTGGAAGAACCGGGTGAGGGACTGCCCGGTGTCCATGACGCCGAGGTAGCCGGCGTAGTGGATCAGTTCCTTGTACCGGTTCGGGGACGGGGTCGCGGTGGCGACGAAGCGGTAGCGCACGTCCTCGAACAGGCGCAGGAACGTCTGGTAGGTCTTCGAGCCGAACGACCGCAGCACCGACGCCTCGTCCAGGCTCACGGCCGTGAAGAGCGACGGGTCCAAGCGGCCATCGCGGACCGACTCGTAGTTCGTGATGTAGATCCCCGGGCCGTCGACCTCGGCCGACCACCGTACGAACCTGACGTCGAATCCGAGCAGCTCTCGGGCGTCTCGGATGAACTCCTGCCGGACGCCGAGCGGCGCCACGATCAGTGAGCGGCCGCCCTCGTGCTCGTCGATGAGCCGAAGCGTCTCGAGCTGCATGACCGACTTGCCCAGCCCGAATGCAGCGAAGATCGCTCGTCGGCCACCCTTGACAGCCCACTTCACGATGTCTCGCTGGTGAGGCAGGAGGATCGGGTGGACCTGCTCGTCGGTCACGTCGAACCCGTGCGAGTGGTCGAAGTTGACCTTGCCGTGGAGGAACTCCTCGTAGGTGCTCACGCGCCCTCCAACAGCTCGACCTCGACAGGGGACATCTCGTACCCGAGGACGCCGAGGAGGTCGTACTGGCCGGCCGGGTCGGTCTCGATGACCGCGGCCAGGGCGATGAGGGCCCGGTCGGGGTCGACACCGTGCACGTCCATCGGGTCGGCGACGCCGAGCGCCGAGAGCCATCCCTTCACGACCCTCTTCGGAAGCCGGTTCGCCAGTGTGGTGACGGCCTCCTTGCGGACCTTCGGCAGTGCCTCGCGGGGTGGTCGCTGGGATCCGCGCAGGAACGGCGTCAGGAACGACGCCCGCAGCTCGTGGGCGATCACCTCCCGCTCGTCCGACCCGGTCCGCTCACGGGCCAAGTCCTGCCGGAACTCCTTGGTACCGACCGACCGCAACGCCCGCTCCGCCTTCTCCGGGGTCAGGTCCAGCATCGCCTCCGCGTCCGCGAGGGTCATCACCCCGGACCGCAGACGCTTCTTCGCCTTGTCCGACAGAGACAGCAGGGCGAGGCGACGGTCGATGGTCTTCTTCGACCGCTTCACCTGCTGAGCGATCCGCGTCGGGGTCATGCCTTCCAACGTGAGCTGGTGGTAGCCGCGGGCCTCCTCGAGAGGAGTCAGGTCGCGGCGGTGCTCGTTCTCCCGGAGCATGAGCGCGATCTGCTCGGCCTGGGTGCGAAGGTCGAACCGGGTCACGCACTCGACCTCGACGAGACCGGCCCCGAGTGACCCGGCACGGCGCCGGTGCCCGGCAACCACGAACCAGTCGTCGGCGGCGACGTCAGACCCGCCGGGGCATGGTCGACCGTCGATGATGTGCTCAGCCAGGAGCCCAGCCTGGGTGCGTGGGACCTGCTCGTCGCAGTCGCCGCACGTGCCGTGCTGCTTTCCCCACGACCCCGGCACCACGACGAGGGGTTCGATGAGGCCGTTGTCACGGATGTCCGCGGTCAGGTCCGTCAGGTCACCCAGGTCTTCGCGAGGGTTGTGCGGGTGTGGTCGGATCGACCGCAGGGAGATCATTCGGGTAGTCACGCGGCAGGCCTCCACTCGATGGCACCAGTCAGGTCAGGAAGGGACACCCACTGGTCCACGCCGTCTTCGCGACGGATCAGGGCAGCGAGGTTGTTCGCGGCGAGACGGCGGACCGTCCCACGGATGGTGATCTCGACGTCTTGGCCGGGCTCAGGCGTCCACACGGGCCCACCCCTTCATGTAGGTGCGGCGCAGGTAGTTGACCGTCCGGTGTGTCACGTCGTCACGGTCGAGTCGGGTCACGATGTCGTCGGCGGTCAGGCCGGCGTTCGTCATCCGAATGACGACCTCACGCACCCGCGGGTGCAGTTCGGTCGACGTGCCGTCCGGGTGGGGAAGGCCGGACAGGATCGCTGGGGTGAGCTGGTGGGCGGGGGTGGCGTCGATGATGTCGACGACCTTCACGGCGAGGCCGTGACGGTCCCGCCACGCGTCCCGTTCCCGTTCGGTCATCCCGGCGGCCATGCCCGCGACGTCCGTGGTCCGCAGCACGTACTGGCGGCACTTCACCAGGGCCGGGCACGTGATGCACAGGTTCCGGGCGACCGTCACGTCATGCTCGGAGGAGCGCTCGGTGATCTCGGTCAGGTCGATCGGAGGGTTGGCCTCCGGGGCACACGCGGTCATGCCGCCACCTCCTGGGACTTGCGGTTCCGGTAGAACGTCGCTGCCGCGTCGTGGCACGGGGCGCACTGCTCCTCGCCGCGTCGGGTGTGGGCCTGGGCGCCTGCGTAGGTGCCGCACCTGTGGTCAGCCGTCGGGGCGTCGAGCGTGCGTTCGGTGGGGCGGGGCAGGTCGCCGGCGTCGCGGGCTTGCTTGATGTACCGGTACACGGACCGCTCGTTCAGTCCGAGGACTCGGGCGATTTGCGCGGGCGCCACTCCCTGCTTTGCCTGCGCGACCACTCGGTCACGCGTCGACGTCAGCCGCGACGGCGGGACCTTGCGGGCAGCGGGTCGCATCGTCCGCTCGTCCGGTGTCATGCCGCCACGGATCGCGTAGCGGTCCCCGGCAGCGTCAGCGAGGCACTGGTCGAGGACTGGGCAGGCCGCGCAGGCCGCCTTCGCCTCGTCGACTCGGGCCTCCTTGTCAGCCGCGGACTCGCCGCCCGCCGGCTCGAAGAACAGGTCCGGGTCCACATCGAGGCAAGCCGCATCCGAACGCCAGACGTCCGGGATCGTCGTGTCCTGGGTGTGGGGGCGGGTCAGCGTCCGCGCCCGAAGGTCGGGACTCATGCCGCAACCGCCTCTCCGGTGAGGGCCTCGTAGACGGTGGCGGCGAGGTCACGGGAGCACGGCGGGGTGACGGCGTTGCCGGCCATCTTCGTGACGTCGGCATTCGTGGCGGGCTTCCCGGTCTTCGGGTCGATGGCGTCCCAGCGGTACGTGCTGGGGAACGCCATGCCGGCGGCGACCTCGTGCGGGCGGAACATCCGGAACAGGACGTCCGGCATCAGCTCGCGCGCGGCCCGCAGGTCGGCGACGGTCACGTTCGGGCGCCCGGACTGCACGAGTGCCTGGTGGCCCTTCGTCGTCAGGGTCCGCAGCTCCTCGAACATCGGTGTCGTCATCTCGGCGCCGCCGCTGTTCATCCGGTGGATGAGTGCCTGCCCGCCGCCGGTGGCGGTGGTGCTCGTCGGCATGGGCTCGCTCGTCGTGCGGACCCGGTTCTGCCGCTGGTTCGTCATGACGAGCGCGTGGTGGTTGCCGCCTGCGGTGAACGTCCCGGCCGGCTCGGTGACCGGGCGCGCGGTGCTCGTTCCGTACATCTCGGCGACGAACGGCGGCTGCACGAACCCGCGCGTCTCGCGGGTCGTCAGGGTCCGCATGTACTCGCTGGTCGGCCACGCCCGGTAGTAGGCGTTCGGGTCGCCGTGCTGGGGGTGCTTCGGGTCCGCGGCGTCGTACTGGTTGCCGGACTCCTCGATGTGCAGCGGGCCCCAGTACCTGGCGATGCCGGCGGCGATCCGGAGCTGCGTCTTCTCCGCGAGGGGCTTCGACCGGTCGCCGATCCGCTCACCGGGGATCGACCAGTCGATCGCCGCGGCGGCCGGCAGCCACGTCGGCTCGACGACTGCCCCGCAGGCGCCGTGCACGTAGAGGTACTGGGACCGGTACTTGCCGACGACGCGGCCGTTCTTCCACGACTGTGACGCCTCGATGATGGCGTCGCACTTCGGGCACCACGCCTTCGGCCGCATCGCGCGCTCGACGTCGGGGGCGCGCTCGCCCTCGCGCCAGCACACGATGTAGATCCGGTCGCGGGACTGTGGGGCGGGGTCGCCGAGCATCTGGGCGTGCATGCTGTTCAGCGAGACGACCCGGAACCGGTACCCGAGGGCACGGAGCTGGCGGCGCCACTCGTGCCACGCGAGCCGGTACTTCTCCTGGGTCGCGATGTCGACGACGTTCTCGATGATCATCGCCCGGTACTGGTGGTACTCGGCGAACTTGAGGACGTCGAACATCAGGAGACGCGAGCGGGTCGCGGCGTCCGACGACAGCGGGTCCTCGAACAACCCCTCCTCGATCGCCGGCCGGGCGGTCCCGTTCGCCTGCGACCACTTCGTGCACTCGGGCGACGCCCACAGGATGTCGGTCTTCTTGAAGAACGACGGCTCCTCGAGGTGGAGGTCCGCGGCTGCGTGGTCGGTGTAGGGGTGGTTCTGGTTGTGGGTCTCGATCGCGAGGGCCCAGTGGTTCGCGGCCATGACGACCGTGAGGCCGGGGACCTCGGTCATGCCGGTCGACGAGCCGCCGGCGCCGCAAAAGAAGTCCGTGACCGTGAGGTTGGCGCTCATCGGTTCCTCCGTGCTGCCGTGTAGAGGACGCAACCGACGACCACGACGACGATCCCAACGGCCAGCGCCGCGGTGGTGTCAGTCCCGGTTGCGGCCAAGACGGCGGGTGCGACGGGTGGTCGCTGCGAGCCAGGCCCGGTAGGTGTCGCGGACGGCGGCTGGGTCGCCAGCACGGCAGGCGTCCTCGTGGGCTCGTGCGAGGGCGTCGACGTCGCACTCGGGGCCGGTGAACTCGGGGTCGAGGGCGTCGCAGGCACCGCCGGGGTGTGCGTCGGCTGGGGCGTGCTGGTCACGGAGGGTGAGGGTGACGCGGGCGGCGAGGACATCGAAGGACTCGGGGAGGGGGCGCTTGGTGACGGTGTAGGCGTTGCCTCGGGCGTCGTAGACGGTTCCGCCGTCGGGGACGTCGTTGAAGACGGCTGCGAGGTGGGAGTCGCGCTCGGAGTCACGCTGGGCGACGGGGTCACGGTCGGGGAAGAGGCGCACGGGGTGGGCTCCTTGGTGGTCAGGCAGACGGGGGGCTGGCCGCCCTCGCCGTAGTGCTCGTTGAAGTCGCTGATCTGCACCCACGTCACGCAGTCCGGGTCACCGAACGCAGACCAGGGGATGAACGCGGCACCGATGTACTGGGCGTCGTCGTGCCGCTTGCCGGCGCACTCCGCGTCGGTGCGGGTGATGCACTTGCCCTCGAAGTGCACGGCCCCGGTCCCGGTGGTCCAGCGGATGTTCACGTGCCCGTTGTCCTGGAACGTGCGCCCCGCAGGCAGGGCGATCCCGGTGCGGTCGACGGTGTACGGGGTGGGGGAGTCGGACCCGGCGGCGTGAGCTGCGACCGCGGTCCCGACGACGATCGCGGCCACGATGACGACCGCCCACAGGCAGTACCCGACCATGCGGGCCGTCGAGTACCCCTCGACGATTCGGTGGTCTCGGGCGTGCCGTGGTCGGGTGGCTAGGGTCTTGCGTGGGTCACCCATGCGGGTGCCCTCCTTCCGGTTGGGAGGGGCTGCCCCGCCAGTTCTTCTTGGCGGTTGAGGTGGCGGGGCAGCCGTAGAACTTGGGTCAGCGGATCTGGGACTTGCTCGTGCCGTCGCGGTACGTGCGGGAGTTCGCCCCCGACTCGTCGTTGTCGGCCTTGCACCCGTCGCACCGCCACCACGTGCACGTGGGCGACGTGCAGTGGCGCCACTTCTTGCGGTGAGTCGGGTCTTCGGGTCGCTTCCGGTTGCACGACGTGCACAGCACGCCGGCGCGGGGGTCGGTCGGTCGGTTCACGCTGCTTCCCTTCTCAGGTCGCCAGCCATGACCCCGAACAGGTCAGCAGCGGCAGTGGACAGTCGGGTGACACCGTCGGTGTCGTCATCGGTGATGCCGCGGGACTGCAGCTCATCGGCAAGCCAGTTGCCGGCCTGCAACCACAGCTCGGCCTGGGTGAGCGCGACCCACCCGTCGGTGGTGAGCCACGCCCACCCGGCCCGGTAGTGACGGACCGGCACCTCGGCGGGGTCACGCCACTGGGGCACCAGCCATCCGTGGAAGCGGGCCTCGTCCCGGTGTGCTTCGACCCAGCCGTGACATCCGGTCGTCCCCGACCCGCAAAGGACGACACCGTTGGTGGTGGCGTTCACGGCCGCGTTCCTGCTGCCGCCCATCCCGCGGGGCCGGCGGTGGTGAATGGACCAGGCCACGCCGCGGGCGTGGAGATCGATACCGCGACCGCAACGTGCGCAGGCGGCGTTGTCGCGTGCCACGATCTGCGCGACGGCCGCCTTCGTGAACCCGGTCACGAGTCACCCCGCGCGATGCGGGCAGCCTGGTAGGCATCCGCGCTGTCGATCCAGTGACCGACCGAATCGGGCAGCGGGACGCCATGCACGGGTCCGCGATACGCCTCGATCTCCGCGGCGACCTTCGCCCGCACCTGCGACTCGATCAGGGGAGCAGATGCGGTGAGGGCGATCAGGGCCTCGTGCCGGTAGTCCTCCCAGATGACCGGGTCGCCACCGAATCCCTCGTACCGCGCGTAGTCATCTGCGAACACCGCCCGTGCCGCTACGTCGGCCGCCTCGGTCAGGTCCAGGTCACTCACGGCTGACCCACCGCCCCGGCTGCGAACTCCGCGCGGACGGCCGCGTTCAGGCTGCGACCCACCTCGAGCCGGTCCCGCAGAGTGCGGATCGACTCACGGGCGGCACGGACCTTCGCCTCACCGATCTCCGCGTCTAGCTTCGCGTCCGCGGTGTCGAGGACCGCGGTCTGCTTGCGGACGTCCATCGACCCCGTCGTGGACAGGAAGGTGCGGGCGAACTGCACCTCGAACCGGGACTTCGCCCGCACCGCGTCCTCGTCCAGGCGTGCGATCTCGGCCGTCTTCGCGTCGAGGTCCCGGGCGATCCGGGAGAGCTCGAGGACGACGTCCTGCTGGGATGGGAGGGTCACGAAGCCTCCTCGACGATCTCCGCATCGACCGGCTCGTCCGCAGGCGGCGGCCCGGAGACGACCTCGGCGCGGGTCGTGATGGCGGCCTTCACCTTCGTCAGCTCCGGGCCTGTCAGGCCGTTCACGGCCTCCGTGTACAGGGCGCGTAGCGACTCGACGTCGTTCATCGCCTCGGCCTCAGCGACCCAGTCCCGCGCCGGAACATCCTCGACACGGGCCACGGCTGGCGCAGGGTCCGCTGCCGGTGCGTCCGCCTGGGCCATCTCCTCGGCCGTGTACAGGCCCGACAGGTCCATCGGGAACGCCTTGCGCAGCGCCAGAGCCTCCGCGCACTTCGCGATCATCACGGCAGGCTTCGAACCCCACAGGCCTGCGGGCTTGCCCTGGTACTCCGACGCGTACTCCGCGAAAAGGGCCACCGCGTACAACGGCTGCGAGAACCCCTTCCGCAGGACTCCCACACGGGCAGCGACGGGCGCCTCGGACTTGAGCCACACGTCGCGCCACTGTCCGTCAGGGCCGCACCACTCCGGGCCGACCTGGCCGGCGTACTCACCGGACCGCTGGGCCACGATCCGCAGGCCGTCGATCGACGCCTGGATCGTCCACTTCGTGCGCTGCGATCGGCGGTCGAAACGGCCGATCATGTAGATCTGCCGGGCGAACGGGTCCAGACCGGTCCGCTGCGCGAAGTTCAGGAACACGGCCAGGTCGCCCTGATCGGCGTCCTCGACACCGATCTGCCGCAGAGCCGCGATCTGACGGGGATTCCAGTCCGCCTGACCCGCGGTGACGGCCAGGGCGGACGACGGGTGCTGGGTGACGGTCGCCACCGACTGCGAGGTCATGCTGCCTCCTTGTTCGTGATGGGGGCGAAGCGGCGCGACGGGGCGCCCTGCTTCGTGAGGTCTGCCTCGACCTCGACGGGCGTCTTGCCGGTGAGCTCCGCGATGCGGGCGACGGCGGCGGCCTTGTCGAACGCCTTGCTGCCCGCGACCTGCTGCCAGCGCAGGACCGGGCGGCCGTTGACCGTCAGGAACTCGTGCTCACCGATGAGGGCCTTGAGTCGGGCCTCGATCTGGTCCCGCTCAGCGGAGAACCGGGAACCGAGGTCGCGGATCTCGTCGAGTCGGGCCAGGTCCTCGAGGTACATGTCCGGGATCGGCAGGGCGGTGACCTCGACGGCGTCCGACGCCTCGACGAGTGGGAACCGGGCCGCGACCTCGTCCGCCGTCACGGTGGCGAGGTCCATCGGCGGTGCCGTGCGCGACGTGACGTACCCCCAGAACGTGTCCGCTGCCGTGATGGCACGCGCGATGAACGCGTCGTCACGAGGGAACGGTCCGAGGACCTTCGTCTGCTTGCCGACCTTCGCCGCGAACCACCCGTGCGACCGGCCGGTCACGTGCATGGCCCACTGCAGCTGGACCCACGCGTGGTCAGTGATCTGACCGCCCAGGACCGTTTTGCCGGCTGCGGAGAGCGACTCGTGGTCCTTGATCTCGAGGACGCCACCGTCCGAGACGAACCGGTCCGGGTTGATCAGGTGGTGCGGGTTCGTCTTCGACTGGTACGTCCCGGCCCGACGAGTCGAGAGGCCCGTCTGCTGCTCGAACCGGATCGCGGTCAGGGCTTCCGTCTGGGAGCCCCACCACATCGCCTCCGAGGACTCCTCCTCGAGGATCGGGTCGACCTTGCTCTGCCACGCCTGGAACGGGGTCTGGTACTTGTTCGCACCCATGAGGGTCGCGATGTCCGTCCCGCCGACGCCGAGGGTCCGCACACGGAGCCACTCCGTGCGGTCCGGGTCGACCGGAAGGATGAGCTTCCCGGCGGGGGCTGCGTAGTTGACGCTCATGCTGCCCTCCGTGTGGTCGGGCCGACGAGAGCGACGGGGATGGCCGGGTAGAACCGGGACCAGCCCGTCAGGACCTCCATCGGCGGGTTGTCGTAGAACACCTCGCGGGCGATCGGGCGCCCGTCGGTGATGACGCCGGCGAGGGCGTGGCGTCGGATCGGGTCGTCGACCGTGACCCGGATGGTGGGCTGGTCCGTGATCTCCACGGTCGCCGTGATGTTGGCCTGTGCGATGGCGTGGGCGACGTGCTCCCGCGCACCGGTGAGGCGCTCGTCAGCGGTCAGGGTCGTGACGCTCACGCGGCGTCACCGAACCCACGGACGGTGCGGTCCGGGTCGTCCGAGAACGCGTCGCGGGGTCGCAGGGCGCGGACGTTGTCGTCGGCGCGGTGCATCGCGGGCCGGAACGGGCCGCGGGACTTCGACAGGTCGGTGACGAGCTCGTACGGGGCCCGGTGACGGCCGGGGCCGTCCGGGAAGGTGGGGCGCTTCATGGGTTCTCCCTGCTTGGCGGTTGAGGGTTGGTGCGTGCCCTGGCGCCCGGTCTGTGAGGGGCGTGTGTGCTGCCAGGGCTGGTAGGGGTGGTTCATCCGGCGCGACGGGCGTTGGTTGCCTCCGCTCTTTCCAGCCACGCGTCGAGCGCGGAGCGGCGGAACCGGTAGGGACTCGTCCGGCCACCGGGCTTCGACGCCGGGAGGCGGCCTGTGCGGGCCCACTCGCGGACCGTCTCGGGGTGCAGGTCGAGGTAGTCCGCGACGTCGCGCACTCGCATGAGCGGCTCTGGTCGGGTCACGCCGCGTCCTCGTAGTAGCCGTCCCGGACGATCGCGACCTGCCGCACGCGAAGCACCCGTGAGGCTTTCGCGAGGAGCTGCGGTGTCAGGCGCTTGCGCCCGGCTGCGATGTTCGACAGGTACGCGTAGGAGATCCCCAGTTCGCCTGCGAACTCGCCCAACTTGTAGCCCTGCTGCTCCCACAGGGTGCGCAGAGTCTCCCCGATCCGCACCTGCTCCGGGTCGAGTCGGTGAAGTGTGTTCGTCGCCATGCCGCCAGTATGGAGGAACTAGGGGGAACCGTCAACACCCACGATGGGGAACATGGCGGACGACGGGTGTTTTCGCAGGTCAGCCCATCATCACGCCAGCGTGCTAGGCGGAGGTATTTCCGGACGAAACGGGTCCCTGTTCAAACCGTCTCACATTGATGTTCCCTGACTTCACCCAGCACTGTTCCACCATGACCTCAGCGAGAGAGCCACCAAGTTGGACACACGAGAACAAGCGCGGGACGCAGTCCGCACAGCGATGGGCCAGCAAGGCCTCAGCATCGCCGCACTCACGCGGACCACCAGCCTCGACAAGGCCACCATCGGCGACTTCCTCGCCGGCACCCGGTGGCCCAGGCCCGCGTCCCTCACCAAGCTCGACGTCGCCCTCGGCTGGGCGCCCGGCACCATCGACCGAATCAGCCGCGGAATCGAAGCCGATGTCAGACCTCCCAGCCAGGATGCATCAGGCGTGCTCCTAGACATCGACCTGACCGACCTCGACGAGCACGACCGTGACCTCGTGATCACCGCAGCACGACTGCGGGCCCTCGAGGTAGCACGGGAGGTACGGCGAGGTATCGAGGAGAAGTAGTTGACCTACAGCCCTTGGGCTGACGTAGCGGAACGCCACCCAGGCGTCCACGTCCACCGGTGCGCCATCGCACCCGTGAACGGCGCCTGGGTGGCGTCCGAACGGATCATCCTGCTGTCAGACGAGCTCGACATGGCTGGGCGCCGTTGCACGCTCGCGCATGAGATCGCACACATCGACCTTCGGCACGCCGCACAGTCTGGCTGGTTCGGCACACGCTCCGAACGAGACGCCGACCGGCTCGCAGCGGCCCGCCTCCTTGAGGACGTCGACGAGATCGCCGATGCCCTCTGTGTGCACCCGTTGCACCCCGAACTCGCCGCCGAGCACCTCGGGGTCACCGTCCGGGTCCTGCGGCGCCGGCTCGCGAACCTCACCGCCACAGAGAAGGAACACGTCGAACAGCGCCTCGCAGCACGCGAGGACGGAGCATGAAGGTGGATCGCACGATGACCGAGAAGACCGCTGTCGGTTGGCACGAATCGCCCAAGGGGTACCGGTACTGGGACGGCGACACCTGGTCCTTCGCCGCCTCGGGCCGCGACCTGGCCCGGTACCGTCGGGCCCAGACCCCGCTTCCCGGCGCCGACGTGAACGCCCCAGTGCACGGCCGTGAACCGCGCCCCGGCATCACCTTGAACAGTCGGGTCGTCTTCGCTGTGGGGGTGCTCGTGGTCGCCGTTCTCGGTGCCTGGATCAACGTCTACCTGGGGGTCGCACTCGCCGTCCTTGGCGCGATCATCTTCTTCCTCGCATGGCCGACAGAGACGATGCGCAAGGATGCGCAACTCTCAGCCGCCGACAAGGCCCACCAGGACCACGGCCTCATCGCCGGCGACGGCCCGCCGCGGTGCCCTAAGTGCGACGGCACGCAGTTCAAGCTGCGACGCACCGGCGGTCAGCGCGCCGCGATCGGCACCGCGACCGTACTGTTCGGCCTCATCGGCGCAGGCGCTGGGACGGTCGCCACAAACCAGCGGGTCCAGTGCGTCACGTGCGGCCTGTTCTACGGCAAGGTCAGCTGATCCAGGAGGGGCGACATGGCGCACGTTGAAGATCGGTGGATGCAGGCTGGCCCCGACGGCAAGAAGACCCGCACGGAGCGCTACGGCCGCGGCTCACGGTGGCTCGCCGTCTGGACCGAGCCGGGCGGGCAGCGACGCAAGAAGGCGTTCGACAACAAGGACGCCGCACGCGGCCACCTCGAGCGGACCGCGACCGAGCAACGCGCCGGCACCTACGTCACCGCCGAACGGTCCGCGATGACCGTGCGCGAGTGGGGCCAGCAGTGGCACTCGTCGCGCGTCGACCTGCGCCCCTCCACCGAAGAGCGCAACGCCTCGATCCTGAAGGTGCACGTCTACCCGCGGTGGGGCGACCTCGCCCTCGCTGACGTCACCCATGAGGCGGTACAGGTCTGGGTCGGGCTTCTCGACGTCGGCACAGTGGCGACCCGACGGCGCGTCTGGTCGGTGTTCTCCGCGATGCTCAACGCAGCCGTCAAGGCGCGACGCCTCGGCGTGAACCCGGCCCTCGGCGTGAAGTTCGGATCGGCCAAGACCCGCCGCAAGCACTACCTGACCGTGCCGCAGGTCGACGCCCTCGTCGCAGCGATGCCCGCACACTGGCGGGCGTGGACGACGTTCCTCGCGTTCACCGGCCTGCGAGTCGGGGAAGCCGCCGAACTGCGCGCCCGGGACGTGAACCTCGTCCGGAAGCGAGTCAACGTGACCGCGACCGTCGCCCTCGTCGGTGGCCGGCGAGTGGCTTCAGACTCGACGAAGACACCCGCAGGTGTTCGGTCGGTCCCGCTCGTCGACGAGCTCCTGCCGATCCTGCGCACCGCGATCGCCGACAAGAAGGGCGACGACTACGTCTTCACCACCCTGCGAGGCAAGCAGGTCGACCGCCACAACTGGTCCGAGCGACAGTTCAAGGACGCGAAGACCGCGGTCGGGCTCCCGCACATCACACCCCACGACCTACGCCACACGGCCGTGTCCCTGGCAATCTCGGCAGGAGCGAACGTGAAGGCGATCCAGCGGATGGTCGGTCACGCGTCCGCGGCGATGACCCTCGACGAGTACGCAGAGCTGTTCGACGACGACCTCGACCACGTGGGCATCGCCCTGTCCGCGCTGATCGCCCAGAAGCGCCAGCCCCCAGGCAGCCCCCAAGCCGCCTAGCACAACGCTCTGACCTGGCGTCATACCCGTTGGAGCATGGTTCTCCTAAAGCGGGTGTCGGCAGTTCGAATCTGCCCAGGCGCACCACAGTTCCCACCTGCGGGTTCACCTTCCCGTGGATCTCCGGCCACGTTCCACTGAAGTGGCGGAACTTACAGCCGCACACCGCCCGCCTGCAGCCACCGCCAGTATCTCGGAGCCCCCAGGGAGCCCCCACAGTGGACCGGACCTCCGAGCAGGTCAGGGCATCGGCCCGCGCGATGGACCGCGCCATCGCCGCCGGCCTGCCCGGTGATCTGCTCGCAACGATGCTCGCTGCCCGTACCGCACGATGGGCGGAGTCCGCGGGCGATCCGGGTGTCTGGCCGCCCGTCCCAGAGCTCCATCGAGTGTTGGCGCACCCAGCATCCCGCGAGGTCGACGAGGTGCTGTGGCAGGCGATCCGCCGCCACGTCACACGCTCGTAGACCAGGGACTACAGCAGTTCGACGTCGGAGAAGCCACGCTCGTCATGGCGGCCGATCAGCAGGTTCGTCGTGCCGGGCGTCGCATAGATCGCGGTCTCGTCGGTGAAGTGCTTCGACCCGCCGTCAGCGGTCGCGGCCTGGATTCGGTGGATGGCGCCGACGTCGAGGACGTTCTGCGAGTGCTTGTGCGCCGTCAGCCAAACGCGCGGTGAGATGCCACGCCTGGCTTGCAGGGTCGCGGTCTGCTTCAACAGCCACGCGTCCTCCGTGCCGCGGATCTTGTGACCGTGCGCCGCGGCGACTGGGACACCGGCGAGGTGGAACGTGTTGATCATCTCGGCACCGGGTAGGTGCCAGCGCACGTGCGGGAACTTCGGGCCGACGATCCTGTCACGCAGGATTGTCATGAGGAGGTTCTGGACGTTGTCGGCGTCGCCGGTGACGTTCGTCTTCGTGCCGCGGCGTGCGAGCTGCCCGTGGTTGCAAAGCACCGCCCACACGTCCGCCTCACCGGCCAGGGGGAGCAGTTCCTCACACACGTACGTCGCGAGGTCCAGGGCCCGCAGGATCTGGTCAGTGAGGTTGAGCTCGACGATGTGGGTCTGGTTCTCGTAGGAGTCAGCGACGTTCTCCGTCGGGTCGCCCATGAACCCGACACCCATGCCGGTGACGTTCCGGCCGACCCGTCGCAGGTTCTTCAGGCGGGTCTTCGCTGCGTCGACACCGCGCAGGACCCGCCATTCGGTCTGTTCGACACCGGTGGTGCCGTGCTCGAGGTCGGCTTCGCGGGTCTCGTCCTTCCCGAGCTGCCAGTCCGACGGCAGGTGCGTCATCGTGCACGGCTCACCCAGACCGGTGCCCGGGGTGCGGCGGACGGTCAGGCGACGCTGCCGCAGGTTCTGGGCCAGCGCCTCAACGACCTCTTCGGTGCGCCGGTCCAAGGCTGTGATGCGCTGGAACCTCGCCCGGTACGAGTACAGGGTGACGCGGTCGCGGGTGCCGTCCTTCGCGCGGGCTGACTGCTCCCACGCGGAGAACCGGACCGTGTCGTCCACGATGCGGTACTCGTCCGGGTTCAGGCCGGCGAGTTCGTAGACCTTCGCGAACGCACCCTCGTAGTCCCCGAGCTTCACCGGTTCCGTCGTGACCAGGCCGGTGAACTCACCCCCGTCGGGTGTTGCGTCGACGGTGAGGATGGGTGCTGCGGTGGGGCGTTCGATGTGGGCTGCGCTGATCGCGTCAGCGAGACTCACAGGTGCAGTCCCCTCGCCGGTGCCGCTGCAACGCTCCGGCGCTGATCCTGTGCCCGAGTGAGCCGAGGGCCCGTGCGATCGTCGCTGTGGTCACTGAAGCGTCCGAGAGGGCCACGTCG
>Ga0160434_100089_pt1 | contig 56576 bp, 44 predicted proteins | sample HID1973I_E0MG_FD_108273 | JGI IMG/M metagenome (GOLD analysis project Ga0160434, IMG submission 108273) | Enriched mosquito-associated microbial communities from UW Madison campus, WI, USA - HID1973I_E0 MG | ecosystem: Host-associated > Arthropoda: Insects > Digestive system > Unclassified ... | reverse complement strand
GACGCCCACTTCCTTGACCGCGGCGATGATGCCCTCGGCGATCATGTCGCAGCGGACGATGCCGCCGAAGATGTTGACGAAGATGCCCTGGACCTTGTCCGAGGACAGGATCAGCTTGAACGCCTCGATCACGCGCTGCTTGTTCGCACCGCCGCCCACGTCCAGGAAGTTCGCCGGCTCGCCGCCATTGAGCTTGATCACGTCCATGGTGGCCATCGCCAGGCCGGCGCCGTTGACCATGCAACCGATGTTGCCGTCCATGGTGACGTAGTTGATGTCCAGCTCCGAGGCCGTCACTTCGGTCTCGTCTTCCTGCGACTTGTCGCGCAGCGCGACCAGCGCCTTGTGGCGGAAGTTGGCGTTGTCGTCGCTGTTGAACTTGCCGTCCAGCGCGTACAGGTTGCCGTCGTCCAGGATCGCCAGCGGGTTCAGCTCGACCAGCGACAGGTCCTTCTCATTGAACAGGCGGTACAGGTTGACCATGATGCTGGCGAACTGGCCGGCCTGCTTGGCGGTCAGGCCCATCTTGAAGCCCATGTCGCGGCCGTGGTAACCCTGCACGCCCTCGACGAAGTCGACGTTGAGCGTATGGATCTTTTCCGGGGTCTCGGCGGCGACCTGCTCGATCTCCACGCCGCCCTCGGACGAAGCGATGTAGCTGATGGTCTGGGTGCCGCGGTCCACCAGCACCGACAGGTACAGCTCCTTGACGATCTCACCGGCCGTGGTGACCAGCACCAGGTTGATCGGCAGCTCGACGCCGGCGGTCTGGTAGGTCGCCATCTTGGTGCCGAGCAGCTTGGCGGCGATGGCCTTCACGTCATCGACGGTCTTGCAGAACTTGACGCCGCCGGCCTTGCCGCGGCCGCCCGCATGGATCTGCGCCTTGACCATCCAGGGGCCTGCGCCCAGCGACTTGGCGGCTTCGACCGCTTCTTCCGGGGTTGCCGCGACCTTGCCGGCCGGGACCGGGATGCCGTATTCGGCAAGCAGTTGTTTTGCCTGGTATTCGTGGAAATTCATGCGTCACCGTGGGAAAAGGAACGACCGCTCACAGCGCGCGCCGGCTGCCGGAAACGACGGCCAAGGGGCGCAAGCGGGCCGCCCATTGTCGCCGACGGCGGCCCGCGGCGCAAAATCGAGGCTACCTATCAGAGCCCAAGGCCCACGCTTCGACGCCCCAACCCACACGCGCCCCCTGTAGGAGCGGCTTCAGCCGCGACCGCAGGATATCGGCGGTCGCGGCTGAAGCCGCTCCTACAAGAGCCACGGCCGCAACCCCTGGTTCCCGCGCGATACGGCGCTGGCGCCTATACTCCCTGCTCGTCACAGTCCGAAGGGGAGTTCGGCTTGTCGCCCAGTGCATCGCTCATCGACCGGATCGAGTCCATCCCGCGGCGTGAGCTGTATTTCTTCGCCCTGTACCGCGTGCTGGTCGCCGGGCTGATCGCCGCCCTGCTGTTCAGCCCGCTCTCCAACCTGGTCGGCGAGGCGCGCTCGCAGGCGCTGGCCGACGTCACCGCCACCACCTACCTCATCCTCGCCCTCGCCCTGCTGGCCTGGGGTCGCAACGAGCGCTGGCTGATACCGATCGTCACCTGCAGTGTCGCCGCCGACATCGTCGCCGCCACGGTGATGATGCACGCGCTGCCGAGTGCCGGTGCCGGCGTGTCGATGATGCTGCTGTTCAACGTCGCCGCCGCCGGCATGCTGTTGCCCTTGCGCTATGCGCTGGGCATGGCCCTGCTGGCCAGCGCGGCGATCGTGCTGGAGTTCCTCTGGAGCACGATCGACGGCGCGACCAGCCAGCGCACGCTCGGCGAACTGGCGATGTTCGTGACCAGCTACCTGGCGGTGGCCTACATCTGCTACCAGATCGGCCAGCGCGCGCGCAGCAACCAGGTGCTGGCCGACCGCCGCGGCGCCGAGGTCGCCAACCTGTTCGAGGTCAACGAGCTGATCATCCGGCGCATGCGCACCGGCGTGCTCGTGGTCGACGCCGCCAACCGCATCACCCTGGCCAACGAGGCCGCGTCGGCGCTGATCGGCGATGCCGAGGGCAACACCGTCAGCGGCCAGCTGGAACTGGCCAGCGCCGCGCCGGAGCTGGCGCGCCGGCTGCAGCGCTGGCGCAACGGCTGGCAGCAGGAAGACATGCCGCTGCAGCTGTCGCCCGACCAGCCCGAAGTGCAGCCCCGCTTCGCCCGCCTGCTGGCCGACAGCGACCTGACCCTGGTGTTCCTGGACGACGCCACCGTGGTGTCGCGGCGCGCCGAGTCACTGACCCTGTCCGCGCTGGGCCGCTTCTCGGCGAGCCTGGCCCACGAGATCCGCAACCCGCTGGCGGCGATCAACTACGCCGCCCAGTTGCTGGAAGAATCGCCGGCGATCGGCGAGGCCGACCGGCGCCTGCTGCAGATCATCCACCAGCAGTGCCAGCGCACCAACGGCATCGTCGAGAGCGTGCTCGGGCTGGCGCGGCGCGAACGCGCCAACCCCGAGAACCTGGACCTGGCCGCCTTCGTGCGCCGCTTCGTCATCGAATACCGGCAGACGTTGTCGGTGGAGAACGACAGCCTGGAAGCCGTCATCAACAACACCTCCGTGCACGCCCTGGTCGATCCCAAGCACCTGCACCAGATCCTCACCGCGCTGGTCCACAACGCGCTGAAGTACGGCCGCGCGATGGACGAACCGGCGCGGGTCCGCCTGCGCGTGGTGCCGCAGGAACGGACCGCGGTGATCGACGTGATGGACCGCGGCCCGGGCATTCCCGAAGCGGTCGCGGCGCAGCTGTTCCGCCCGTTCTTCACCACCTCCGAGCACGGCACCGGGCTCGGCCTGTATATCGCCCGCGAGCTGTGCCGGGCCAACCAGGCACGCCTGGAGTACGTTGCCGTGCCGGCGGGCGGGGCCTGCTTCCGGATTACCCTGCCCGGCCCCCACACGATGGTCTCGGCCTGACCGGGGCGCTCCCCGACAAGCCCTCGGCCGCTCCGGGGGCTGCCGCATTCGGTCGCAAATCGGCAAGATTTGTCGCAATGCGCCGCGTCCGCTATCTTCCACATTCATGAACGAAAGCCGAAGCGCCCTGGTCGTCGACGACGAACGCGATATCCGTGAGCTGCTGGTGCTCACCCTGGGCCGGATGGGCCTGCGGATCAGCACCGCCGCCAACCTGACCGAAGCCCGCGAACTGCTGGCCAACAACCCCTACGACCTGTGCATCACCGACATGCGGCTGCCCGACGGCAACGGCATCGAGCTGGTGACCGAGATCTCCCGCAACTACCCGCGCACACCGGTGGCCATGATCACGGCCTTCGGCAGCATGGACCTGGCCGTGGAGGCGCTGAAAGCCGGCGCCTTCGACTTCGTCAGCAAGCCGGTCGACATCGGCGTGCTGCGCGGGCTGGTGCGCCACGCGCTGGAGCTCAACAACAGCGAACGCCCCACCCCGCCGCCCCCGCCGCCGGAACAGGCCAGTCGCCTGCTCGGTGACTCGGCGGCCATGCAGGGCCTGCGGGCGACCATCACCAAGGTGGCGCGCAGCCAGGCCCCGGTCTACATCCTCGGCGAGTCCGGCGTCGGCAAGGAACTGGTCGCGCGCACCATCCACGAACAGGGCGCACGCGCGGCCGGTCCGTTCGTGCCGGTGAATTGCGGCGCGATCCCGACCGAGCTGATGGAAAGCGAGTTCTTCGGCCACAAGAAGGGCAGCTTCACCGGCGCCAGCAGCGACAAGCCCGGGCTGTTCCAGGCCGCGGCCGGCGGCACCCTGTTCCTGGACGAGATCGCCGAGCTGCCGCTGCAGATGCAGGTCAAGCTGCTGCGCGCGATCCAGGAGAAATCGATCCGCCCGGTCGGCGCCTCCATCGAAGTGCCGACCGACGTGCGTATCCTGTCGGCCACCCACAAGGACCTGGCCGACCTGGTCGCCGAAGGCCGCTTCCGCCACGACCTGTACTACCGCATCAACGTCATCGAGCTGCGCGTTCCGCCGCTGCGCGAGCGCGGCGGCGACCTGCCGCAACTGGCCGCCTCGATCCTGGCGCGGCTGGCGCGCAGCCACGGACGGCCGATCCCGCTACTGTCGCCCTCGGCGCTGGAAGCCTTCGACCATTACCGCTTCCCCGGCAACGTGCGCGAGCTGGAGAACATCCTCGAACGTGCCCTGGCCCTGGCCGAGGACGACCAGATCAGCGCCAGCGACCTGCGCCTGCCGCAGCCCAGCAGCGCGCGCACCGGCGGCGGCGCCCATGCCGAGTCGCAGGAAGCGGTGATCGACATCGAGCCCGGCGCGGCGGCGCTGCCGTCCTACATCGAGCAGCTCGAGCGCGCCGCGATCCAGAAAGCGCTGGAAGAAAACCGCTGGAACAAGACCCGCACCGCCGCGCAACTGGGCATCACCTTCCGCGCGCTGCGCTACAAGCTGAAGAAGCTCGGCATGGATTGAGCTGCGCTAGCCGCACCCCCCCTCCTGATAGCAGAAGGCCGCCCCAGGGCGGCCTTTGCGTTCGAAGCGCGACCACCCGCCCGGCTAGTCCTTGGTCACGCGATTGATCTCGGCCAGGCTGGTGATGCCTTGTGCGGCCTTCTTCAGCGCCGACTGCCGCAGGTCGTTGATGCCGACCGCCTGCGCCGCCTCGGCGATCTGCAGCGCATTGCCGCCGGCCAGAATAATGGTCGAGATCGCGTCGCTCATCGGCATGACCTGGTAGATACCGGTACGGCCCTTGTAGCCCTCGGTGCAGTCGTCGCAGCCGACCGGCTCGTACAGGTCGATGCCGGCGGCGATCTGCGCAGGCGTGAACCCCTCGGCCAGCAGCGCGTGTTCGGGAATCTGCATCGGCCGCTTGCAGTTGGAGCACAAGCGCCGCGCCAAACGCTGTGCGATTACCAGCGTCACCGAGCTGGTGATGTTGTACGGCGCGATACCCATGTTCATCAGGCGCGCGATCGTCTGCGGCGCATCGTTGGTGTGCAGCGTCGACAGCACCATGTGGCCGGTCTGCGCAGCCTTGATCGCGATCTCGGCCGTCTCCAGGTCGCGGATTTCGCCGACCATGATGATGTCCGGATCCTGGCGCAGGAACGAGCGCAGCGCCGCCGCGAACGTCATGCCGCGCTTGTTGTTCTGCTGCACCTGGTTCACGCCGGGCAGGCGGATTTCCACTGGATCCTCGGCCGTGGAGATATTGCGCGTCTCGTCGTTGAGGATACCCAATGCCGTATACAGCGACACCGTCTTGCCCGAGCCGGTCGGGCCGGTCACCAGCACCATGCCGTAAGGCTTGTGGATGGCATCCAGGAACAACTGCTGCTGGTCCGGCTCGTAGCCGAGTTTCTCGATACCCAGCTTGGCCGCGCTGCCGTCCAGGATACGCAGCACGATCTTCTCGCCGAACAGCGTCGGCAGCGTACTGACGCGGAAGTCGATCTGCTTGCTCTTGGACAGGTTGAGCTTGATGCGCCCGTCCTGCGGCACCCGCTTCTCGGCGATGTCCAGCTGCGACATCACCTTCAGGCGCGCAGCGATGCGCGGGTTGAGCTTGACCGGGGCCTTGGCCACGTTCTTGAGCAGGCCGTCGATGCGGAAGCGCACCCGGTAATCGTCCTCGTAAGGCTCGAAATGGATGTCCGACGCGCCCTTGCGGATCGCATCGATCAGCACCTTGTTGACGAACTTCACCACCGGCGTGTCGTCGCCCTTGGCGTCGACACCGGAATCGCCGCCGGCGCCCATGTCCTCGTCGCCGGCCGAGACATCGAGGTTCTCGATGCCATCGTCGTCGCCGCCCAAAGAGTCGCCGATGTTGTTGTGGTTGGCCTGCCACTGCTCCAACGTGCGGCGGATCTGGTCCTCGTCGACCAGGATCGGCTCCACCACCATATTGGTGTGGAACTTGATGTCATCCAGCGCACGCGTCTGGGTCGGATTGCTGACCCCCACGAACAACCGGTTGCCGCGCTTGAACAGCGGCAGCACCTGGTATTTCTGCAGCAGTTCCTCGCTGACCAGCTTGAGCGCGTTCTGGCTGGCGTCGAAGGCCGACACGTCCATCAACGGCATGCCGAACTCGACCGCATTGGCGGCGGCCAGCTGCGAGGCGGATACCAGCTTCTTTTCTGAGAACCACTGCGGCAGCGGAATCTTGGCGGCGGCTGCCTGGTCCATGGCGGCGCGTGCGAGCGCTTCGTCTAGCGCGCCGTCTTGTACGAGGCGGCGCGCGATACCAGTGATGCCGATCAAGTTGGCGTTGATTGCTGCGTTCATGGCACTCCCCTTGTCTTTTACCGGCCCACCGTGCAGCCTGCGCGGCAACGGGGCCTAAGCAACTGGCACCCCCCCTCCCCAACTGCCGGTAGGCCGCCTTGAAAACCGAAGACGCATCGTACTCCAGTCACCTGCAGTCGCGCTCGTCGAGCTGGTGGAAGCGGCTGCTGCCGGTCCAGTATCCTTACCAACGCCTCGTACGCCGCTACTTCCCCAGCGGTCGCATTCTCGACGTCGGCTGCGGCTATGGCCGGCTGCTGGAAGCGCTGCCCGCCGGCTCGGTCGGGGTGGACCACAATCCGTCGCTCGTATTGGCCGGCCGCAACCGCGGTCTGGATATCGTGGACTCGAGCGGCTTCGAGGAACGCTTCGGTTGCGGCCAGCCGTTTGACGGGTTGTTGTGCGCACATGTCGTCGAGCACCTTGAGCCGGCGCAGGCCACGCAGATCCTGCAGGGCTATCTTATGCGGGTGAGACCGGGCAGTTCCTGCATGCTGATCACCCCGCAGATGCTCGGGTATCGCGCAGATCCCACTCACGTGCACTACTACGATCTTCAAGCGCTCGCCTCTTTCGCGGCCGGACTCGGCCTGGAAATCTCGCACGCCCTCTCTTACCCCTTCCCCGCATTCGCCGGCACGCTCTTCACTTACAACGAGAACGTGGTCGTAGCGCGAAAGCCTGAATAGTTCAGTTGCGATACGCGATCAGCAGGACCCCTACTGAGATGAAGCAAATTCCGAGCCACTGACTGGTCGCCAGTCGCTCCGAATAGAACACCCAGCCGGCCACGCCCACTACCAGATAGAAGAACGAGCCGGAGATGGCAAACGCTACTGCCATCTTCTCCTTGCTCAACACAACCAGCCAGATCACATAGCCGGTCACCTGGATGGCCAAGGCCAGCCATGCCCAAGGGCTCGCTGCCGCGTGCAGGACGAAGTCGAACAGCCCTCCCTGCATCGCGTCACGCGCCTGCGGCGTCCCTACCACTCGCTTCAGCAACAGCTGCGCCACCAGGGTGCACAAAGTGCTGGCCGCGACCAGCAGATAAAGAAGGCTCTTCAACTGTTGTACCCGGAATAAGACAGACGGTAGACATAAGAAATCAGTGCGGCGGCAGGGCGCGGCCACAGTTCTCGGAACACCAACTGGTCCTCCGCCAGCCGCGCGCCGTCACTGATGCACTGCGCCGTTGCGCTGCCATCGTGGACGCGCCGGTCCACCAGCCGCCGCCTGATCCGCAACACCGGGCGATTCGCGGACAGCTGCAGCCACGCCAGCCAATCCATGTTGGTGCGCAGATCCTCGCGAAAGCAGAACGTAGGCCACTCGCGTCGATTCAAGGTCACCGAGGCGCAGATCACCGGATTGCCGAAACCCAACAGCAGCCGCCGGCGCGTGGAGCCTTGCACGGAACTGCCAGGCCAGGTGGCCGCCGCCACCAGCAATTCCTTGATCCGGTGGTTCCAGGCCAACGGCCTGCGACTACCATCACTACGCACCTCGCCACTGTCGCAGAACGCGAAAGCCGCATCGGCCTGCCGCACGAAAACCGCTACCGTCTGTTCGGCAAAATCGGGGGCATACAGGTCGTCTTGATGTACTAATGTCACCAGATCGCTATGCGCGGCAGCCAAGCCCTGGTTCCAATCGTGCCCAATCCCTTGATTGGGGCCATGGATATGGAGTTGGGCGCCGAAGCGCCCTGCCAACCGCTCCAGACCACAAAACGGCGTGGACGTGGAGATCAGGATAGGCGAAGCCACTGTCTGTACTTGGAGCGAACGTAGGCAGTCTTCCAGATGTTCGGACTGCCCATAGGCCAACACCACGAACGAGTGCGTGGGCAACACGCTACACCCCGGCTCGCGTGGGCTGGCGCATCGCTTCAATGACAAAAGCGGACAACGCAAGTTCGCCGCCAACCGCTAGTAGCGTTACCGATGGGATCACCAGGCGCATCATCGTGCGTGGATCCAGCTCACCGAAGTCGTGCGCCGCCCACATCGCTAATGCGTAGCCTGACAATCCCACACCCGCTAGGAACACTGCCCCCGCCACCACGAGCCCGAACTCAAGCGTGAATCCCGTGGAGAACCAGCGGGTAAAGCGGTTCTCCGGAAGCCATCCGCGCTGCGCGCCGACATAACGCGTGAGCACCGCGAACAGAATCATCTGCACGCCCAGCGTGATCGCTGCTCCTGCATAGGACAACGTGTGAATGTCCAGGCCAAGCCCGCCGACAAACCACGCATGTGCGCCGATCCCCAGCATCGCCGCCAATCCAGCAATGGTCAACAGTGCCCCGGGCAGCAGGAACAGCCAACGCGGGCTATGCAACAGCAAGAACTTCAGATGTCGCCAACCGTCGCGCCAGGTACGCAGATGCGGGGGGCGGCCGCGGCCATCCTTATAGAGCCGCACCGGCACTTCGCTGATGCGCAGCTGATGCAGGGCGCTCTTAACCACCATTTCGCTGGCGAACTCCATGCCATCGGAGTTGAGCTTTAGCCCGCGTATCGCATCGGCACGAAAGCCGCGGATGCCGCAGTGGAAATCGCCGATATCGTTGCGGTAGAACAAGCGCCCGATGAAGCTCAGCACCGGATTACCCAAATAACGATGCAGGAAAGGCATGGCTTTGGGCTCGATGCCGCCTGCGAAGCGGTTGCCCATCACCAGGTCCGAACCGGCGCGCAACTCCTGGAGCATGCCCATGAGCGCGGAGAAGTCGTAGCTGTCGTCCGCATCGCCCATGATCACGTAGCGGCCTTGCGCGTGCGCGATCCCCCCGCGCAGCGCAGCTCCATAACCCTTCTTCTCGATCGGCACCACGCGCGCGCCAGCCGCCACGGCTAACGCCTGCGAGCCGTCGGTGGAGCCGTTGTCGGCCACCAGCACTTCGCCCCTCACGCCGAACGCGGCGAGAAAGTCGCGCGCCTTGCCCACGCATACGGCAACCGTATTGGCCTCATTGAGGCAAGGCATCAATACCGTCAGCTCGACGGCTTGTACGGGCACCTCGACTTCCGCGATCTCATTCATGTCCCCTGATCTCCGCTTCGAACCCCTTGAAGCCCCGTAGCCCCCCATATGGCATACGGCAATCGAATTTCTTCACGTCCTGCTGCCAGGTTTCCGGAGTTCCAATGACGATGCCATTGAACTGGCCCGTCAATAGATACGAAATGTAGTGGTCCTCGAAACTCAGCACCAGTACCGCACTGTCGTATTTCGGGTATATCCGTACCCAGACGTTCTTGCCGGCAAGTTCGACTTGAGGTCGCCGTGGCACGAACAGTTCCGGACATTTGTCTTCGAAAGCGTCCATGATCCGGCCAGCCTCTGCACGGGGCGCTGCATAGCGCGACGGCGCGCGGACAGCATCGCATACCAGCAATCCCTGGCCAATCGGCGCCGGCAGCTTGCTATTCAGGCCGATTCGGTAGCCCGATGCGTCATTGACATGCACATCAACGCAACTGCCGTCGATGATCCGCATCGAGATGCGGTCAAGATAATTATTCCCTCGCTCAATAACCTTCGGCAAAGGAATCTCTTTGTCGATCATTTTGCTCCGCTGGAGGATGATCTTTGCGCGGTAACCGAAACGGTCCAGTAGACGCCACAACGAAACAGATGCAGGGCCTGAACTGGGCACCGAAAAATGACCGTTGTTGAGATGGACAAAAGCCGAATCGGGGTGCAAGTAAGGCACCATATTGGACTGTGATTGCAGCGCGAGCGAGATGAACAGCGCCGGCTTTCCTGAGACACTCACCGGAATATCGGTGGGGACCCACTCAGGCGTCCACTGCTGTGAACGCCACCGCTGAATTCGCGCATCCCAGGTCATGAACAACTGGAACAGTAATACGATCCACACGATCAGGATAGCGTAACGCCGAGGGCACAGCGCATTGACAACCAACGCGAGAACCGGACCCAGCAGGAGAAAGAGCGGAATTGCGTAACGCGAATTGCCTGAAGTAAGTGCCCATAGCACCGCTGAAATCGCGCAGAACGCCAACAATTGCAGTGTGGGCCGGGGCGCGATCAGGGCGAATCGCCGCCTCCGCGCAAATTCCATCAACCATTTACAGACAAAGATTAAAGCCGCGATAGCAGCTGCAAGCGGAACAATGGTAGGCGCCGGCATCTCAAGGTGAGCCCAGGAGGCGTAGCGCGCCAGATCCAACGGTATGGCGAGGAAGTCGGTGAAAGTAGCGGGCACAAAACGCCCCACCGATTGCGATTCAGTGGGGAAAAGGGGTGACCGAAACAATCCATTGAAGAACGGGAACAGTGGATTTCCCGTTAGGACATACAACTTGTAACTCCAATAGCCCTGAAAGAACAGAAACCCCAATGCGCTCCCGCCGGCAAAGGAGAGACACCGTCCAAGCCAGTCACGACGACAATTTTCCCGCCAAGGCAGCAGAATCATTGGCAGCATGGCAACTGCGAACGTCACGTTGGACAACTTGATGGCAACCGCTGCGGCAATTAAGACGCCAGCCCCAAACTGCCTCCAAGATGTGCTCGGCGCCAAGGCCAGCCATACCGCTCCCAAAACAAATATCGAGCCGACAGGATCGGTGAACGTGCCACCGAGATGAGTAAGGAGAATCGGGGAGACCATGCCGAGCACACAGCCCGGGACCAACACCGCGGTGAGATCCGGTCGGATCTTCGCAAGCGAACGGCAGATCAGCAGCAGGCAGATCCCGTTAAGTGCCTGAACCGCGGCAAGCACCATAGCCGTGCCAATGCTGTCCAAGCCTACCAACTGCGTCAGGGCGAACGGCAGCAGCCCGATGGGATTCATGTACCCCTGCGGACCGGCAGCGAAATAATCCTGAGCCAGTCGGTCATGGAAAAGCAGATATGCCGAATAAGCGTGATAACTGAAGTAATCCCATGGCGTATCGCGCCCCATCTTCAGCACGAGCGCCATCGACGCGATGATCGTCAACATGCAGTACAGGAGAAGTCCAGCAGGCCGATGCCAGGACCAGCGTTCGGCGAGCGGGTGGTGAGGCATGGAAGCCATCTGCAAAATCCAGGTCGGGCCACTGATCCGCGCACGCGCGGCGGATCGGTCGGGCAAAAAAGAGCCCCGCGGTGCGGGGCTCCTGGTACATTCCCAGCCGCTCGTTGAGCGGCCAGCCGGGGCCGATTAGCCGCCCTGGCAAGTACCCGGACGGTACTTGGAATCGATCGAGCCGCCGCACACCCAGTCAATCTGCTGGTTGCTGCTGTTGTAGTTCGCGGTCAGAGTGATGTTGCCGGTAACGCCCGGGATCGCCTGCGAAGTAGCGGTGATCTTGGTACCGTCCCAGGCGACGCTGGTGACGTACTTGGAGGACGAGCTCTCCGGCTGCCAGCTGGCGGCCGGCAGGGTGCCGGTACCTGCAGCGTACTCGGAGACCGAAGTACGAGCCGACGAGGCGGCCAGGATCACTTCCGAGACCTTCGCCTTCTTGGTGTAGTCGGAGTAGGCCGGCAGCGCGATGGCGGCCAGGATGGCGATGATCGCCACAACGATCATCAGTTCGATCAGGGTAAAGCCCTGCTGCTTCTTCATGAGTACATCCCCTAGAGGTTGGTTGGTGAAAGGCGTCCTTCCGGGACTTCCGTTTGTTGGCTTCGGCCACCCCGACAGGAAGATCCTGCCGGGTACCGGACGCAGGTAGCGTGCCAACTTTCTGACGTGCCCCGAAATACTCCCCGGGGCAATCATCGCAGCTGGCGACGGGATTGGAAGCCCCTGTTGCTCGCTTTGCGACCCAAACGGCGATGTGACGCAAAAGGTCACTTTTCGCCCTGCACCGCCAGAAGGTTCGCCCCGGTTGGCCCGGACGGCGACGAACATCACAGGACGGCCTCTGCCTCGAACCGCGGACCGTGACCACCGGCACGCTTCGCCCGCCCCCTGTATTACTCCTCCCAGAACCGGCTACCATGCAGCGGTACTCCGGCCTGGGGATGGCTGGAACGGGGAAAACCTAATGTCCGTAGCGCGCAGCGCCATCAAGAAAGAGCCTGTCAACCGCAGTACCAGCCTGATGCAGCCGTTTGTCTGGGAGGGAACGGACAAGCGCGGCGTCAAGATGAAGGGTGAACAGCCGGCCAAGAACGCGAACGCGCTTCGCGCCGAGCTTCGCAAGCAGGGCATCAGTCCCACCACCGTGAGGCCCAAGCCCAAGCCGCTGTTCGGCAGCGCCGGCAAGCCAGTAAGCCCAAAGGACATCGCCTTCTTCAGCCGCCAGATGGCGACGATGATGAAGTCCGGTGTGCCCATTGTCGGTGCCCTCGAAATCATCGGCGGCGGCCAGAAGAACCCGCGCATGAAGAAGCTGGTCGGGGACATCCGCACCGACATCGAGGGTGGTTCTTCGCTCTACGAAGCGATCAGCAAGCACCCGGTGCAGTTCGACGAGCTCTACCGCAACCTGGTGCGTGCCGGCGAAGGCGCCGGCGTGCTGGAAACCGTGCTCGATACGATCGCGACCTACAAGGAAAACCTCGAGGGCCTGAAGTCCAAGATCAAGAAGGCGCTGTTCTATCCCGCGATGGTGGTGGCCGTGGCGATCATCGTCAGCTCCATCCTGTTGATCTTCGTTGTGCCCATGTTCGAACAGGTCTTCCGGGAATTCGGTGCTGAATTGCCTGCATTTACCCAGATGATCGTAGCAGTGTCGAACATCATGGTCTCGTACTGGTGGCTCATGCTGATCGTGGCGGGCGGCACGGCCTTCGGGCTACTGTATGCCTACAAGCGCTCGCCCAAAATGCAGCACACGATGGATCGCCTGATCCTCAAGGTCCCGGTGATCGGCCAGATCATGCACAACAGCTCGATCGCCCGCTTCGCCCGCACCACGGCCGTCACCTTCAAGGCCGGCGTGCCCTTGGTCGAGGCCCTGGGCATCGTCGCCGGCGCCACCGGCAACAAGATCTATGAACAAGCCGTCCTGCGCATGCGCGACGACGTGTCGGTCGGCTATCCGGTCAACATGGCGATGAAGCAGGTCAACCTGTTCCCGCACATGGTCGTGCAGATGACCGCCATCGGCGAAGAGGCCGGCGCGCTGGACACCATGTTGTTCAAGGTCGCCGAGTACTATGAGCAGGAAGTCAACAACGCCGTCGATGCCTTGAGCAGCCTGCTGGAACCGATGATCATGGTCTTCCTGGGCGTCATCGTCGGCGGCATGGTCATCGGCATGTACCTGCCCATCTTCAAGCTTGGCGCAGTCGTCGGATAAGAATTAATGGCATTTCTCGACCAGCATCCCGGCCTCGGCTTTCCCGCCGCGGCCGGACTGGGACTGCTGCTGGGCAGTTTCCTGAACGTGGTGATCCTGCGCCTGCCCCGGCGCATGGAGTGGCAGTGGAAGCGCGACGCGCGCGAGATCCTGGACGAGCCGGACATCTACGAGCCGCCGCCGCCGGGGATCGTGGTCGAGCCGTCGCATTGTCCGCACTGCAAGCACAAGCTGTCCTGGTACGAGAACATCCCCGTATTCAGCTGGCTGGCCCTGCGCGGCAAGTGCCGGCACTGCCATGCGCCGATCTCCATCCAGTACCCGCTGGTCGAGTTGCTGACCTCGGTGCTGGTGGTGGCCAGCGTCTGGCGGTTCGGCTTTGGCTGGCAGGGTTTCGGCGCGATCGTGTTGAGTTGCTTCCTGATCGCCCTGTCCGGTATCGACCTGCGGACCCGCCTGCTGCCGGACCAGCTCACCCTGCCGCTGATGTGGCTGGGCCTGATCGCGTCGATGGACAACCTCTACATGCACGCCAAGCCGGCGCTGATCGGCGCGGCTGTCGGCTATTTCTCGCTGTGGGCGGTGTGGTGGCTGTTCAAGCAGCTGACCGGCAAGGAAGGCATGGGCCATGGCGACTTCAAGCTGCTCGCCGCGCTTGGCGCCTGGTGCGGGTATAAGGGCATCCTGCCGATCATCCTGATTTCTTCGGTGGTGGGCGCGATCATCGGCTCGATCTGGCTGGCTTCGCGCGGCCGCGATCGCGCCACGCCGATCCCGTTCGGCCCCTACCTGGCGATCGCCGGCTGGATCGTGTTCTTCTGGGGCGACCAGATCGTCGGCGGCTACCTGCAGTTCGCCGGCCTGCGCTGACCGCGGGCAGCGCGCGATGAGCCGTTTCGTGGTCGGGCTGACCGGGGGCATCGCCTCCGGCAAGAGTGCGCTGACCACCCAGTTCGAGGCCTTGGGCGCGATCGTGGTCGACGCCGATGTGGTCGCGCGCGAGGTGGTCGAACCCGGCCCCGTGCTGTCGGCGATCGCCGAGCGTTTCGGTACCCACGTCATTCAGCCCGACGGCCGCCTGGATCGTCGCGCACTGCGCGAGCTGGTATTCGCCGACGAGGAGCTGCGGCTGGCCCTGGAGGCGATTACCCACCCGGCCATCCGCGAGCGCCTGCATCAGCGCTGCCGCGCGGCCGAAGGACCGTACGCCATCGCCGCGATCCCGCTGCTCACCGAGGCCGGCGGCCGCAGCACCTACCCCTGGCTGGACCGGATCGTGGTCGTCGATACGCCGGTCGAGGTGCAGCACGCCCGGCTGATGCAGCGCGACGGCATCAGCGCCGAGCTGGCCGACCGCATGATTGCCGCCCAGGCCAGCCGCGGGCAACGGCTGGCGATCGCCGACGATGTGGTGGTCAATGATGGCCACGTCGGATCACTGGCTGGCGCTGCGGAAACCCTGGACCGCCGCTATCGGGAACTGAGCGCGCTCAAGCGCTAGGCACCCGCGGCGGCGCCGGATGCCGGCAACGAGTGCCGCACCCCGAACATCAGCGTGGCCACCACACCGCGCTCCTGGCCCGGCCGCACATTGACATTCCAGCCGTACAGATCACATAGCCGGCTGACGATCGACAGTCCGATGCCGCCGCCCTGCGAATGCCCGGCATGAGTGCCGCGGTAGCCGCGCTGGAACAGCTTGGCAGCGTCTTCCTCGCTGAGGCCTGGGCCCGAGTCGATGACTTCGACCGAATCCGCCAGCACCCGCACCCGCACCTGGCCTTCGTGGGTGTACTTGACCGCGTTGCCGATCAAATTGCCCAGCGCCACCGACAATGCCGAATCCGGGGCGTCGATGACCAGGCCGCGCTCGCCCTCCAGCAGCAACTCCAGCGGCTTGCCGCCGAGCTGCGCGCGATGCGCGTCCAGCAATTGTTCGGCCACCTTGGCGACATTGCTGCTGCCCTGCCCGCGCTCATTGCGCGAGAGCAGCAGCAGCGCGCCGATCAGATCGGTGCATTGCTGCTCGGCACGCTGGATACGGCGCAGGCGCTGCTGCACCTTCTCATCGAGGCTGGGCCGTGTCAGCAGCAGCTCCGTGGCGCCGCGGATGACGGCCAACGGCGTGCGCAGTTCGTGGCTGACGTCGGCATTGAACTCGCGGTCGCGCTGCACGACCTCGGTGAGCCGCCCCGAATAGTCGTCCAAAGCCTCGGCGAGCTGCCCGACTTCGTCGTCCGGGAAATGCGGTGCCAGTGGCTGCGGATCGCTGGTGCCACCGCGGTAGGCACGCAAGCGCGCGGCCAGGTCGGACACCGGCCGCATGACCTTGGACGCCGACCACCAACCCAGCACCAGCGACAACGCACTGAACACCAGCACGGAAACGATCAATGCGCGCTTGAGCTGCTGCTCGCTGCGCATCGTCTGCCCCATGTCGTAGGCGATGAAGAACCAGGCATCAGGGGTCTTGCGCACGCCCACCTTGTACGAGAACGGCCTGCCATCCGGGCCATCGCCGGTAATGCTGTGGATGCCATCCTCCAGGTGTTCCCACTCGGGATAGTCGCGACGCAACCCTTCGAGCCGGTCAGGGCGGTACACGAATGCCCGCATCTGGTAGACCGGCAGATCCGGCGTCCGGCTCGGGTCCATGTAGAAACGGCGGGCGAATTCCTCGATGTTGTTGTTCAGCACGTCTTCGACGAGCTGGTTCTCCACGCGCGCCTTCGCCCAATTCGTCGCAAACGCGAACAGCGCCGTCAGGCCGAAGCCCAACAGCACGAACGAGAGGATGATGCGGCTGCGGAGCCGGCGCCGATAGCGCCCGCGCTTGCTGGCGGGCGCGGCGGTACTGCTGTCAGGCATCGGGCGCGGCGATCCGGTAACCGATGCCATGGCGGGTCTGGATCAGTGGCACGTCGAACGGCTTGTCGACCACCGCGCGCAGGCCATGGATATGCACGCGCAGCGAATCGGAATCAGGCAACTCTTCGCCCCACACCCGGGTTTCCAGCTCTTGCCGGGTCACCACTGCCGGCGACGCCTCCATCAGTGCCTGCAGGATCTTCAGCGCGGTCGGGTTGAGCTGCAGCAGCTTGCCGCGGCGCCGGACCTCGAGCGTGTCCAGGTTGTATTCCAGGTCGCCGGTCTCCAGCACGCGCGTGTGCACGCCCTTGCCGCGCCGCGACAATGCGTTCAGGCGAACCTCGACTTCCTGCAGCGCGAACGGCTTGATCAGATAATCGTCCGCGCCGGAATCGAACCCGGCGAGCTTGTTGTCGAGCGAATCACGCGCGGTCAGCATCAGCACCGGCGTCTGCTTGCGCGCCTCGTTGCGCAGCTTGCGGCAGACCTCGATGCCGTCCATGCCGGGCAGGTTGAGGTCCAGGACGATGGCATCGAAGTCGTGGACGACGGCCAGGTGCAGTCCGGTCACGCCATCGGCGGCGAAATCCACCGTATGGCCGCGATCCTCAAGGTAGTCACCCAGGTTGGCGGCGATGTCGCTGTTGTCTTCGATTACCAGAATTCGCACTTGGTTGTTCCTTTGCTGTTCTTTCGGGTAGGTCCTGCTGCGCAGGTCGTCCAATCCTTGCTTGCCCCCTCCTCTCCCGCCTGCCGACGGCTTGCGACCGTCATGCGTTGGAAGGGGAACACATCGGAGCCGACCGTGGCCTGGCGCCGGCAATGAGCCGACTATCATCCTTGGCCCTTGTCAAAATCTCATTCACGGGCGCCTGGCCGTTCAATGTTGAGACCTACCCGGCGGCGGAAAGTTGCGGCCGCCACCCGCCAGAACGTCAAACGGCGCCGTGCAGGCGCCGCGACCGCATGGGCGGAAAGCCCGGACCCGGCAAGCCAGCGCCCCCTGGAGTTGCGACGCCTTGGCATCTGGACAGCTCCGTCATGGGGCGAACCCCGGGGTATGGCTGCCGGGAAGCCGGCCGCGCAGGGCGCGGTCAGCTTCCCGGCGAATGGCTCAGCGGCCGATGCTCGGGCTGCTCGTCAACTGGCGCTGCTGCAGGTCGCGCGTGGCTTTTTCGCCCTGTTCGCGCAGGCGACGACGCTCGGCGACCGTCATGCACTTGGAGGTGATGCGATTGGAGCCCATCTGGCGCTCGCGCTCGCAGACCACGCGGCTGTCATCCTTCGCGTTGGTCAGCAACGTATTGACGATTTCCTGGTCGTTGAACGCCTGGTTCTGCGCTTCCGGGGTCAGCGGATGGCCATTGGCGTTCTCCAACGCACCATTGATCCGGCCCAGCGCTTCACGCACGCGGCCGCGGTTTTCCGGTGAAATTTCGGCAAAGGTTTCGCCGTCATTCATTTGTTCGTTGATCTTCTTCAGCTGCTTGTCCACGACGTCCGGCGAATTGTGCAGATCCAGCGGAACGGCGACGGGAGCGGCGACGGCACTGCCCGCCAGGGCGAACGAAGCCAGGACAAGAGTGCGAACCAACCAATTCATGAAAGGCCTTCCTTGTGTTAAGTGGAGACAGAGGAGATCGGACTGTAATCGATGCACCGGACCGGGTAAATCGGCCGCCCCTGTGAGCGAAACGCAAAGAAAAGCCCAGGCGCGGCCCGCGCCTGGGCTGAAGTCATCCCGATTCACCGTTTTCCTGCGAGGGCAGAGCTGCGGTGTCGATGAGGCTAGCCCCTGGGCAATTAAACGATCGTTAAATTTTCACTAAGAGGTTGCCGGTCGACGGCTTTTTTCCGACCGTGGCGGTTCCGGGCGCGCCTGCTCCAGCCGGGCGATGATCGCCCCGGCCACATCCACCCCGCAGACCGCCTCGACCCCTTCCAGGCCGGGGGTCGAATTGACCTCCAGCACCAGCGGGCCGCGCTTGGCGCGGATCAGGTCCACGCCAGCCACTTCCAGGCCCAGCGCGCGCGCCGAGCGCACCGCGACGTCCTGCTCCTGCGCGGTGGCCACGGCCAGGGCCGCGGTGCCGCCCAGATGAAGATTGGAGCGGAAATCGCCATCGGCAGCCTGCCGGCGCATCGCCGCCACCACCCGGTCGCCGACCACAAAGCACCGCAGGTCCGCGCCATCGGCCTCGCCGATGAATTCCTGGACCAGGAAATTGGCGTACAGGCCCCGCAGCGCCTCGACGACGCCGCGCGAGGCGCTGGCCTTCTCGGCCAGGATCACCCCGGCGCCCTGCGCGCCCTCGTTCAGTTTGATGACGTGCGGCGGCGGGCCCAACATCGACAGCAGGTCCTGGGTGTCGTCCGGGTTGTCGCCGAACACCGTCACCGGCATGTCGATGCCCTGCGCGGCGAGCAACTGGTGCGCGCGCAGCTTGTCGCGCGCGCGCAGGATCGCGTCGGATGGATTCGGCGTGTAGGTGCCCATCATTTCGAACTGGCGCAGCACCGCGGTGCCGTAGCGGGTCACCGAGGCACCGATGCGCGGGATCACCGCGTCGTAGCCGGTGATCGGCTTGCCCCGGTAGTGCAGCGAGAACTGGCCGGCGGCGATGCGCATGTAGCAGCGCAGCGGGTCGAGCAGACGCACCGTATGACCGCGCGCGCGCGCGGCCTCCACCAGCCTCCGGGTGGAGTACAGCCTGCTGTTGCGGGAAAGAATGGCGAGCTTCATCGCGACCGTTGCGCGGAGCGGTCCGGACGCATCTTGCCCGGTCCGGTGGCGTGCTGCCTCAGGCCCGTGTGGTGCCTGGAAGATGGAGCGGGCGAAGGGAATCGAACCCTCGTCAGTAGCTTGGGAAGCTACAGCTCTACCATTGAGCTACGCCCGCGCGGCGTGGGCGCCAGTCTAGGCGGCGGTGCCGTGGAACGCAACGCGCGGCATACCCTCATCCGCCCTACGGGCACCTTCTCCCGCAAGCGGGAGAAGGGAACGTTGCGTTGCCCTCATCCGCCCTGCGGGCACCTTCTCCCGCAAGCGGGAGAAGGGAACGTCTCTCCGCTCCCTCTCCCGCTTGCGGGAGAGGGTTGGGGTGAGGGCGCTGTCCGCTGGCAGTTAGAAGCTACCGCTGAAGTTCGCGAAGAACGTCACGTCGCGCGCATCCTTCTGCGCGGTGGTGCTGGTCACGCCGAAGTTGCTCTGCAGGCCCCACAGGCCGGTGCGCGCACCGAGCACGATCGTGGCGTAGTCGCGATCGAAATCCAGGCCGGGCACGTAGAAGGTGCCGACGTCGGGCATGGTCTGCAGCCAGGCGCTGGCCTGCTCGTTGTCCTCGAACTCGTGGTCGTAGGTCACCTGCAGGTAGGGCTTGACCGCCGAGCCGTCGAGGCGGAACTGCCAGCCGACGCGGCCGACCAGCGAATCGATATCCTGGTCGTTGTAGCCCAGCGCGGTCGCACTGACATTGTTTTCCTCGTAACCGTCGAGCTCGATCTTCTGGTAGGTCAGGCCGACCACCGGACCGTGCTTGAAGCTGCCCTCGCCCAGCTCGTAGCCGGCGTTGAGGGCGGCGGTCAGGTTGGTGCCGTCCGGCGAACCCTTGTGCTCGCGGGTGGCCGGGCCGAGCTGGACCTTGCGGGTGACGTCGTAGCCCAGCCAGCTGTAGCTGAGCTGCGCGTTGACCCACACCGGGCCGGTGTACCAGCCCAGGAAAGCGCCGACGGTGGTGTCGTCCTGGGTGAAGTCGCCACGGCTGTTGCCGAAGTCCGCGTCCAGGCGGCCGTAGCCGGCGAAGCCGCCGAACACCAGGTCGCCGCGGCTCCAGTCGATGCCGAACAGGCCGGCCGGGGCCAGCCCGTCATACAGGTCGGCATGGTCGTAGCGCTGCATGTCGCCGCGCACGCTGCCCCACCAACGCATGCCGTCGGCGTCGGGCTTGCCGTCCAGGTGCCAGGCGACCTGGTCGGCACGGGCGCGGCCGATGACCGACGCCGAATGGCTCAGGACCTGCTGCAGGCGCGGCGCGTCGAGCACCGAGATCGCGTACTGGCCCAGGATCTGGTGGGTGGCGGTGGTCGGGTGCACGCCATCGGCGAACAGCCAGGTGTTCTGCGCGTTCGGCTCGGCCAGGCTGGTCGGGTTGCAGGTCGGCAGCACCGCGGTGCAGGCCTGGCCGGTGACGTTGGTGAAACCGTAGGTGCCCGGGCTGGCGACGATTTCCTGCAGGATGTGGAAGGTATCCAGCGGGATCACGTTGAGGCCGGCGCTCTTCAGGCCGGCGAACAGCGCGTTGTTGTAGGCGGTGGCCAGGGCGGTGCCCTGCGCCATGCCGAGCGCGCCGCCGGCGCGCGCGGACGGGGTCAGGCCGATGTCCGGCAGGGTCGGCACGAGCACGTAGCGCGCGCCGGCCGATTCCAGCGTGCCGACGATGCCGACCTGCGCGGCCACCGCGCTGCCCAGCGTGGCCTGCAGCGGGGCGCCCTGCTGGATCGCGAACAGGTCGTTGGCGCCGCCCCAGACGGTGTACAGCGTATTCGGGTTGGCCTTGCCGCCATTGGCGGTGAGGTAGGCGTTGACCTGGCTGGTCAGCGACGGCGCCGAGCCCAGCGCGGTGACGTTGACCGCAGCGACGCGGGCGCCACCGGCGGCGTAGTTGTCGCCGCTCTGGCCGTTGCCGTTGGGGCTGGCGTTGGTGCCGTAGTAGTCGGCCACGTACTCGGACCACACCCAGCCCGGGTTGGTCGTGAACTTGCCGGTGACCGGCTGCACGCTGGCCGGCAGCAGCGGCCGGTAATAGCCGCTGTCGGTGAGGCTGTCGCCGAAGAAGACAGTCTGGTCGAAGGCGGAGTCGGCAAAGGCCGGGGCCGCGGCCAGGGCGATGGCGACAGCCATGAGGGAACGGATCGGGCGGAACGACGAAGACATCGGGAACTCCCTGTGGGCGTTGATTGGGCCGCGGCAAGCCGGCATGCGTACGCCGGCGAATGGTGCATATTTCCACCACCCCGCCTGGCGCTCACGCTGCACTGCCGCATCAGGATCCCAAGTGTCCAGCCCGGGACCCAAATGAAATCGCGCGCCGAAGCGACGCGCGATGGAATAATGATCCCATGGATATCCAACTCAATGGCAAGACCCGCCAGATTCCGCAAAGCACCACGCTGGCCGCACTGCTCGCCGGCGAAGGCCTGGCCGAGCGTCGCGTGGCCATCGAAGTCAACGGCGAGATCGTCTCGCGCGGCCGCCATGGCGAGCACCGCCTGCAACCCGGCGACCGGGTCGAGATCGTCCACGCCCTCGGCGGCGGCTGATCGGCGCACGCATTGCAAGACACCCACACGAACGATCCGGCAGCTTGGCCGAAGCATTTGCCGGCGCTGCGGGTACCCGCGGTCGCGGCTGAAGCCGCTCCTACAACTTCACGCCAGCCGTCTCGGCGCGTGGCGGGTCCTCGACGCTAATCAAGCCCTGCGATGGGTGATAATTGGGCGATGAACGCCCCTACCCCTCATGATCCGCTGGTCATCGCCGGCAAGACCTATCGTTCGCGACTGCTGACCGGCACCGGCAAGTTCAAGGACCTCGAAGAAACCCGCCTGGCCACCGAAGCCGCGGCCGCGCAGATCGTCACCGTGGCGATCCGCCGGGTGAACATCGGCCAGAACGCCGGCGAGCCCAACCTGCTCGACGCGTTGCCGCCGGACCGTTACACGATCCTGCCCAACACGGCCGGCTGCTACACCGCCGACGACGCCGTGCGCACCTGCCGGCTGGCGCGCGAACTGCTGGACGGCCACAACCTGACCAAACTCGAAGTGCTGGGCGACCAGAAGACCCTGTACCCGGACGTCGTGCAGACGCTGAAGGCCGCCGAGATGCTGGTCGCCGACGGCTTCGAGGTGATGGTCTACACCAGCGACGACCCGATCCTGGCCAAGCGCCTGGAGGAGATCGGCTGCGTGGCGGTGATGCCGCTGGCCGCACCGATTGGCTCGGGCCTGGGCATCCAGAACCGCTACAACCTGCTGGAAATCATCGAGAACGCCAAGGTGCCGATCATTGTCGACGCCGGCGTGGGCACCGCCTCGGACGCGGCGATCGCGATGGAGCTGGGTTGCGATGGCGTGTTGATGAATACCGCCATCGCCGGCGCGCGGCAGCCGGTGTTGATGGCCAGCGCGATGCGCAAGGCGATCGAAGCCGGCCGCGAAGCGTTCCTGGCCGGGCGCATCCCACGCAAGCGCTACGCCAGCGCGTCTTCGCCGGTCGACGGACTGGTCGGCTGATGATCGATCGATGACTGATCCATTCTCCAGCACGGGCGCCAAGGCCCCGCCGAAACCATTCACCGTCACCGAAGGGCGCCGAGAAGTGCGCAGCTTCGTGCTGCGGCAGGGGCGCTTCACCCCGGCGCAGCAGCGCGCCTTCGATGCGCTGTGGCCGCGCTTCGGCTTCGATTTCAGCGGCCAGCCGCGCGACCTGGATGCCGCGTTCGGACGGACCGCGCCGAAGGTGCTGGAAATTGGCTTCGGCAACGGCGCTGCGCTGCGTTTCGCCGCGCAACAGGATCCGTCGCGCGACTACATCGGCATCGAAGTGCATGCGCCCGGCGTGGGCCGGCTGCTCAATGCGCTGGACGAAGACGGCAGCGCGCACGTGCGCCTCTACCACCACGACGCGGTCGAGGTGCTGGAAAAGGAAATCGCCGACGGCGCGCTGGACGAGGTGCGGATCTACTTTCCCGACCCTTGGCACAAGAAGCGCCACAACAAGCGCCGCCTGATCCAGCCGGCGTTCGCCGCACTGCTGGTGCGCAAGCTGCGCGCGGGCGGGCGGCTGCACGCGGCCACCGACTGGCACGACTACGCCGAGCAGATGTGGGACGTGCTCGACGCGACCGAAGGCCTGGTCAACCGCGCCGGCCCGCGCGGTCATGTCGAACGACCGGCCTGGCGCCCGCAGACGCATTTCGAGACGCGCGGGCAGAAGCTCGGCCACGGCGTCTGGGATCTGCTCTACGATCGCCCTTGAACAACGCAACCAAACGCAGCTATTGATCCACGCCTGAGCCGACAGAGAACCGGAATTCGCTGCGAACATGGAAACCGCGCTGACGCTGACCAACGACATGAAGCTGGTGCTGGCGTTGGTCGGCTTCACGATGGCGATGTTCCTGTTCGAGCGGATCCGCGCCGACGTGGTGGCGCTGATCGTGCTGGTGGTGCTGGGCGTGACCGGCCTGGTCGCGCCGGAGGAGATCTTCGGCGGCTTCTCCGGTAACGCGGTGATGAGCATCGTGGCCACCACGATCCTCGGCGCGGGGCTGGAACGCACCGGCGCCCTCAACCGCCTGGCCTCCTGGCTGCTGCGCCGCTCGCACGGCAAGGAAAAGCGGCTGATGACGATGACCCTGGCCATTTCCGGCCTGAATTCGTCCTTCATGCAGAACCCGTCGGTGATGGCGCTGTACCTGCCAGTAGCTTCGCGGCTGGCCGCGCGCACCGGCCTGACCCTGCAGCGCCTGCTGCTGCCGATTTCCTCGGCCATCGTGATGGGCGGCGCGCTGACCATGGTCGGCAACTCGCCGCTGATCCTGCTCAACGACCTGTTGGCCTCGGCCAACAACAACCTGCCCTCGGGCATGGCCGTCATCGAACCGTTGCGCATGTTCGCGCCGTTGCCGGTGGGCGTGGCGCTGCTGGTGGCCGCCCTGCTGTATTTCCGCTGGTACGGCGACCGCAAGCTGGTCGAGGAAGAGACCCTCGCCAACGACGGCGTCACCCCCGCGCGCACCGAAAGTTATTTCGCCAAGACCTACGGCATCGAAGGCGATGTGTTCGAACTGGTGGTCAGCGCCGAGAGCCCGCTGGTCGGCATGACCCTGGGCGAGGCCGAGAACCTGCACGACGCGCCGCTGATGCTGGCGCTGAAGACCGGCAACGACACCCGCCTGGCGCCACCGGCGGACATGCGGATCTGGGTCGGCAGCGTGCTCGGGGTGATGGGGCCGCGCCAGGAGGTCGTCGACTTCGCGCAAAACCAATTCCTGCGCATGTCCTCGCGGCTGCGCAACCTGGGCGACCTGTTCAATCCCAGCCGGGCCGGCATCTCCGAGGCGCTGATTCCGCCGAACTCGCGCTTCATCGGCAAGAGCGCCGGCGAACTGCGGCTGCGCAAGCAAAGCGGCATCAGCCTGCTGGCGATCAACCGCGACAAGCAGGTGATCCGCGAAGACGTGCGCACGGTGCCGCTGCGCGCCGGCGACATGCTGGTCTTCCACAGCATCTGGCAGGACCTGGGCCAGGCCGCCGAAACCCGTGATTTCGTCGTGGTCACCGACTATCCCAAGGGCGAGCAGCGGCCGCACAAGTTCAAGATCGCGATGGCGATCTTCGCGCTGACCATCCTGATCGCGTTGACCTCCAAACTGCCGGTGGCGCTGACCCTGATGACCGGCGTGGCCGGCATGCTGATCACCGGCGTGCTGCGCATGGACGAGGCCTATGCCTCGATCAACTGGAAGACGGTGTTCCTGATGGCCGGGTTGATTCCCCTGGGCTGGGCGATGGACAGCAGCGGCACCGCGGCCTGGGTCGCCGGCCACACCATCGAACGGCTGCCCGAAGGCGTGCCGGTGTGGGCGCTGGAGATCGCCCTGGCCCTGCTGACCACTGCGTTCTCGCTGGTGATCAGCCATGTCGGGGCCACCATCGTGATGGTCCCGATCGCGGTGAACCTGGCGCTGGCGGCCGGCGGCAACCCGACCGCGTTCGCGCTGATCGTGGCGTTGTCGGCGTCCAACAACCTGATGACCGCCTCCAACCCGGTGATCTCGATGATCACCGGCCCGGCCAACTACACCCCGCGCGAGCTGTGGCGTGTCGGCGGGCCGCTGTCGCTGATCTATGCGCTGGTGATGGTCGGCACCATCCACCTGATGTTCTGGTGGTCGCCGACCTGAGGCCGGCACGGCTCAGCCGGCCAGGCGCACCTGGCCGTCGCTGACCGTCAGCGCGACCGCGCGCAGCCGGTCGCCGCGACAGGGGCCAGCCACGCAATTGCCGTGTTCGAGTTCGAATGACGCCCCGTGCGCGGCGCAGACCAGATACCCGGTCGCGCTCTTGAGGAACTGGCCTGGCGCCCAGTCCAGGCGGCGCCCGGCATGCGGGCAGACGTTGAGCCAGCCGCGCACCTGGTCGCCCTGCCGATACAGCACCAGCGACTCGGCATCGCCGTCCAGCATCGCTTCCACCTCCAGGAAACCACCGTCGGGCAACTGCGCCAGGCTAGCGAGGACGGACGGATCAGGATCGGCGAAAGACATGACAACGGACTTGCGGCAATGGGTCGCCATTGTGGCATGCGCCGCAAGCTGGCGAAAAAACCGCCATTGCGTCGTTTTTTTGACGCCGCAAACCCTTGATCTGCAAAGGCCATCACGTTGCTTAACTAATTTTTCACTCACGCCGCAATCACGGACCCGATACTGCGCCCTGGCTCCCCCAGGCAAAGCACCGCCATGCGCAGCTCCTTTTTTCAGTTCGGCAATGTCCGCACGCTGTTCGAACCCCGCAAGCCCCGGCATCCGCTGGTCCGGCTTGCCGCGGGTCTGGTCGGCCTGGCGATCCTGGCCGTACTGATCTTCTTCGGCGTCTTCGTGGGCGCGGCCATGATCCTGGTCGGCATCACCTGGAAGCTGTTGAGCCGCTCGCGCCGCCAGGCCACGCCGGCGCGCGAGGTAGTCGAGGGCGAATACCGCGTGGTGCGCAGGAGCGCCCTGCCGCTGTCGCGCTGAGCCCGCCGCCTGGCCGGGCCGTCCGGCCGGCCGTTGCAGCGGCTAGACTTCGACGTCCCAGCCCGAGGACGTGCCGCATGACCCAAGACGTGATCCCAGCCGCACCGACGCCGCGTATTCCGGTGGTCGGCGGTGGCACCTTCCCGGTCCGCCGCGTCTATTGCGTGGGCCGCAATTTCGCCGACCACGCCCGCGAAATGGGCGCCAGCGCACCGGCTTCGGCCGCCGAGCGCGGCCACCCGATCTTTTTCATGAAACCGGCCGACGCGATTGTCGTCGGGCATGGCGATGAAATCCCCTACCCGCCCGGCACCACCGACCTGCACCACGAAGTGGAGCTGGTGGTGGCGATCGGACGCGACGCTCCCGCCGGCGTGCTGCCGGTCGAGCAGGCCGAGGCGCTGGTCTACGGCTATGGCGTCGGACTGGACCTGACCCGCCGCGACCTGCAGGCCGCGGCCAAGGCCAAGGGCCAGCCTTGGGATACCGCCAAGGGCTTCGACTACTCCGCACCGGTCAGCGAACTGGTGCATGCCGGCGAAGTCGGCGCACTGGAAGCGTTGAACCTCTCGCTGGAAGTCAACGGCGAAGTCCGTCAGCAGTCGCTGCTCGACCAGATGATCTGGAACGTGCCGGAGATCCTGCACGAGTTGTCGCTGCTCTACGCACTCAAGGCCGGCGACCTGGTGTTCATGGGCACCCCCGCCGGCGTCGCGGCACTGCAGCCGGGCGACCGCTTCAGTGCGCGACTGGAGAATGTGGCCGAGCGCCATGGCGTCATCGCACGCTGACTTCAACGCGGTTAGCATCGTGGCCGCCCATTCGTCTGCGAGGAATGCTTCATGGGAATGCTGAAAGAGTTCAAGGATTTCGCCATGCGCGGCAACGTCATCGACCTCGCCGTGGGCGTGGTGATCGGCGCGGCCTTCGGCAGGATCGTCACCTCGCTGGTGGAGAAGATCATCATGCCGCCGATCGGCTGGCTGATCGGCGGCGTCGACCTGTCGAAGATGGCCTGGGTGCTGGCGCCCGCGCGCCTGGGCGAGGACGGCAAGGAAATCCCGGCCGTGGTCATCGGCTACGGCGATTTCCTCAACACCATCGTGCAGTTCGTGATCGTCGCCTTCGCGATCTTCCTGCTGGTCAAGGCCATCAACCGCCTGGCCCACAAGCAGGAAGCCGCACCGGCGCCGCCGAGCGAAGAAGTGGTGTTGCTGCGCGAGATCCGCGACTCCCTGAAGAAGTGACGCAGTGCGCGGGAGGCGTGACCTCCCGCACAGGGAAGGCAAGCCGCCGGCTGCTAGGCTCGCGGCTTTCCCGCTCCGGAGCCCCCCATGCGTCGCCTTGCTGTCGCCATCGCTGCTCTGTTCGCCTCCACTGGCGCCTGCGCCGCCGACGTCACCACGATCCCGCCGAAGGCGCTGGCCACCGCCGCGCAACTGCGCGAGCAGGCGCTGGCTGACAACACCGCCTGGCAGGTCACCGAATCGCTGACGACCGAAGTCGGCCCGCGCATCGCCGGTAGCGAAGCCGATGCGCGCGCCGTGACCTGGGCGAAGGCGAAGTTCAAGTCGCTGGGCTTCGACAAGGTGTACACCGAGCCGGTGACGTTTCCGAAATGGGAGCGTCGTGGCGAACAGGCGCAGGTGCTGGGCGCGCATGCGCAGCCCTTGCGCCTGACCGCGCTGGGCGGCAGCCCGGGCGGCACGGTTGAAGGCGAAGTCGTGCGCTTTGCCGACCTGGCGGCGTTGAAGGCCGCGCCGGAAGGTTCGCTGGCCGGCAAGATCGCCTTCGTCGATTACCAGATGACCCGCAAGCGCGACGGCGCCGACTACAGCCAGGGCGGCGCGGTGCGCAGCCGTGCGCCGTCCGAGGCGATCCGCAAGGGTGCGGTCGGCTTCGTGATGCGCTCGGCGGGCACCGACTCGCACCGCGTGCCGCATACCGGCATCACCCGCTTCGACGACGGCCTGACCCCGGTGCCGTCGGCCGCGCTGGCCATGCCCGACGCCGACCAGTTGACCCGCCTGCTGGCCAAGGGCCCGACCCGGGTTCGCCTGAGCCTGGATTGCGGCTGGGACGGCACGGCAACTTCCTACAACGTCATCGGCGAGATCACCGGGCGCGAGAAGCCCAAGGAAGTGGTGGTGATCGGTGGTCACCTGGACTCCTGGGACCTGGGCACCGGTGCGATCGACGACGGCGCCGGGGTCGGCATCTCGATGGCCGCCGGCCACCTGATCGGCGAGCTCAAGCAGGCGCCCAAGCGCACCATCCGCGTGGTCGCGTTCGCCAATGAGGAGCAGGGCTTGTACGGCGGCAGGGCGTATGCCGAGGCGCGCGCCAAGGCCGGCGAGATCCCACTGCACCAGATCGGCGCCGAGAGCGACTTCGGCGCTGGTCGCATTTATGGCTTCAACACCGGCTCCGGCAATCCGGCTGGCTCGCGCGAAGCGACCCGGCAGATCGCCGAAGTGCTGGCGCCGCTGGGCATCGAATTCATGCCGGAAAAGGGCGGCCCGGGTCCGGACATCGGCCCGATCGCGGCCAAGGGCGGCGCCTGGGGCTGGCTGGCCCAGGACGGCACCGACTACTTCGACCTGCACCACACCGCCGACGACACGCTGGACAAGATCGACCCGAAGGCACTGGCGCAGAACGCGGCGGCCTATGCGGTGTTCGCGTATCTCGCGGCGGAGGCCGATGGCGGCTTCGGCAGCGAAGACAAGCCGACGGTGCCGCCGAACGAGTGAGTGCTGTCAGATGCTTATATGAAAAGGGCGGCCTTGGGCCGCCCTTTTTTTTGGTTCTTCTCCCATCAATGGGACGGCTGCAGCTTGCGCGGCTTGCGAGGTGGGGGTTGTTGAGGGGCGCGCTGTGCGGTTGCGGTGGGTGGTGTCGGCTTACGGTAGGGGCGCCGGGAAGGGGGGAAGAGAAAAGTCCGGCTCCCTATCGCCATCGGCCCCCGCCTAATCCCGCCTTCGAGAACGTCCCCACTGTAGGAGCGGCTTCAGCCGCGACCGCCAGTTCCCTCGGTCGCGGCTGAAGCCGCTCCTACAGGGGTTTCAGATGGGTGCGCCACTGCGCCATCAGCACCGCGGTGGCCGAGGCGACGTTGAGGCTTTCCACCGCGCCGCTGCCGGGGATGGACAGGCGCAGGTCGCAAGCCTGCGCCAGCGCGCGGTCCATGCCTTCGCCTTCGGCGCCGATCACATAGACCAGCCGCGACGGCAGCTTGGTCGCGAATACATCGTCACCGCCGTCGACCAGAGTCGCGGCGAGCACGAAGCCGGCGTCATGCAGCAGCTCGTCGGCACGCGCCGGCTTGGGCAGGCGCACCAGCGGCACTGCCTCGGCGCCGCCCTCGGCGACCCGCGCGGCCGCGCCAGACAAGGCCAGCGGCGAATGCTCGGGGAGCAGGATGCCGGCGGCGCCGAAGTGCGCCGCCGAGCGCAGGATCGCGCCGAAATTATGCGGATTGCCAACCCCGTCCAGCCACAGCAGCAGCGCCGGGCCGCGCCGCAGCGTATCCAGCCAGGCCTCCAGCGGCGGCGGGGTCTCGCGCTGGACATCGGCGACCACGCCCTCGTGATGCTGGCTGGCCGCGAGCTTGTCCAGATCGCCGGACTCGACCACGCGATAGCCGACCCGGTGCGCGACACACCACTTCAGCAACGGCTGCAGCCTGGGGATCATCGCCTCGGCCAGATACAGCTTGCGCAGCGCCGAGGGGCGCCGTTCGAACGCCGCACGCACGGCGTTGAGGCCGTATAGGCGCAGCTCTTCGCCACGGTTGGCCCGTTCCGGTTCGCGTTCGGCGGGGCGGCCCTGCCCCCGCGCGGGCTCATGGGCCGGCGCGACGCGGCCAGGCGCATCGCGACGCGGAGTTCGCGGCCCCTCCTGCGCAGGCGGGCGGGCCGGGTTCTGGCGGTGGGCTTTCCAAGGGTCGTTCACGGCGATTCCAATGCGAGGCACGGCGCGATGGCCGGAGCCGCATGATGCCCGGCGTGGCCGGGCACGTCACGCCCGCGGGCCGCGCGCTTGGCCGCCGCAAACGCAGAGCCCGGCCATGGCCGGGCTCCCTACAGCGGGAGGACGGTGGCAAGACGCGCACCGTCCGCAGGCGTCACTGGCGTGAACGCTCCTCCCAGAAATCGGCGTTCTTGATCCCGACCACCTTCGGATCGAACTGCGGATCCAGCCCGAGCTTCTTCTGCCGCTCGTAGTCGCGCAACGCCAGCAGCGCCGGTTTGCGCAGGATCACGATGGCGATGACGTTCAGCCAGGCCATCAGGCCGACGCCGATGTCGCCCAGCGCCCAGGCGACGCCGGCGTTGTGGAAGGCGCCGAACACCACCATCGACAGGATGCCCACGCGCAACAACAGCACCGTCAGCGGACGGCGGCGGCTGCCGTTGACGTAGCTGAGGTTGGTCTCGGCCATGTAGTAATAGGCCATGATCGTGGTGAAGGCGAAGAAGAACAGCGCCACCGCCACGAAGCCGGCGCCCCAGCCCGGCAGGATCGATTCCACTGCCGCCTGCGCGAATCCCGGGCCTTCCTCGACGCCGGGCACGCCGGCGTACAGCGGCTTGCCGCCGCCGGGCGCATACACGTTGTACAGGCCGGTGCTCAGGATCAGGAAGGCGGTGGAGGTGCACACCATCATGGTGTCGACGTAGATCGCGAACGCCTGCACGTAGCCCTGCTTGGCCGGGTGCGAGACCTCCGCCGCGGCGGCGGCGTGCGGGCCAGTGCCCTGCCCGGCCTCGTTGGCGTAGATGCCGCGCTTGACGCCCCATTCCACCGCCAGGCCCAGCAGGCCGCCGAACGCCGCGTGCGAGCCGAACGCGCTGCTGAAGATGATCCCGAACATCTCCGGCACGCGCTCGATGTTGAGCACCATCACCGTGACTGCCATCAGGATGAAGCCGCCGGCCATGAACGGCACCACGATTTCGGCGAAGCTGGCGATGCGCTTGACGCCGCCGAAGATGATCACGGCCAGCATCAGCGCGACCGCGATGCCGATGCCCAGCTTCAGCGCGTCGCGCGCCGGCAGGCCCATCCACTGGCCATCCAGCGGGCCGCACAGCGATGAGCCGACGCAGGCGTTGGCCGCGCTGTCGGCGATCGCGTTGGCCTGCACGCCGGGCATCAGGAAACCGGCCGCGGCGATCGTCGCGATCGCGAAGGCCAGCGCATACCACTTCAGGCCCATCGCGCGTTCGATGTAGTACGCCGGGCCGCCGCGATAGCGTCCTTCGGCGTCCTTGACCTTGTAGATCTGCGCGAGCGTGGATTCCACGTACGAGGTCGAAGCGCCGAGGAAGCCCATCACCCACATCCAGAAGATCGCGCCCGGGCCGCCGAAGGCGATCGCGGTGGCGACACCGGCGATGTTGCCGATGCCGATGCGCCCGGCCATCGACATCGCCAGCGCCTGGAACGAGGACACGCCGGCCTCGGACTTCTGGCCGCGCACGGTCAGGCGCAACATCTCGGCGAAACCGCGCACCTGCATGAAGCGGGTGGCGAAGCTGAAGTACAGGCCGGCGCCCAGGCAAACCGCGATCAGCGCCTTGCTCCAGATGATGCCGTTGACCAGATTGATGATGGATTCCACGTCGTTCGTTCCCCATGCGGCCGTTGGAAGAAGTCGCCTCCGCGCACGGAGGTCCAGCCCGATTCTTACCGAACCGAAGGAGATCTGCGTAGCGCCATGTGCGTCTTTTGCCCGTTGCGGGCTAAGAAATTTCCCTATCTTGGGTGGAAAGAGCTAACGGCATCAATCCGGCAGGCGCTCGCGCACCCTTGCGAACAGACGCAGATCCAGCACCGCATCGTCCTTGACGGCGGCGCGCCGCAGCGTGCCTTCCTCGACGAAACCGTTGTGCAGCAGTACCCGCACCGACGCGACGTTGTCGGGGATCACGTGCGCGGCCAGCCGATACAGGCGCCGTTCGTCCATCACCCAGGGGGCGAACGCCGCCACCACCCGGCGCATGACGCCGCGGCCCCAGTACGCGGGGCTCAGCCAGTAGCCGAGCAGCGCGCTATGGGCGAAATCCGCGCGACCGGGCTGTTCCGCATGCGCGCCGATGCCGCCGGCGATCGCACCCTCGATCTCGATCGCCAGCACTGGGTCGGCAAGATCGACCACGTGGCCGTCGAGAAAACGCTGCGCGTCGGCCAGCGAATAGGGGTAAGGGAACCGCCCGCTGAGATAGCGGTTGATGCCGGCGTGGTTGGCGGCAGCGGCCAGGCCGGGGGCGTCGTCGGCGCGCCAGCGCCGCAGCACGAAGCCCTCGCCCTGCAGTGGCGGCGGCATCGGCATGCGGCTTCCTGCTGAGGAGTGCGCCATGCTCGCCGAGCCGGGGCGCCGCGCACAAGCGCGGCCCGGCGCCGACCGCGGTCGACTCAGGCGTGGCCGCCGACCGAAGGCGTCTGTTCTTCCAGTGTGGCCAGCTCGCGTGCCACCGATTCGGGCGACTTGGTGTACGGCGCGATCAGCGTGTAGAACGCCGGCACGACATACAGCGACAGCAGCGTCGACAGCGACACACCGAAGATCACCACCACGCCAATGGTGGCGCGACTGGCCGAGCCCGGGCCGCCGGCGACCACCAGCGGGATCGCGCCGACCACCGTGGCAATCGACGTCATCAGGATCGGCCGCAGGCGCACCGACGCCGATTCGACGATCGCATCGTGGACACTGCGACCTTCGTCGCGCAGCTGGTTGGCGAATTCCACGATCAGGATGCCGTTCTTGGCCGCCAGCCCCACCAGCATCACGATGCCGATCTGGCTGAACAGGTTGAGCGTGCCGCCGGTGACCCACAGCCCGACCAGCGCGCCGAGCACCGCCAACGGCACGGTCAGCATGATCACCAGCGGATGGGCGAAGCTTTCGAACTGCGCGGCCAGCACCAGGTAGACCACCAGCAGCGCCATCGCGAAGGTCAGCAGCACCGCACTGCCGGACTGCTGGTATTCGCGCGATTCGCCTTTCCAGTCGATCTGCGCGTAGTCGGGCAGCTCTTCGGCGGCGACGCGCTGCGCCCAGGCCATCGCCTCGCCCAGCGGGTAGCCCGGTGCCAGGCCGGCGCTGAGGGTGATCGCGCGCAGGCGGTTGAAGCGGTTCAAGGTGCCCGGCTCGGCGACCTCGCTGAGCGTGACCAGGTTCGACAGCGGGATCAGTTCGCCGGAGGTGGAGCGCACCCGGATCGCGGCCAGGTCTTCCGGCGACATGCGCCCTTCGCGGCCGGACTGCAGCATCACGTCGTATTCCTCGCCGTTGTCGACGAAGGTGGTGACGCGCCGCGAGCCCATCATGGTTTCCAGGGCGCCGCCGATCTCGGTGACCGGCACACCCAGGTCGGCCGCGCGCAGGCGGTCGATGTTGACCCGCATCTGCGGGCGGGTTTCCTTGTAGTCCGAGTCCGGGCCGACCAGGCCGGGATTTTCTTCCATGCGCTGCAGGATGCGGTCGCGCCACTGCGCGATTTCCGAATATTCCGGCCCGCCCAACACCATCTGGAACGGTTGGCCGCGGCTGCGCACCAGCCCGCCGCTGACCTGGGTGCGCGCACGCACGCCGGGCAGTACCGCGAGCTGGCGCTGGATGTCGTCGGCGACCTCGACGGTCGGGTTCTCGCGGTTCTGCCAGTCCTGCAGGAACACGCTGACGCGGCCGGTGTGCATTTCCTCGCTGCTGCCGAAGCCGCCGGGCACGCGCGGGTTGGCGCGCACGATGGGTTTGTCCGGGCCGACGTAGGGCGCGAGGATCTTCTCGACCTGGTGCATCTGCCCGACGGTGTAGTCGTAGCCGGCGCCTTCCGGGCCATCGATCATGATCTGGAAATTGCCGCGATCCTCGGCCGGTGCGAGCTCGGAAGGAATCCGCGTGCCGAGCAGGACGATCAGGCCCAGTGCGGCGAGCACGACCACGCCGAACAGCCAGCTGCGATGCACGCTGCGCTCCAGCGAGCGGCGGTAGGCCAGTGCCACCCGCTCCATGCGGCCGTTGAACCAGTGGTGGAAGCGGTTGGGCTTTTCCTTGCTGTGCGGCTTGAGCAGCTTGGAGGACATCATCGGGGTCAGCGTCAGCGCGACGAAGGCCGAGATCGCCACGGCCGCGGCCAGCGCCACCGCCAGCTCGCGGAACAGCCGCCCGGTGTTGCCTTCCAGGAAGCCGACCGGCAGGAACACCGCGACCAGCACCGCGGTGGTGGCGATGACCGCGAAGGCGACCTGCGCGGTACCGCGCCGTGAGGCCACCAGCGGCGGCTCGCCGAGATCGATGCGGCGCTGGATGTTTTCCACCACCACGATCGCATCGTCGACCACCAGGCCAATGCACAGCACCAGCGCGAGCAGGGTCAGCAGGTTGATCGAGAAGTCGAAGGCGTACAGCGCGATGAAGGCGGCGATCAGGCACACCGGCACGGTTACCGCCGGAATCAGCGCGGCGCGCACGCTGCCCAGGAACAGCCAGATCACCACCAGCACCAGCACCACCGCCTCGACGAGCGTGTGGTAGACGCGCTCGACCGCGGCGTCGATGAAGGTGGTGGTGTCGAAGGCGACGAAGATATTGGTGCCGGCGGGCAGGGTCTTCTGGATCCGCTCGGCCTCGGCGCGTGCGGCACGCGCGACATCCAGCGCGTTGGCGGTGGAATTGCGCACGATGCCCAGGCCGACGTTGGGCACGCCATTGCTCTGGTAGTAGGCGCGGCGCTCGGCCGAGGTCAGTTCGACCTTGCCGATGTCGCCGAGCCGGACCACGTAGCCGTCGGGCCCCTTGCTCAGCGGCAGCTTGGCGAAATCTTCCGGCTTGAGATAGCTGCGCTCCACGCGCAAGGTGAAGTCGCGCTGCGCGGATTCGATGCTGCCGGCCGGCAGCTCGACGTTCTCGTTCTCCAACGCCGTTTCCACGTCGCTGACGGTCAGCCCGCGCGCGGCCATCTGGTCGCGGTCCAGCCAGATCCGCATCGCATAGCGCTGGCGGCCGCCGATGCGCACCTGCGCCACGCCGTCCAGGCTGGAAAAGCGGTCGACCACGTAGCGCTCGGCGTAGTCGGACAGCTGCAAGGTGTCCATCGAGCTGGAGCTCATGTTGAGCCACAGGATCGGGTCGCCGTCGGCCTCGACCTTGGAGATCTCCGGCGGGCGCGCCTGGTCGGGCATGCGGTCGGAGACCCGGCTGACCGCGTCGCGCACGTCGTTGGCGGCGGCCTCGACGTCGCGGCTCTGCACGAACTCGATGCTGATGTCCGAGCTGCCGTTGCGGCTGCGCGCTTCGATGGTGGAGATGCCTTCGATGCCGGCCAGCGCGTCTTCCAGCACCTGGGTGATGCGGCTTTCGACCACCGCCGCCGAAGCACCGGTGTATTCGACGTCGACCGATACGATCGGCGGGTCGATCGCCGGCAGTTCGCGCAGGGTCAGGCGGGTGAACGACATCACGCCCAACACGAGCAGCAGCAGGCTCATCACCACCGCCAGTACCGGGCGGGTGATCGAAACGTCCGACAGTTTCATCCGGTGACCTGCTGTTTGGCGGTGGACGGGGTTTCACCGGCACCGTCCTTGATCTTCAGCCCTGGCCGCAGCTTGCCGGTGCCATCGACGACGATGCGGTCGCCGCTGGCCAGGCCTTCGAGGATCTCGACCTTGCCGTCGCGGCGCTCGCCGGTGCGCACGTCCACGCGCTCGACGCTGCTGTCCGGCTTGACCCGGTAGACGAACGATTCGCGCCCGACCTGCACGACGGCGATCTCCGGGATCACCAGCGCCTGCCGCGCCGGCTGGAACAGCCGCACGTCCAGCAGCATGCCCGGGCGCAGACGGCCGTCGGGATTGTTGAAGTCGGCGCGCACGGTGACCGCGCGGGTAGCCTCGTCCACGCGCGAATCGATGGTGGAGACCTCGCCTTCGAAGCGCTCGCCGGGATAGGCCGCGGCCGCGCCGCTGACCTGGTTGCCGACGCGTACCAGCGCCAACTGGAATTCGGGCACCTGGAAATCGACATGCATGCGCTCGATGTCGTCGAGCGTGGCGATCACCGTGGTCGACGTCACCAGCGAGCCGGGGCTGATCTGGCGGATGCCGAGCCGGCCCGAGAACGGTGCGCGCACCTCGCGATCGGCGATGTCCGAGCGCATCTGCAGCACCCGCGCCTGGGCGGCGTTGCGCAGCGCGCGCTGGGTATCGACGGTGGACTTGGCGACCAACTGCTGGCCGAGCAGCTCCTGCTGGCGGCGGTACATCTGGTCGGCTTCCTCGAAGGTGGCCTCGGCCGCACTCAGGCTGGCCTGCTGCGCGTTGCCGCGCAGGCTGACCAGCAACTGCCCGGCCTGCACTTCATCGCCGCTTTCGAACCAGACCTTCTCCACCACATCGCTGACTGCGGCGGTGAGCGCCACCGACTCGCGCGCATGCACGGTGGCGATCGACTGCACCGTGGTGTTCCAGGCCTGCAGGTCGACGGTCTGGGTGGTGACGGGGATGGGACTGGTGGCGCCGGCGTGCGGATCCTGCCGGCTGCAGCCGGCGGTCGCCAGCACGGCCAGCGTGACGGCCACGGCGTACGCGCGAGGTCGAGAGAACATCAATCGAGGATCCTGCAAGGGGTCTGGCGAGTTTAACGACAGGATGTTGCTGCCGTTGACATCTGGGCGGAATTGGACCCATGACCAAAGACCCTTGTTCCGTGGCCATTCCCGCCGCGCGGGCATGGCCGCCACGGTTGTGCTGCGCAAAACCGTGGGCCTCGCTCCGGATTGGCCTATCCGCTCTCCGCCGCGCCCCCTGGGGCTTTGCTCCAGATGCCAGCTCGCGCGCTCGCGACTGCTGGATCCGGCGGTCGCGGCTGAAGCCGCTCCTACAGCTACCCGAGCTGGAAAGCCGTTTGGGTCACGCTATTCAGGCGCTTAGGCCGAGGTAGGCCAGGACCTGCGCGGCCAGATCGACCTCGTTCCGGCCGTCGGCGCGCAGGTGCAGTTCCGGCGTTTCGGGGGCTTCGTAGGGGGAGTCGATGCCGGTGAAGTTGGGGATCTGGCCGGCGCGCGCCTTGCGGTAGAGGCCCTTGACGTCGCGGGCCTCGGCGACCGCCAGCGGCACATCGACGAACACTTCGACGAATTCGTCCGTGCTGAAGCGTTCACGCGCCATCTGCCGCTCGGCGCGGAACGGGGAGATGAAGCTCACCAACACGATCAGGCCGGCGTCGGCCATCAGCCGGGCGACCTCGGCGACGCGGCGGATGTTTTCCACGCGGTCCTCGTCGGTGAAGCCGAGGTCGCGGTTGAGGCCGTGGCGAACGTTGTCGCCATCGAGGATGAAGGTGTGGTGGCCCAGCGCGTGCAGGCGGCGATCGACCAGATTGGCGATGGTGGACTTGCCGGCGCCGGACAGGCCGGTGAACCACAGCACTTTCGGCGCCTGCCCCTTGATCCGCGCGCGCGCAGCGTTGTCCACGTCCAGGTGCTGCCAGTGCACGTTGCCGGCGCGGCGCAGCGCGAAATCCAGGGTGCCGGCACCGACCGTCGCATTGGTCTGGCGGTCGATCAGGATGAAGGCACCGAGCTCGCGCTCGCGCGCATACGGGGCGAAGACGATCGGTTCGTCGAGCGCCAGGTTGCAGTAGCCGACCTCGTTCAAGGCCAGCCGCTTGGCGGCCAGGTGCTCCTGAGTGTTCACGTCCAGGCGGTGCTTGATCTCACTGACGCTGGCGCCGACGGTGCGCGTGCCCAGCTTCAGCAAGTACGGACGGCCGGGCAGCAACGCGGCATCGTCCATCCATAGCAGGTGCGCGGCGAACTGGTCGGCGACTTCGGGCGGGTCGCCGGCGGCGGCGATCACGTCGCCACGGCTGACATCGACTTCATCGGCCAGGGTGAGGGTCACGGCCTGGCCGGCACGCGCGGACGCCACGTCGCCGTCCGGGCCAAGTACGCGCGCGATCGTCGAGCGGCGGCCGGAAGGCAGCACGACGACTGCGTCGCCGGGCCGCGCCTGGCCGGCGCTGATCGTGCCGGCGAAGCCGCGGAAGGACTGGTTCGGCCGGTTCACCCACTGCACCGGCAGGCGCAGGCCGATGCCTTGCGGCGCGATCGGCAGCGGCGCGGTTTCGAGGTGTTCGAGCAGGCTGGGACCGTCGTACCACGGCGTGTTCGGTGAGCGCGCGGACAGGTTGTCGCCTTCCAGCGCCGACAGCGGAATGCACTGCACCGATACGATGCCGAGCTGCGCGGCGAGCGCGCGATAGTCGCGCGCGATCGCCTCGAAGGTGGCCTGGTCGTAGCCGACCAGGTCCATCTTGTTCACCGCCAGCACGACCTGGCCGATGCCGAGCAGCGAGACGATGAAGCTGTGGCGACGGGTCTGTTGCAGCAGGCCTTTGCGCGCATCGACCAGCACAACGGCCAGGTCCGCGCTGGAGGCGCCGGTGGCCATGTTGCGCGTGTACTGCTCGTGGCCGGGGCAGTCGGCGACGATGAACTTGCGCCGGTCGGTGTCGAAATAGCGGTAGGCCACGTCGATGGTGATGCCCTGCTCGCGCTCTGCGGCCAGGCCGTCGAGCAGCAGCGCGTAGTCGATGCGCTCACCCTGCGTGCCGTGGCGGCGGCTGTCGTGTTCGAGCGCGGCGAGCTGGTCGTCGAACAGGCGCTTGCTGTCGTACAGCAGGCGGCCGATCAGCGTGCTCTTGCCATCGTCGACGCTGCCGCAGGTGATGAAGCGCAACAGCGGCTTGGTCTCGTGGCGGGCCAGGTAGCTGGCGATGGCGCCGGCATCGGCGGCCGCGGCGGACAGGCCGTCCACCGCCAACGGCGCGACGTCATCGATCCCGAAAATCGAGTCGCGACCATTCATCAGAAATACCCCTCGAGCTTCTTCTTCTCCATCGAGGCGGACGGGTCCTGGTCGATGACCCGGCCCTGCCGCTCGGAACTGGTCGCCACCAGCATCTCGGCGATGATGGATTCCAGCGTATCGGCGCGCGACTCGATCGCGCCGGTCAGCGGATAGCAGCCCAGCGTGCGGAACCGCACCGAGCGCTGCTGCGGCACTTCGCCGGCATGCAGCGGCAGGCGTTCGTCGTCGACCAGGATCAGCGCACCGTCGCGCTCGACCACCGGCCGCTCGGCGGCGAAATACAGCGGCACCACCGGGATCGATTCGCGGTAGATGTACAGCCACACGTCCAGCTCGGTCCAGTTGGACAGCGGGAACACGCGCACGCTCTCGCCACTGTTGACGCGGGTGTTGTAGAGGTTCCACAGCTCCGGGCGCTGGTTCTTCGGATCCCAGCGATGGCGTTCGTTGCGGAACGAGAACACGCGTTCCTTCGCGCGCGACTTTTCCTCGTCGCGGCGCGCACCGCCAATGGCGGCGTCGAATTTCCACTTGTCCAGTGCCTGCTTCAGGCCCTGGGTCTTCATCACGTCGGTGTGCATCGCCGCGCCGTGACTGATCGGGCCGATGTCGTCGGCGATACCGTCGGGATTGATGTGCACGCGCAGGTCCACACCGGTTTCGGCGGCGCGGCGATCGCGGAAGGCGATCATCTCGCGGAACTTCCAGCGCGTGTCCACGTGCAGCAGCGGGATCGGCGGCGGTGCCGGCGCGAAGGCCTTCAGCAACAGGTGCAGCAGTACCGAACTGTCCTTGCCCACCGAGTACAGCAGCACGGGATTGGCGAAGCCGGCGGCGACCTCGCGCAGGATGTGGATGCTTTCGGCCTCGAGCCGGTCGAGGTGGGACAAAGGGGAAGTGGGCGGGACGCTCATCGCTACCGTGATCAAGGACGGCCGGCCAAGCCTAGCACCGGACCGGGGAGCCGCAGTCTGGCGCGGCCCGGCCGGCGCACAGAAATAAGCGCCGGGCATAAGCCGATAACCCCTGCTCCTTTCTGCACTGCAGCGCGCCTGCCTAGGATCGGACCCTGACTTCGACTCTATCGATTGGACCAGGAATGACTGCCGCCAGCGCCGCCCTGCCCCCCAGCCCCCTGCCGGAGGAGCGCAAGGTATTGCTGTCGCGGCTGGTCGATGGGCTGGACGGTCCTTCGCTGTGGTGGCTGTCCGGCTATGCGGCCGGCCTGGCCCAGCACCAGGCGCCGCCTTCGCTGGCGCTGGTACCCGGCGGCGCGGCAGCGGCGGCCCCCACCGACAGCCCTCGCCTGACCGTGATCTACGGCAGCCAGACCGGCAATGCGCGGCGCACGGCGGAACGGCTGGTGGCCGACGCCGAAGCGGCGGGCCTGGGCGTGCGGCTGTTGCGCGCCGACGCCTACCCGACCCGCGAACTGGCCAGCGAACGCCTGCTCTACATCGTCATCAGCACCCAGGGCGAGGGCGACCCCCCGGACGACGCGATCGGCCTGATCGAGTTCCTGCAAGGCCGGCGCGCGCCGAAACTGCCGGAGCTGAAGTTCGCGGTGCTCGGCCTGGGCGATTCCAGCTACGCCGACTTCTGCGGCATCGCCCGGCGGCTGGACACGCGCCTGGCGGAGTTGGGCGGCCAGCGGGTGCAGCCCGTGGCCGAGGCGGACCTGGACATCGATTCGGTGGCCCTGCCGTGGCGCGAGCAGGTGCTGCGCCACGCCCGCGAGCAACTGGCGGTAGTGCCGGCGGCGGGCGCCAAGGTCACGCCGCTACGCGGCGCGGCAGCCACCAGCCCGCACGGCCACGAGCATCCTTTCCTGGCCGAAGTGCTGGCCAACCAGGTCATCAGCGGCCGCGATTTCAAGGGCGCCGCGTTCGCCACGCATGGCCCGGCATCCAAGCGGGTGCGCCACCTGGAACTGTCGCTGGCCGGCAGCGGATTGCACTACGAACCGGGCGATGCGCTCGGCTTCCGCCACCGCAACCCCGAGCCGCTGGTCGAGCAGGTCCTGCAAGTGCTGCAACTGGACCGTCATGCCGACGTCACCGTCGATACGGAGACTCTGCCGCTGTCGGAGTGGCTCGCCAGCCGCCGTGAACTGACCAAGCTGTCGCGGCCCTTCCTGGCTGCGCACGCGCAACGGTCCGGTTCGCAGGAACTGGAGACGCTGCTCGCCCCCACCCAGACTGCCGGCCTGGCGAGGCTGCTCGCCGATCACCAGGTGATCGACGTGTTGCGTCGCTGGCCGGCGGATTGGGACCAGGCGTCGCTGCTGGCGGCGCTGCGTCCGCTGGCACCGCGGCTGTATTCGATCGCTTCGAGCCGCAAGCGGGTCGGCGATGAGGTCCACCTCACCGTCGACGAGCTCGAATACCACGCCCATGGCCACCCGCATATCGGTTCGGCCAGTGCCTTCCTGGCCGCGCTGGCCGACGGCGACAGCACGCCGGTGTACGTGGAAGCCAACGAGCGCTTCCGCGTCCCCGCCGACGATGCGCGCAACATCATCATGATCGGCCCCGGCACCGGGGTGGCGCCGTTCCGCGGCTTCGTGCAGGAACGCGCCGAGCGCGGCGCGCGCGGCCGCAACTGGCTGTTCTTCGGCGCACGCCATTTCAACCGCGACTTCCTCTACCAGGCCGAGTGGCAGCAGGCGCTGGCGCGCGGCGAACTGCACGAACTGGACCTGGCGTTCTCGCGCGACCAGGCCGACAAGATCTATGTCCAGCACCGCCTGCGCCAACGCGGCCGCGAGCTGCACGCCTGGCTGCGGGACGGCGCGCATCTATACGTATGCGGTGCGATCGGCATGGGCAAGGACGTGCACGCGGCACTGCTGGACATCGTCGCCGAACACGCCGGCCTGGATACAGAACAGGCCGGCGAATACCTCACCAGCTTGCAGCGGGAGGGGCGCTACAGCCGCGACGTGTACTGAGCCGCCGGCCTACGCCGCGACCCGCACCTTTCGCCAGCCAACGCACGCATGAGCCAACATTCCGTCGAAGACATCAAGTCCGCCAGCCGCCGGCTGCGCGGCTCGCTGCTGGAAAGCCTGGCCGACCCGATCACCGGCGCGCTGCGCGAGGACGACCAGACGCTGATCAAGTACCACGGCAGCTACCAGCAGGACGACCGCGACCTGCGCGATGAGCGCCGCCGGCAGAAACTCGAGCCGGCATATCAGTTCATGATCCGGACCCGCACGCCCGGCGGCGTGGTGACCCCGGCACAGTGGCTGCAGCTGGACGCGATCGCCACCGGCTACGGCAACCACTCGCTGCGGGTGACCACCCGCCAGGCCTTCCAGTTCCACGGCGTGATCAAGCGCGAACTGAAGGCGACGATGCAGGCGATCAATGCCGCATTGATCGACACCCTGGCCGCCTGCGGCGACGTCAACCGCAACGTGCTGGTCGCGGCCAACCCACTGCTGTCGCCGGCGCATGCGCAGCTGTATGCCGACGCCGCCCGCACTTCCGAACACCTGCTGCCGAATACGCGCGCCTATTACGAGATCTGGCTGGACGAGGCGCGTGTGGCCGGCAGCGGCGAGGAGCAGGAGCCGATCTACGGCGATCGTTACCTGCCGCGCAAGTTCAAGATCGGCTTCGCGTTGCCGCCGCTCAACGATGTGGACGTGTTCGCCAACGACCTCGGCTTCGTCGGCACGCTCGAAGACGGCGTGCTGACCGGCTACAACGTCGCCATCGGCGGTGGCATGGGCGCCACCCATGGCGATGCGGAGACCTGGCCGCGCGTGGGCAACGTGATCGGCTGGTTCCCGCGCGAACGCCTGCTCGATGTCGCCACCGCGGTGGTGACCACGCAGCGCGATTTCGGCAACCGCGAACAGCGCAAGCGCGCGCGCTTCAAGTACACCATCGACGATCGCGGCCTGGACTTCATCGTCGCCGAGATCGAACGACGCGCCGGCTTCGCGCTGGCGCCGGCGCGCGCATTTGCATTCGAGCACAACGGCGACCGCTACGGCTGGGTCGAGGGCGACAACGGCCGCTGGCACCTGACCCTGTCGCTGCCGGCAGGCCGCATCGCCGATGTCGACGGAAGTCTTGCGCTGACCGGGCTGCGCGAGATCGCGCGCATCCACGAAGGCCAATTCCGCCTGACCCCGAACCAGAACCTGGTGATCGCCGACGTGCCTGAGGCGCAACGCGACCGCATCGATGAACTGGTAACCGAGCACGGCCTGGACGCCGGCAACCGCGCATCGAGCGCGCTGGCGCGTGCGGCCATGGCCTGCGTGGCGTTGCCGACCTGCGGCCTGGCGATGGCCGAGGCCGAGCGTTATCTGCCCGAGTTCAACGCGCGCCTGCAGCCGCTGCTGGAGCGCCATGGCCTGGCCGATGCGCCGATCGTGCTGCGCATCTCGGGGTGCCCGAACGGCTGCTCGCGGCCGTACCTGGCCGAGATCGCGCTGGTCGGCAAGGCGCCGGGGCGCTACAACCTGATGCTGGGCGGCGACCACCGCGGCCAACGCCTGAACACCTTGTCCCGGGAAAACATCGCCGAGCCGGAGATCCTCGCCACGCTCGAACCCCTGCTGGCGCGCTACGCGGCAGAACGCGACCGTGGCGAAGGCTTCGGCGACTTCCTGCACCGCCGTGGCCTGATCGAACTGCCCTCGTATCCCACCCATCGCCAAGTCGAACTGGAACTCATCGCATGACCGCGCTGCCCGCCTCCCCCGACGATTCGGATGAACTGCACGACCTGGATGCGGTCAACGCGCGGCTGGAGCGATGCACCGCGGAAGAGCGCGTGGCCTGGGCGCTCGCGCACGGCCCGGCCGAGGCCGCGCTGTCGTCGAGCTTCGGTGCGCAGTCGGCGGTGACGCTGCATCTGCTCAGCCAGCAGAAGCCGGATATTCCGGTGATCCTGATCGATACCGGCTACCTGTTCCCCGAGACCTACCGTTTCGCCGATGCATTGACCGATCGATTGCAGCTCAACCTGAAGGTGTTCCGGCCGTTGGTCAGCCGGGCGTGGATGGAAGCGCGCCATGGCCGTTTGTGGGAACAGGGCGTGGTCGGCATCGAGCAGTACAACAACCTGCGCAAGGTCGAGCCGATGCGCCGCGCCCTGGACGAGCTCGATGTCGGCACCTGGTTCACCGGCCTGCGCCGCCAACAGGCCAGCAGCCGCGCGCAGACCCCGATCGTCCAGCGCCGCGGCGAACGCTACAAGATCAGCCCGATCGCCGACTGGAGCGACCGCGACGTGTGGCAATACCTCAAGCGCCACGACCTGCCCTATCACCCGCTGTGGGAACAGGGCTATGTGTCGATCGGCGACTTCCACACCACGCGCCGGTGGGAGCCGGGCATGCGCGAGGAAGACACGCGCTTCTTCGGCCTGAAGCGCGAGTGCGGGATACACGAAGAGTTGTGACCGTGGCAGGTCCGCTTCGCGGCCTTGCCCATCTTCGATGGCTGTCGCCGCGCCCCTTAACAAAGGGGGATTTTCTCCGGCTGCATATGCCGCAGTTGTAGGAGCGGCTTCAGCCGCGACCGCTGGATGCGACAGGTCGCGGCTGAAGCCGCTCCTACATTAGACATCCTCATACGTGCGCAAGCCGAGGAACTGCGCTGCCCGCGGCCAGCGCCTCAGCCAGGCCCATTCCAGCACGCGCACCAGGATCAGGCTCAGGCCGAACAGCGGCAGGAAGACGCCCAGCAACAGGATCAGCACGAAGGCGCCCATCGCCAACGGCGAGGTCTCGTGCGGTGCCGGTGCGCCCAGCCGGCCGGGCCGGCGCCGACCCCACCACAGCATCGCCGCGCTGACGCAGACCAGCGACAGGCCGGTCGCGGTAAACAGGCCGAGCAACTGGTTCGGCCAGCCGAACAGCTGGCCTTCGTGCGCGGCAACGCCGACCCCGACCATGCGGTCGATCAACGGGCGCTGCGCGAAATCCACGCGCTTGAGGATGTTCGCTTGCGCGTCCAGTTGCAGATCCACGCGCTGGGTACGATCGGCCGCGTCGGAATGCAGCTTCCATGGGCCATCGACGCGGTCCGGCGGACTGAGCAAGGCCGGTGGTGCCAACGCCAGCGAATGCGCGCGCGGCACCAGCACATCCAGCGCGCGATAGGCATCGGCCGGCACGGCTGCCGGCATCGGCATGTCCATGCCCATGTCCATGCCGGCGTGGCCCATCGCCGCATGCAGCGCCTGCGCCTGCCCCGCGGCTTCGCGGTGCTGCTGCAGCAGTTCCTGGCGGCGACCGGCGTTCCAGTCCTGGCGTACCTCGTGGCCGGCCGCCAGCTCGCGCGCCTGCTTCAATAGTCCGCCCCAGTTCTGGCTCCACGGCAGTCCCGACACGATCAGGAACAACGCCAGTAGCGAGACCCAGACCCCGCTGACCGCATGCAGATCGCGCCAGAACAACCGCCCGCCCTGTCGCAGCCGTGGATACAGTAGGCCCGCCGCGCCGCGCCAATGGCGTGGCCACCACAGCGCCAGCCCGGTCAGCAGCATCACCACGCCCCAGCATGCCGCCAACTCCACCAGCATCGAGCCGGCACGGCCCATCAGCAGTTCGCCATGCAGGTAGAACAGCAGCCGCATCGGCCGCCGGTTCTCGTCGACGCGCCCCAGTACGCGCAGCGAATAAGGATCGACGTAGACCCGCCACAACCGCTCGCCCTGGGCGACCAACACACGCGTGGAAGCCTCCGCGGCCACTGGCATTTCGTAAGCGCTGAGCACGCCGCCGGGCACCACCGCGAGTGCGGCGGCGACCTGTGCCGAAGGCGCCGCGGCCGCGCCACGCACCGGCAAGCCATCGTAAGCGCGGTCCAGCCAGGCCTCGATCTGCGGCTTGAACAGATAGATCGACCCGGTCAGCGCGAGCCATAGCACCAGCGGCACGCAGAACAGGCCGGCATAGAAATGCCAGCGCCACACAGTGCGGTAATGCGGCCAGCGACGTGGCCTGGACGTGGTGTCGGTCATGGCATCAGTACCGGTAGCGCAGTTCGGCCGACCAGGTGCGACCGGGATACGGGTGGTAGACGTAGTAGCGCGCGTCGTTGAGGTTGTCCACGCCCAGCGCCATCGCCCAGCCGCCGGGCAGGGTCAGGTCCGCGCGTGCGTCGACCACGAAGTAGCGGCTGGTGCCGCCGAAGGTCTGCGGGTTGATGTCGCTTTCGTCCAGCGAGTTGTACTGCCGGCCCGAGTAGCGCGCACCGAGCGAAGCGCGCAGCCAGGGTGTGAAGCGGTAGCTGGCCAGCAGGTCGGCGCGGAACTCGGGGATGCGGTAGAAGGCCTTGCCGACCGATGCCGGATTGCGGCGGTTTTCCAACGTGCGCGCGTGGTTCCAGGCAACGCTGGCGACCAGGTCGAAGCCCGCCCACCACAGGTCACGCGCATCCCAGGCCGCTTCCGCGCCCCGCGTGCGCACCCGGTCCACGTTCTGGATGCGGGTGACATTCGGGAACACCGTGGTGTCGGTCTGGCTGAACAAGGTATCGCGCACGTCGTCTTCGTACAGCGACAGCCGCAGCGTCTGCGCGTCCAGCGCGCGCTCGAAGCTCAATTCCTTGGAGAACGCATCCTCCGGCTTCAGCCCGGGATCGCCATTGACGATCGCGTTGCCCGACAGGCTGCCCTGGAACAACTCGCTGACCGTCGGCATCCGCAGCGCACGCGCCAGCGACAGGCGCGCGGTCCAGTTCGCATCCAGCGCGCGGGCCAGCGTCAGCTTCGGCGACACACCATCCTCGACACGATCCGGATAACGCGCCAGGCCGTTCGCATCCGCGCGCACGCCGCCATCGGCCTGCCAGCGCTCCCAACGCAGCCCTGACGTCAGCAACCAGGCCTCGCCGAACCGCCATTGGTCCTGCACGTACAGGCCGAGTGTGCGGGTATTGCCAGCGAACACGTTCTGCAACGACTGCGGCGCGCCGTGGCGCCAGTCGTCGCTGCGCCACACTTCGGTGTCCAGCCGGTAACGGTCCAGGTGCACGCCCAGGTCCAGCCGATGCGCGGCCTCGGCGCCGGCGGCGAAACTGGCCGAAGCATCCAGGTTCGTCCAGCCACTGCCATCGCTGTCGGCGAGGGTGCCCGCGCCGGCACCCGGGCCGCTGGCGGTGCGCAGGCGATCGCGCACAGTGTCGAAGCGCGAGGCGACCAGCGAATAGCGCCAACCGACATCGGTGCCGGCGTCGAGCGAGAAGCCGTACAGGCGCCGCTCGCTATCACCGTGCGCGGGCGCGAATGCATTGAGCGGCACTACATAGCGCTGCCCATCGATCGCGACCGCTGCATCGGAGACGACGCGGCCATCGGCGTCACGCAACCAGCTGCCTACGTCATTGTCCTGGCGTTGCCGCCAATCGGTGAAGGAGAACGCGGCCCGCACGTCCGGTGCCACGTCGTAGGTCAGGCGCAACGAGGCCTGATCGTTGCGCGTGTCGGTACTGCCCTCGCTGTTGACGCCCATCAGCAACGCCTGCCGACCGAACTGATCGCGATACGGCACCGCGCCGGTCACCGCGGTGTCGTGGGCGCCGGCGGCCACGGTCGAGCGCAGCGCGCTGTAGTAGCTGACCGGCTGCCCGCGGTTGTCGAGCCGTTCCAGCCCCAGCCGCCAGGCGAACGCACCGCGGCGGTCGCCGACATCGGCGCTGTAGCGGCGGCCGTCGTAGCGACCGTCATGGCCCTGGTCGTCGAAGTCCTGGCTTAGGAACTGCACGCTGCCGCCGGCGGTGAACCGTTCCGGCATGCGGGTATGCATCAGGATCGTCGCGCCCAGTGCGTTGCCGGGGAAAGCGGCTGAGTACGGGCCGTACAGCACTTCGACGCTGTCCAGATCCTGCGGCGCCACCATCGACCAGCGCGGCGCGAAGCTGAAGTCCGAGCCGAGCAGATTGCTGAGCAACAGACCATCGGCGTAGACCAGGGTGCGCGCCGATTGCCGGCTGCTGGTGCCGCGCACCGAGACGATGCCGTTGTTGTCGCCGGCGAAGCGCTTACGCACATGCAGGTTCGGCGCGAAACGCAGCGCGTCCTCGCTGCTGGTCAGGTTGATCCGTTCGATCTGCGCAGCGTCGATGCGGGTGACCGGCGCCGGGGTGTTGGCCGGTGGCGACGGCGCCGGATCGGGGGCGCGCACCTGGACGGTGTCCAGGCGCGTGATGTCGCCGCCATCGGCGACGTTTTCGGCGTGCGCCAGCGGCGCTAGCGAAGCCAGGCCGGCCAATGCGGCAGCGAGCGCGTGCGGCGCGAAGACAGGCCGCGCGGCAGCGCGACGAGGCACGGACGGCCGGACGCGCGCGCCCGCCAGGGGCGCCGCGAAAGAAGCGGACATGCGGTGTACTCCGTAATGCGAAGGAACGCCGCCACTCGGCGGCTCGGTTCGATTCCGTTCGGATCAGGCGTACAGCGGGGGCCCACGCGCAGGATGCGCCGGCCAGGGGAAAGCAGCGGCCCGGCGCACCGCCGGTGCGGACGGCACGTTGGTTGTGCGCGGCAGGGTGAGCAGCGCCAGCAGGCATAGCAGCGCGGGCAGCAGGCGCATGGCCAGCAGGCAGTAATCGCAGGCGGCCTCGCCATGGGTCGCATGCTCGGTACCGATGGCACCGGCCTGCGCCGAGGTCGCGTGCCCGGCATGGCTCGCGGCATGGTCTGTCGACGCCATCGCCAGCGGCGCCAAGGCCACCCGCCTCAGTCCTTCGGCCGTGCACAGCTCCGCGTAACCACTGCCCGCGGACTGCAGCCAACGGCTCACCAACGGCGCACAGACCATCAGCAGCGCCGCCACCAGGGCGAGCCGCGCGAACCAGGTCTGCAGGGGCCGGTTGCGGTACATGGCGGGAATTCTAGCTGCCGCGGGCGGGCTGCCACCGCGTGAAGATCAAGCGCGCGACAGATTGTCGCGGTACCGGTCCCCCGCGCAGCAGCTTCAGCTGGTGATCGTCTGGGTCAGCGATTCCCAGGTCGGCGGCTCCGGCCAGTCCGGCGCCTGGTTGCCATCCAGCACCCGCCGCAGGTCGCGTTTGTCGATCTGCGGGGCCAGCACGTGCACCAGTTCGAGTGCGTAGTCGCGCAGCACCCGGTCGCGCGGCAACACCGCCCAGGCGATGCATTCGGCGATCGGCGCCGGGGCCGGCCAGGCGCGCAGGTCCTCATCGCCATTGCCGACCGCCATCTCGGCCACCACGCCCACCCCCAGGCCGGTGCGCACGTAGGTCTTGATCAGGTCGGCATCCAGTGCGGTCAAGGCAATGCTGGGCTCCAGCCCCACCTGCGCGAAGGCCCGCTGCAGCGACGAGCCGGGCCGGGTCGAAGATTCGTAGCTGATCAGCGGATGCGCGGACAGCGCCTGCATGTCCGGTGCGCCGCGCTGGCGGTCCAGCGCGTGGCCGCGCGGCACGATCACCAGCCGGCGCCAACGGTAGAGCGGCACCGCGATGCCGGCGCTCGGCTCGCCGCCGGCGGTGCTGACCACCGCGATATCGGCGTCGCCCTGGCTGAGCAGGTCCAGCGCGGCGCTTTCGGCGGCCTGCTGCAGGTGCACGCTGACCTGCGGATAGGCGTGCTTGATCTGCGCCACCGCCGGCGGCAGCACGAACCGCGCCTGGGTATGGGTGGTGGTCAGGGTGAGCTGGCCCTGCGCTTCGCGGCGCTGGTTGGCCGCGTAGGTGCGGATGTTGTTGGCCTCGCCCAGCACCGCACGGGCGCGCTCGATCACTTCCCTGCCTGCCGGGGTCACCGATTCCAGGCTGCGGCCCTTGCGCACGAACAGCAGGAAGCCCAGCTCGTCCTCCAGCTGTTTCAGCTGCTTGGACAGGCCGGGCTGGGTGGCATGCACCCGCGCCGCGGCGAGGGTGATGTTGAGCTCGGCATCGGCAATGGCCACCAGATAGCGGAGTTGGGTCAGGGTCATCGAAAGTCCCGGTACAGCGAGGGGGCGGGCAGGCCACGACTGTAAGTGGAATAGCCACCCTGAGCTTATAACCGAAGGCTATTTGAGGGGTGCATGAAGTCATTTCCGACCGCTATAAGCCCGGTTTACGGTCAGCGCCTCCTTCGCTTTCCTGCCGGTGCCGCCGTGACTGCCGCCCTGTTCCCGCTGTTTGCCGACCTGCGCGACCGCCCGGTGCTGGTGGTCGGCGGCGGCACGGTGGCCGAACGCAAGATCGAGGCGTTGCGGCGGGCCGGCGCGCAGGTGCGGGTGGTCGCGCCGACGGCGACGCCGGCGCTGCGCCAGCAGGCCCGCAGCGGCCAGATCGACTGGCAGGCCGAGCCCTTCTCTCCGCACTGGCTGGGCGAGCCGGTCTGGCTGGTGATCGCCGCCACCGGCGACAGCGCGGTCAACCAGGCCGTCTACGAAGCGGCGCAAAGCCACGGCGTGTTCTGCAACGTGGTCGACGATGCGCAACGCTCCAGTTTCCAGGTGCCGGCCGTGGTCGAACGCGGTGCGCTGCAGATCGCCATTTCCAGCGGCGGCGGCGCGCCGATGGTCGCCCGCCACCTGCGGCGCTGGCTGGAAAGCCTGCTCGACGACAGCTGGGGCCATCTGGTGGCGCTGTTCAGCCGTCATCGCGCCGGCATCCGCGCGCGCTTCCCCGACACCGGCGCGCGCCGCCGCTTCTTCGAGGAACAGCTGGCCGGCGCACTGCCGCGGTTGCTGCGCGACCAGCGGCTGGACGAAGCCGAGGCTGCGCTCGGCGCCGCCTTGGACGCGGTCCCCGCCGCGAGCGCAGGCAGCGTGGTGCTGGTCGGCGCCGGCCCCGGCGATCCGGGCCTGTTGACCCTGGCCGGGCTGCGCGCCTTGAACGAAGCCGACGTGATCCTGCACGACCGACTGGTCAGCGCGGCGGTGCTGCAGTTGGCGCGCCGCGACGCCGAGCGCATCGAAGTCGGCAAGTCGGCCGGCGGCCACAGCGTCGGCCAGGCGCAGATCCACGCGCTGATGCTCGAACACGCGCGTGCCGGCCGTCGGGTCGTGCGTCTCAAGGGCGGCGATCCGTTCGTGTTCGGCCGCGGCGGCGAAGAACTCGAGTTCCTGCGCGACCACGGCATCGGCTACGAAGTGGTGCCCGGCATCACCGCCGCGCTGGCCTGCGCCGCCTATGCCGGCGTCCCGCTCACCCATCGCGCGCATGCACAGTCGGTGCGGCTGGTGACTGCGCACTGCCAGGATTCCTTCGACACGCTCGATTGGGAGGCGCTGGCCCGCGAACGCCAGACCCTGGCCTTCTATATGGGCGTGGCGGGGCTGGAAACGATCCGCCAACGGCTGATCGCCGCCGGCCGCGACCCCGCCACCCCGTTCGCCCTGGTGGAAAACGGTTCGCGCCCGCAGCAGCGGGTCATCACCGGCACCCTGGACGAGCTGGCCACGCATGCACGCGAACACCAGGTCGCCTCGCCGGCGCTGCTGATCCTGGGCGAGGTCGCCGCCCTCGCGGGCCGCCTGCACTGGTTCGGCGCCGCGCCCATCGCTGGCCCCCTCTTCCCTGCCATCCCCTCACCTTCCGCAAAGCCCAGCGTGGCCACAATCAAGCGCGCCGCCTGATCGCCTTCCACGGAGAATCCCCATGCCTCTGTACGACAGCATCCTCGACACCATCGGCCGCACGCCGGTGGTCAAGCTGCATCGCGTCGCGCCCGAAAACGTCAGCCTTTACGTCAAGGTCGAGTCGTTCAATCCCGGCGGTTCGGTCAAGGATCGCCTGGCCTTGGCGATCATCCTCGACGCCGAACAGCGCGGCGTGCTCAAGCCGGGCGACACCATTGTCGAAGCCACCTCCGGCAACACCGGGGTGGCATTGGCGATGGTCGCCGCTGCGCGCGGCTACAAATTCGTCGCCACGATGGTCGAGACCTTCTCGATCGAGCGCCGCAAGCTGATGCGCGCCTATGGCGCCAAGGTGATCCTCACCCCGGCCGCCGAGCGCGGCAGCGGCATGGTCCGCAAGGCCAAGGAATTGGCCGAACAGCACGGTTGGTTCCTGGCCAGCCAGTTCGCCAACCCGGCCAATCCGGCCTACCACCGCAACACCACCGCCGCGGAGATCCTGCGCGATTTCGCCGGCCAGCGGCTGGACTACTTTGTCACCGGCTGGGGTACGGGTGGCACGCTGACCGGGGTCGGCGAGGTGCTCAAGGTCGCGCGCCCGGACACCCGCATCATCGCCACCGAGCCCGCCGGTGCGGCCCTGCTGAAGGGCGATGAGTGGAAGCCGCACAAGATCCAGGGCTGGACCCCGGACTTCGTGCCGGAGGTGCTCAACCGTGGTGCCTACGACGAGCTGTATTCGGTCGGCGACGATCGTGCGATCGAGATCTCGCGTCGCCTGGCCGCCGAGGAAGGCATCTTCGTCGGCATCTCCGCCGGCGCGACCGTCGCCACCGCGCTCGACGTGGCCGCCAAGGCCGCCCCGGGCTCGGTCCTGCTGGCGATGCTGCCCGATACTGGGGAGCGCTACTTCAGCACGCCGTTGTTCGCCGACATCAACGAAGGCTCCGATGATGATTGGCTGGCCGGATTGCCCTGAGGCTGCATCGACGCGATCCAGGGTCTACCCGAAGGGCCGCCTTGTGCGGCCCTTTTCGTTGGTTCTTCTCCGATTGGCGGGAGACCTGTCGTTGCCATGGTGTGCGAGGTAGGGGTTTATTGAGGGGCGCGCCGGGAGAGTGGGAGAGAAAAGCCTGGCTCCCCATTTGCATCGGCACCTGCCCAATCCCGGCTTCGAGAAGGTCTCCCACTGTAGGAGCGGCTTCAGCCGCGACTGCGGGTTCCCGCGGTCGCGGCTGAAGCCGCTCCTACAAAGAGCCCTCGAATCCGCCGAACCCAATGGAATGATGCCGTCCCCACGGCAGGCGATAGCCAAAAGCCGACATCAATCGCTCTGTCTTGCGAAGCGCAATCGTGGACACCATGGCCACGTAGCAGGAATGGCCACCTCCGCACTCCGTCACATTCCCGCGCACCGATGCCGTGCCGTCGCAGGCCGGGAGACGAGATCCGGGCAGGCTGGACGGCCGGGCAAAACCCCACCGCGGCGACGCCCGCCCATCACACCTTCCTCATCCACCCCACTCGAAGATCCACACATGAGCATCGAAGTCTGGCAAGGGGACATCACTACTCTGGACGTTGACGTCATCGTCAACGCCGCCAACGAGACCTTGCTCGGTGGCGGCGGCGTGGACGGCGCGATCCATCGTGCGGCCGGGCCCAGCTTGCTGGAAGCCTGTCGCGCGCTGCCGGAAATGCGCCCGGGCGTGCGCTGCCCGACTGGCGAAGTTTTCGCCACTCCCGGCTTCGCGCTGCAAGCGCGCCACGTGTTCCACACGGTCGGGCCGGTATGGCGCGACGGCGCCCACCATGAGGCGGAACTGCTGGCCAACTGCTACTGGCAGTCGCTGCGCCTGGCCGAGCAGATGGACCTGCATTCCATCGCCTTTCCGGCGATCAGCTGCGGCGTCTACGGCTATCCACTGCACCAGGCGGTGCGGGTGGCGGTCAACGAAACCGTGGCCTGGGAAAAATCACACGCCGTGCCACGCCGCATTGTGCTGGTCGCCTTCAACGACGCTGCATTCAAGGCTTATCAGTTGATGCTGGCACAGGCCTATCCCGCCGTGGCCTGAGCCGACCGCGCCCTTGCCCGCAACGAAAAACGCCGGCTTGCGCCGGCGTTTTCTGTTTCCACTGGGTCAGCGCGGGGCTCAGCCCTTCCACTGGCCCAGCGCCGCCTGGCCGTTCTCGCGGGCGCGCTCGTAGACGATCTGCTGCGCCTTGGCGAAGTTGCCCTGCATGTCCTGCGACCACAGCTTCAGCGCGGCCTGCTGCATCGCGCGGCCGTAGGAAAAGCTCAGCGGCCACGGCAGGTTGCCCATCGAGTTCATCGCATTGAGGTGCGCGGTCGACTGTTCGTCGGTCTGGCCGCCGGACAGGAACACGATGCCCGGCAGGATCGCCGGCACAGTGCTCTTCAGGCACATCACGGTGGATTCGGCGACTTCCTCGACGCCGGCCTGGTCCGGGCAGTCCTTGCCGGCGATGACCATCGAGGCCTTCAGGATCGTGCCTTCGAGCACGACGTTCTGCTCATACAGCGCACCGAACAGCGAGCGCAGGGTGGCTTCGGTGACCTCGTAGCAGGTCTCGATGTCGTGGTCGCCGTCCATGATCACTTCCGGCTCGACCATCGGCACCAGGCCCTGCTCCTGGCACAGCGCGGCATAGCGCGCCAGCGCGTGGGCATTGGTCTCGATGCAGGTGCCCGACGGGATGTCCTCGCCGATGTTGATCACCGCACGCCACTTGGCGAAGCGCGCGCCGAGCTTGTAGTACTCCTCCAGGCGCGCGCGCAGCCCGTCCAGGCCCTCGGTGATCAGCTCGCCCGGCATGCCGGCCAGCGGGTGGGCGCCCTTGTCGACCTTGATGCCCGGGATGATGCCGTTGGCGGCCATGTACTTGGCGAACGGCACCCCGTCCTTGGTGGACTGGCGGATGGTCTCGTCGAACAGGATGGCGCCGGAAATGTAGTCGCCCAGCTTCGGCGTGGTCAGCAGCAGCTCGCGGTAGGCGCGGCGGTTCTCTTCGGTGTTCTCGATCCCCACCCCGGAAAAACGCTTCGCGATCGTGCTGGTGGACTCGTCGATGGCGATGATGCCCTTGCCCGGGGCGACCATGGCCTGTGCGGTTTCGGCAAGCTGTTCGATGCTCATGTGGTTCCTGTGGCAGCAACGGGGGAGACGCGAAGTATAACGGCGATGGCTGCTGGCATTCCGTCACGGAATCGTGCAAACGATTACAGCGGTAAACGCAGGGTCGCGCGCAGTCAAGCCGGGTCGAACGCGGCCGATATCCTGACCGGCATCCCTGGCTTGGCTTCAGCATGACCGACGACACCCCGCTCCCGACGTTCCTGCAGGAATACGGCAGCACCCTGAAGTTGTGGGGTGCCGTGCTGGCTACGCTGCTGGCCACCGCTACCGCGACGCATCAGCTCGTCCGCTATGTCGAGATCGATCCGCTGCAAAAGCAGGTCGCACAACTGCAGCAGCAGTTGGCCGAGACCCACCAGGCCTGGACGCAGGCCGACCAGCGCCTTCGCGCGAACGCGCAGCAGCAGGACCAGGAACAGAAGTGCGTGGGCGTGCTGCCCGCGTGGCGGAAAGCGCTCGATGACTGCCGCGCCTCATTGCTGCAGTACCAGGGCGCTTGCGGCATCAATCAAAGTATTGACCAGCGCCGACGGGACAGCGCGCAGATCAAGTACGAAACCGAAACGCTGCTCAGTCACCGGCAGCAGCTGAACCCCGCCGAGCAGGCCCGATACGAGGACCTGACCCGGCGTGATACCCAGTTGAATCAACAAATCCTCGAACTGCAGCAGAAGCTGCAATGCGGAAGCTCCTGACGGAGTTCCGCAGCGCAGCCGCTACGCCGACTACAGCTCGCCCAGCCCGCTGGCGCGGCCGTCGGTGCCGACTTCGAGCAAACGCAGCGTGTTGGTGGCGCCATGCGTTTCCATGTGCTCGCCGGAGGTGAACACCACGCGGTCACCCGGCGCCAGCAGGCCGGCCTCGACCAGCACGCGGATGCTGCCGCGCGCTGCTTCGCGCGGTGTCAGGCCGCGACTGTCGAAGTTGATCGGGAACACGTCGCGCATCATCGCCATGTGGCGGCGCGCGCCGTCGTGGCGGGTGATCGCAAAGATCGGCGCCTTGGCACGGAAACGCGACAGGTAGCGCGGGGTGCCGCCGGATTCGGTCATCGCCACGATCGCGCGCACGCCGACGTGCTCGGACACGAACATCGTCGCCATCGCGATCGCCTGGTCGGCGCGTTCCAGATTGCGCTGCGCCTTGCTGAAATCGGCATCGGTCTCGAACTGGCGCTCGGCGCCGAGGCAGATGCGCGCCATCGCTTCGACCGCCTTGACCGGATACGCGCCAGCGGCGGTCTCGGCCGACAGCATCACCGCGTCGGTGCCGTCGATGACCGCATTGGCCACGTCCAGCACTTCGGCGCGGGTCGGGATCGGGCTTTCGACCATCGACTGCAGCATCTGGGTGGCGGTGATGACGACTTTGTTCTGCGCCAGCGACTCGCGGATGATCTTCTTCTGCAGGCCCGGCAGCTCGGCGTCACCGATCTCGACGCCGAGGTCGCCGCGCGCGACCATCACCACGTCGGAGGCTTCGACGATCTCGGTCAGGTTCTCGATCGCTTCGGTGCGCTCGACCTTGGACACCATCGCGGCGTCGCAACCGTGCTCGCGGGCGATGCGGCGGGCCTCGTTCATGTCTGCGGCATTACGGCAGAACGACACGGCGATGAAGTCCACGCCGATCTTGGCGACGATGCCGATCAGTTCCTTGTCGCGCTCGGTCAGCGCGCCCAGCGACAGGCCGCCGCCCTGCTTGTTCAGGCCCTTGCGGTCGGACAGCACGCCGTCGTTGAGCACG
>Ga0160434_100078_pt1 | contig 66793 bp, 51 predicted proteins | sample HID1973I_E0MG_FD_108273 | JGI IMG/M metagenome (GOLD analysis project Ga0160434, IMG submission 108273) | Enriched mosquito-associated microbial communities from UW Madison campus, WI, USA - HID1973I_E0 MG | ecosystem: Host-associated > Arthropoda: Insects > Digestive system > Unclassified ... | reverse complement strand
GCCAGCGGACATGGATGTCCGCGGTAGGCGAGTTGGACAGGATGTCCAACCGAGCCGGGCCATCCCCCTCCCGTCAGGGCGGTGCCCGCACCGTAAGCCGACAAAACCAACCGCAAACCGCACACGCGCCCCTCCATAAACCCCCACCTCGCAAGCCGCAGAAGCTGCAGAAGTCCCATCAACACGAGAAGAGCATCGCCCCCGGTCGCGCACCGGAACGTGTCATGCGTCGCGGCTGAAGCCGCTCCTACAGGGGCAGCACCACTTCCACGATGTAACACCGGCCCGGCTGGGTGGGCGCGATGCGCGCCTGCGGACAGGCCACGCCGTCGACCGTGACCTGCATCGACGTGGCGGCCGCATCGCGCCGATAGCTCACCTCGAATTCCGCTCCACGGAAACTGCGCGCTACCCGCGCGCCCGGCCAATGTGACGGCAACTGCGGCTGGATGCACAACCCATCGCCCTCGCCGCGCAGGCCGAACAAGCCTTCGACCACATCGCGATAGACCCACGCCACCGTGCCGGTATTGAACAACTGGCTGGAGCGCCCCGCGGTGCGCGGCCACTCGCGCCAGGCGCCGCGGTAGTAGTTCGGCAGGAATACCGGCAACTGGCCGCGCTGCAGCAGATCCTCGCGACCGGGCCCCGGTATCATCGCCCGCAGCACCGACCAGGCGCGATCAGCCTCGCCGACCGCATACAGGCTGTGCAGGTAGAACGCGGCGGCATGGTTGTAGACGGCGCCGTTCTCGGCCGAACCCGGATGCTTCTGGGTCAGCCGGCCGACGTCCTCGCGCATGCCGGAATACGGCGGCGCCAGCATCACCGGGCCATACGGCGTGTGCAGCTGCGACGCCACCGCATCGAGCAGCGCTTGCCGGCGCTGCTCGTCGGCGGCGCCAGACAGCATCGCCCAGCTCTGCGGGTTGAGATAGATGCGCCCTTCCACATCGCTGGACACGCCGAAGCGCACGCCGTCGTCGGTGATGCCGCGCGCGTACCACTGGCCATCCCACAGCTCGCGGTTGGCATCGGCGTTCACCGCCTCGACGGCCGCCCTGTAGCGTGCGGCCTGCGCCGGCCGGCCGTAGCGCGCGCATTGCGCCGACCACAGCCGCAGCGCATAAGCGGTGGCCAGGGTGAGCCAACCCGATACGCCGATGCCGCGATAGCCGACCATGTTCATCGGATCGCACCAGTCGCCCTGCGCGATGTAGCTCAGGCCGCGTGCGTCGCGCGCCTGCAGCAGCCAGTCCATCGCCGCGTCCAGGCGCGCGGCCACGCTTAGCGCATGTCCTTCGCGATCGATGACGATCTCGTGCAACAGCTGCGCATCGCCGGTCTCGCCGAGATAGGCATCGAGGAAGATCGGCAGCCACACGCAATGATCGGTATGCGGCACCTGGTTGATGTACTTCAACTCGGCCTGCTCATCGAGCAGGATGCCGTCCGGCATCGCGCCGCTGGGCTCCTGTTGCGCCAGCGCGTGCAGCAGCGACGCGCGCGCCACCGCCGGCACCAGGTAGGCCATGCCTAAGTGGTCCTGCAGGAAGTTGCGCGTCTGCGGATCGGTGGTCAGGCGGTTGACATCGCCGTGATAGAACACCTGCCGCGGTAGCCAATGGTTGACCAGGTTGTCGAAGGCGGCGTCGGGCGTGGCGACACGCACGCAGCCGTGGCCGGCCTGCAGGTGCGCTTCATGCGCACGCGCCGCGTCGGCGAAACCGGCCTGCGACAGGAAGCGTTCGCGCAGTGCGGCGATCTCCGCCTCGTCGTGCGCCGGACCGAACAGATAGCGCAAGGTCGCCGTCTCGCCTTCGGCCAGTTGCAGACGCTGGTGCAGCACCGCGGTCGGCATTTCGTAGCGCGCATCGCTGTTGCCGAGACGATCGCCGTCGGTGATCGCCGCTGGCGCATGCAGTCCGCCCTCGCCCTCGAACGCGGCCTGGCGCGCCTCCCAGCCTTCGACCGGCTGCTCATGCAGCAGGAAAGTGCAGTCCTTGAAGTCGCGCTGGCGCCAGTAGTCGGCGACCTTCTGGTAAGGCGTGATGCTGCGGCAGACAATCCCGCCCAGCTCGGGCCGATACTCGCCGGACTGGTTCATCCACGACATGTAGCCGACCGGGAAGTACGGATACAGCGACAACCGCCGCTCGCGTCCGGAAAGATTGCGCACGGTGCAGCTCCACAGCTCGACCGCGGCCTCATCAGGCAGTTGCAACCGCAGCTCGAGTTCGATCCCGTCGAACGCCACGATCCAGCCGATGTCGCTCTTGCCCGCACGGAACTCGAAGTGCTCGGCCGGCGCACGCACCGGCTCGTAAGGCGCCGAGTACAGCGCGCCGCTGTCCTCGTCCTTGAGGTAGAAGAAACGTCCGGGATGGTGCGCGTAGTACGCATGCTCCGGCTGCATGAAGGTGCGCGCCTCCAGGTTGGGCGCGTGCGCGTACTTGGCCGGCTCCGGCTGCATGAACTGCGCGGTCGCGTAACCGCGGCAGTTCACCTGGATCATCATCCTGCGGTTCCACAGGAAGGCGCTGGCCAACGGCATCGCCGTGGCGCTGTACAAGGCATAGCGTTCGCCGTCGGCGCTGGGGCCGAGCAGGTCGGAGGTATCGATGGGGGTCTGCGAGGTCATGGGGTGTCCGGCGCGGCCTTGCGTTCGGCCAGCGCTTGCTGGATGCGCGCCAGTTGCGCGTCGTCGAGGGGATAGAAGCGCATCGTCCACGCCGCCAGCAGCGCGACGAGGCCGGGAATCACCGTCATCAGCAGCACGATGCCCTGCTGCGAGGCATCGCTCTGCGACTGGTTGGCGACATAGCCCATCGCCGCCAGCACCCAGGCGATCATCGCCGAGGCCAGCGCGCCGCCGAGTTTCTGCGAGAACGTCGCCGCGGCGAAGGTCAACGCGGTGGCGCGCCGCCCGGTACGCCATTCGGTGTAGTCGGCGGTGTCGGCATACATGGCGAACGCCAGCGGCGACTTCGGGCCCAGCGCCAGGCCGATCAGCAGGTTGAGCGCAAACGCCGCTCCGACCGCGTGCGGCGGCACGAAGTACATCGCGCAGCTGAGCACGCCGACCACGCCCATCAGGATCATCAGCAACCGGCGCCGGTCGCACCAGCGGCTCAATAGCGGCGTCATCGCCGCGCCCACCGCCAGCGCCAGCGAGTAACTGCCGAGGAACCAGCCGGTGAGCTCGGGACGGCCCAGGTAGTACTTGAAGTAGTACACGCCGGCGCCGCCGCGCATCACGATCGTGACCATGATCACCAGCGCCAGCACGAACAGCACCAGCCACGGCCGGTTGTGCAGCAGGTCGGCGACATCCTGCCGCCACGGCGAGCGCTCGGCATGCACCGGCTGCACGCGCTCGCGCACGCCGAAGAACACGCTGGCGAACATCAGCATGGCCACTACGCCGTAGACCATCAGCGTTCGCTGCCAACCCAACGCGGCATCGCCGCCACCCAGCCAGCCGACCAGGTCGAGGGTGGCGTAGTTGACCGCGGTGGTGCCGGCGAAGGCGGCGATGAAGCGCATGCTCACCAGCGTGGTGCGTTGCTGCCCGTCGGCAGTGATCACCCCGGACAACGCCGAGTACGGAATGCTGACCACGGTGTAGGCCAGCATCATCAGCGAGAAGGTCACGTACGCCCACAGCAAGCGCCCGCCCTGGTCCAGCGCCGGCACGGTGAAGGCGAGCACGCCGGTGGCGGCCATCGGCAACGCCCCCCACAGCAGCCACGGCCGGAACCGCCCCCAACGCGTGCGGGTGCGGTCGGCGAACATGCCCATCAGCGGGTCGGCGATGGCGTCGCCGATCTTGGTGAGCAGGATCATCGTGCCGACCACGGCCACCGGCAGGCCCATCACGTCGGTGTAGAAGATCAGCAGGAAGGCGGAGATGCTGGCCCAGTAGAGGTTCAGCCCGAAATCACCGAGCGCGTAGCGGGTCTTCTCGCGCAGCGGCGGCGCGGCGAGCGGTTCCGGTTTGGACGCAGGCGGCATAGGATCTCCGCAGAAGGCAGGCGCGCTGCGCCGGGGGCGTCCACGCTACACCATCGCCGCCGCGCGTGGCCGTCGCATGCCGATTGGACCTGCAGCTATAACGACACGTGATGATGCCGACCGATAAACCCGCACCGCTGGCAGTGGCCGCCGGCCAGCCCTGGGCGCTCGCCGTGATGGGCGTGTCCGGCAGCGGCAAGAGCACCTTGGCCGCCGCGCTGGCCCGGCACTACGGCGCGCTGTACCTGGACGCCGACGATTACCACGATGCGGCCGCGCGCGCACAGATGGCACGCGGCGTGCCGCTGGACGACGCGCAGCGCGCGCCGTGGGTCGCGCGCCTGGCCGACACCCTTGCCGCCGAGGCCGCTGCCGGCCGCAACACGGTGTTGGCGTTCTCCGGCCTGCGCCGTGAGCACCGGCAACGCCTGCGCGAAAGCGGCGTGCCGATGCGCTTCGTGTTCCTGCATGCCAGCCCGGCGTTGATCGCCGCGCGGCTGGGCGCGCGCGCAGGCCATTTCATGTCGCCCAGCCTGCTCGACAGCCAGTTCGAAGCGCTGCAGCCACCGACCGACGAGCCCGACGTGGTCGCGGTCGACATCGATGGCACGCCGCAACAGGTACTGGCGCGCGCAATCGCCGCGCTGGAAGCGGAACGCCTGTAGGAGCGGCTTCAGCCGGGATCCTAAGGTCTACCCTCATCCGCCCCTTCGGGGCACCTTCTCCCGCATGCGGGAGAAGGGAGAGATCCAGCATCACGCGATCTGTCCGGAGAGCAGCCCCTCTCCCGCTTCGCGGGAGAGGGGTAGGGGTGAGGGCGCTTTACGCGAGAAGCCACCCTCATCCGCCCTTCCGGGCACCTTCTCCCGCAAGCAGGAGAAGGGACCTCGGGCATCGCGCGATCTGTCTTTAGGATCCCCTCCTCCACTTACGGATCAGGGAGAGCGTCCCATCTCCTCCAACAGCTGCGGTGCCGGATAGACCTTGGCCAGCAGCCAGCGCAGGTAGCGCATGTCCACATGGATGGCGCGCTTGAAGCGCGGGTCGTACCACCAGCTGGCGCTGACCGCTTCCCAATTGCTGTCGAAGTTCAGCCCGATCAGCTCGCCGCGCGCGTTGAGCACCGGCGAGCCGGAATTGCCGCCGGTGGTATCGAGATTGGTGAGGAAATTGACCGTCTGCGTCTTCAATACCGGATCGGCGGTATCGCCGAAATCGGCGCGGGCGATCGCTTCCAGCAACGGCCTGGGCGCATCGAAGGGCACCTGGCCGGTGTTCTTCTCGACGATCCCGGCCACCGTGGTCACCGGCGCGAACGTCACCGCATCGCGCGGCGCCAGCGGCTCGACACGGCCGTAGCTGACCCGCAGCGTGCTGTTGGCGTCCGGGTAGACCGCCCCGCCCTGCTTCTCGCGCCAGGCGATCAGCGCGCGCATGTAAGCCGGGCGCAGCCGCAGCTGCTCGCCTTCGCGCGCCTTGCGCCCCTCCTCCAGCCGCAGCTGCGCCGGCACCAGCTTGGCCGCCAGGGCCAGCAGCGGATCGGCCGCCAGCGGCTTGCCCTCGCGTGCGGCGGCGAAGCGCGACAGCCGCTCGCTTTCGGTACCCAGTCGGGTGCCGGCGTACAGCGTGTCCAGCGTCTGCTTCAGCTGCGCCGGGGTGCGCCCGAACGCGGCATCGAACTCGGGCACGCGCTGCGTCTCGGGCAGTTGCTGGTAGCGGGTCAGCAGCGTGGTCAGCAGCGCCTTCTCCACCGCTGGGGCATAGCGGCGCTGGACCTGCTTGAGCATGCCCTCGATCAAGGCCTGGTCGCGCAGCTGGTAGCCGCTCTCGCGCTCGCCGTCGGGCTTGAGCGATTCCAGCCGCAGCCGTTCCAGCGACAGTGCCGAGCGCATCAGCTGGGTCTGGCTGGTGAACAGGTTGAACAGCAGCTCGCGGTCACGCAACGCCGAGCCCTCGGCCAAGGTGGCCTGCAGTGCAGCGATATCGCGCGCATCGTCGCCGCCGGTGGCCGCCAGCATGCCGCGCTCATCCTGGGCACGCAGGCGGACCGCATCACTGCGGCGCAGGCCTTCCAGCTCGCCGGCGGCGCGCTTGCTGTTGTTCTTCAGCGACTGCAGCTGCGAGGCATAGCTCGTGCGCGCCTGCGCGTCGTCCTTGCCGGCGGCCTCGATCACTTCGATCAGCGCATCCAGCACGGCCACGCGCTGCGGCAGCGTCCAGTTCACCTGCTCGTCGAACTCGGCCGCCGTGCGGTGGCGGAAGGTGACGCCCGGATAGCCGGCCAGCATCGCGAAATCGCCAGTCTTCGGACCATCCTTGGCCAATTGCAGGTGCGCGGGCGGCTGGTAGGGCACGTTGTCCGCGTTGTAGTCGGCCGGCTTGCCGTCCTTGCCGACGTAGGCGCGCAGCAGGGTGAAATCGCCGCTGTGACGCGGCCACACGAAGTTGTCGATCTCGTCGCCGTAGTTGCCGATCGCGCGCGGCGGCGCGTAGACCAGGCGCACGTCGCGCAGTTCGAGCTGGCGAATGCGGTAGAAATCGGTGCCGTAGTACATGTTGGCGACGCTGCAGCGCACGCCGGCCTCGTGCTCGCAGTCGGCTACGATGCGCTTGCTCGCCGCGTCGACCGCGTCGTAGTACGCACGGCCGGTCTTGCCGCGCGCGGCACCGAGCACCTGCTCGGTGACCTTGTCGAAGCCGATCGTGACCAGCACCCGGAAATCCGGGTTGGCAGCGCGCTCGTCGGCGCGGCCCTGGGCGATGAAGCCGTCGTCGATGAAGTTGTGCTCGGGGCTGCTGTTGTACTGGATCACCCCCATCGCGACGTGGTGGTTGGTCAGCAGCAGGCCGTCGCCGGACACGAACGAGCCGGTGCCGCCGCCGACCTTGACCACCGCGCTCAGCGGTGCGCGGGTGACGTCGGCCAGCGCGCCCGGGTCGCCCTTGAAGCCGGCCTCGCGCAGTGGCTTGGCCAACTGCGGCAGCTGCGAAGGCATCCACATGCCTTCCTCGGCACGGGCGGAGGCGGTCAGGGCCAGACCCAGGGCCAGGGAGGCGGACAGCTTGCTACGGACGGACATGCGGAGATCACCGGACGAGAACCAGGCCGCGACCTTAGCGGCTCGGGCCCGGACTCGTAAACCAGCGCGCCACCCGCACGCCGCCAGCTGCGCGCCGGCGATGCGGGCGGCCGCTCAGTATTTCGCGTCGAACGCGAAGATCGGCTTGCGCGACTGCCAGGCGCCGGCGGTGAAGTCCGGGAACTCCAGCGTGCGGTAACCCTCGGCGATGGATTGCTCCGACAACGGGGTGATCGCACTCCAGGTGATGGCATCAAAGATGTCGATCGGCATCGGCGCCTGCGCCTTCAACGCCTCGACGAAGGCGTGGATGACGAAGTAGTCCATGCCGCCGTGCCCGGCGCCGGCGGCCGCATCGGCGTACTTGCGCCACAGCGGATGGTCGAACTCGTCCTGGTAGGTCTTGAACGGCTCCCATTTGTGCGCCGGGCTGCGGCCCTCGATGTGGATCGACTGGTTGAGGTCCATCCACAGACCGTGCGTGCCCTGCACGCGGAAGCCCAGCGAATACGGCCGCGGCAACGAAGTATCGTGCTGCAGCAGGATGGTCTCGCCATTGGCGCAGGCCAGCGTGGTGGTGACGATGTCGCCGAGCTTGAACTTGACCTGCGTGCTGGGATGGGTGGTGCCGCCGCTCTGCGCCACGGTGTACTCGTGCAGGCCGCGCGCCTTGCTGGCGAACGCGTTGATGTGGGTGAAGCGGTTGCCGCGGTTGATGCCGGTATACATCGCGCACGGGCCGATGCCGTGGCTGGGGTAGAGGTCGCCGTTGCGGTCCACCGAGTGCTGGGTGCGCCAGCGCGCCTCCGACCAGGCCTGGGGGCCGAATTCCACGCCGCCGCCATAGGGCTGCTCGGGGTCGCCGGTATTGAACTTCACCGCGCGCAGGTCGTGCTGGTAGCCGCCCTGCAGATGCACCAGCTCGCCGAACAGGCCGGCCCGCACCATCTGCAGGGCGGCCATGACGTCACGCCGGTAGCAGACGTTTTCCAGCAGCATGTACGGCGTGCCGGTGGACAGCTGGGTGGCGAGCACGTCGTAGTGGTCCTTCAGGGTGATGCCGGCCACCACTTCGCAACCGACCGCGACCTTGGCCTGCATCGCTTCGATCGCCATCGGCGCGTGCCATTCCCAGGGCGTGGCGATGATGACGGCGTCGAGCCCGCGCTGCTGCAGCAGGCGCCGATAGGCATGGACGTCGCCGTCCTGGCCGTAGGTCTTGGGCATCGGCTTGCCGGCCTTCGCCACCTCGGCGAGCGCCTGCTTGAGCATGATCGGCTCGACATCGCACAGCGCCACCACGTCCACATCGTTGCGGCGCAGCAGCTCGCCGAGGTGCACCTGGCCACGCATGCCGGTGCCGATCAGGCCGACGCGTACCCGCCGGCTCGCGGCCCAGGCAGGGGTCTCGGGCAGCAGCGTCGCGGCGCCGATCGCGGCGCTGGCCAGAAGGAAATCTCTACGCTTCATGGAACTCGTACCTCGCTGGAAGAATCGTGCCAGCCAGAGGCCGGCACGATGGACGGTCAGAACTTGTAGCCGGCGGTGACACTGTAGACGCGGCCGTAGATGCTGGCGTAGTCGCTGGAATCGCCGAGGAAGCTGTTCGGGTCGTAGAACGGCAGGCGATTGAACAGGTTCTTGACGGTGAAGCCGACATTGAACTTCTCGGTCGGCGCCCACGCCACGGTCAGGTTGGCGGTCCACCACGACGGCACGCCATCGCACTGCGGCTCGGGCACCGGCAGGTAGCCGGCGGTGCAGGTCTCGGGGTTGTTGTCTTCGGCATCGATGCGGTCCCACGCCCACTTGGTGGTACCGACATAGTTGATGAAGAAGCTGGTGGTGACCTGGCGATAGGTCCAGTCGGCATTGAAGGTGGCGCGCAGGCGCGGGTTGCCGTAATAGCCCGCGGTGTTGCCGTAGTACCAGCGCAGCTCGTCGTCGGTGTAGATCTCATTGCGGCGCGCGATGGTCGCGGCGATGCCGATGTTCATATCGCCCCACTCGCCCAGCGAGAAGCGGCTGCGTGCGTCGATGTCGAAGCCATCGACCAGGGTGCGGCCGCGGTTCTTGTACTGGCCGACCACGCTGGACACGTTGCCGGCGCTATAGCCTGGCTGCGGATCGGGGCAGGCCACGCCACTGGCCGGGTCGGCGCACATCGAGGCCAGCTGCGCCTGTGCGGCGCGGTCGGCATCGGTGATCGGCGAGCGGGTCATCGACAGGATGTCCTCTTCCTTGCTGTAGTCCGGCGCGGCGATCTCGTTGCGGCGGTAGATGAACCAGTAGTCCGCCGACAACGACAGCCACGACGCCGGTTCGACCACGAAGCCGAGGGTGGCGATCTTCGCCTTCTCCGGCTTGAGGTCCGGATTGGGCTGGGTCATCCGCGCCACGGTGCGACTGCAGTCGGCGTTGAGCAGCGAATTGCCCGCGTCCACGTCGCCGGGGCGGTTGGACTGCAGCAGCAGGTTGGCGATCGCATTGGTTTCGTCACAACGCAACTCGTCACGGAAACCACCGAGCTGTGCGTACACGCCGCCGCTGCCGGACTCGGCCAGGCTTGGCGCGCGGAAGCCCTCCGAATAGGTGCCGCGCAGCATCAGCTGCGGCAAGGCCTGGTACTTCAGGCCGATCTTCGGCGCGAGGTTGGCGCTGAAGTCCGGATACTTGTCCAGGCGCAGCGCGGCATCGAGCTCGAGCTTTTCGGTCAGCGGCGCCACGGTCTCGGCGAACAGCGCATAAGTGTTGCGCGCGCCGTCGAACCACGAGCCGCCCTGCTGGCTGATCAGGCCGTTGGCCGCGTCTTCGTTGCCCGGGGTGTAGAAGGTTTCGCGGGTGGCGTTGAACCCGAACGCCGCGCGCACTTCGCCGGCCGGCAGGTTGAAGATCGGGCCTTCGACCTTGCCGTCCAGCGTATGCAGGCGGGTCCACGACTCGATGTCGAAGGTGGGGTAGGCGGCGCGCAGCAACGCCGCGTTGGCGTCATTGATCACGCCGAACTGGTAGGCCGGATGATCGGAAATGATCACCCGTCCGGTCGCCGGGTCGATGGTGTACGGCCCGAATGCCTTCTCGAAACCATCCAGATTGACGTTGACCGTCTGGTAGGTGACCGAGTGGGTACCGGCGGTGGCCAGGGCGGTTTCCCAGTTCCAGTCGCCGAGGCTGCCACGCAGGCCGGCCACCACGCGGTAGCTCTGGTCGGTATTGCGCTGGCCGAAGTAGTTGCCGCCAGCATCCTGCATCAGGTACTGCAGGCCGACCACGCCGCCCATCAGCGCCTTCAGCTCGGGGCTGGCGTGGTTGTAGTCGTTGTTCGGGCCCAGGTACGGGTACAGGAACTGGTTGACGGTGTCGCCGGTGTTGCGCGAGAACCAGCTGGTCGGGTTGCCGGTGGTGGTGCTGAAGGAACGCGGCGTGCCGCCGTTGGCGCGCAGGTCGATGTCGGTGTAGGTCGCCTCGGCGAAGGCCTCGGTGGTTTCGCCCAGCAGGAAATGCGCGTTGACGTAGGCGGTGTTGCGCTCGGATTTGGCGCCGCCATCGATCTCGTTGTTCATCCAGGTCTGCCAGATGCAGCGCGGGCCGGCGGCCTCGGTGGTCAGCACGTTGTTGCAGCCCGGCGCCGCTTCCTGCACCCGCGCCCCGGTCGCCGGATCGAAGGCGAAGTACGAGCCCGGATTGAATTCGCCCGGCTTGCTGCCGGTACCCAGGCGCAGATTGGGCAGGTAGTTGGGATTGTTGATGTAGTACTGGGCCGGCTTCTTGTCGTAGACATCGGCCAGTGGGATCGCATCGCGGCGGTACAGGTTGACCGCGGCGTAGACGTTGTAGCGGTCCTTGTCGAGGTCGCCGAAGCCACCGGAAATGCTGGCCTGGTGTTCGCCGTAGGAATCGACACGCGACGACATGTCGCTGGTGACATTGATTTCCGCACCCTGGAACGAGTGCTTGGTGATCACGTTGATCACGCCGGCGACCGCGTCGGTGCCGTACACCGCCGAGGCGCCGTCAGTCAGCACTTCCATGCGTTCGATCGCCGCGGCCGGAATCGCATCGATGTTGACGAACTGGGTCTGGAAGCCGGCCGGTGCGCCGTAGTACGACAGCCGGCGGCCGTTCAACAGCACCAGCGTGCCCTGCGCGCCGAGGCCGCGCAGGTTGGCCTGCGAAGCACCGTCCGAACCGGTGAACAGCGAGCGCGAATCCTGCTGCGCGGGGCGCGCGGCCGGCAGATTGTCGAGCACCTGCAGCAAGGTGCGCGCGCCCATGTTCTCGATGTCCTGCCGGCTGATGATCTGCACCGGCGAGGCGGTCTCGACGTCGGTGCGCCTGATATTGGAACCGGTCACTTCGACGCGGGCCAGGTCGGTGGCGTCGTCCTGGGCGTCCTGCGCGAGGGCGGGTGCGGCGAAGGCGAGCAGCACGTTGGCCACGGCCAACGACAATGGAGCGAAGCGATGACACAAAGGACGGCGGCGGGCGGGCAACATCGGGATTCTCTCCTGGCAAGGTGGCGGCGCGAATGGGGTGGCGCGGGCAAAGCGATCCCGTGCCACGGCCGTCGGGCCGTAGTCGGTGTGGGCGGGGGAGGAGCGGTGTTACGCGGGGTCAGGGGGCGACGATGCTGGCGGTATCGCCCTCCTGGCCGATCAGCACGGCATTGGCCCAGTTGCCGCAGACCGCGCTGGGTTGCTTGCCCTGCGCACCCAGCGTGCGCAGGCTCAAACGATGCAGGCCACGGATGTCGAGTTCGGGCTTGACCACGCCCGGCGCGCGCACCAGGCCGCTGTCGTACAGCAGGTGGTTGTCGCCCCAGACCTGGAACTGCAGGCCACCGGCTTCACGGCAGCTGTCGTCGATGCCGAGATCGGCACGCAGCAGGCGCCAATTGCCCTGCAGCTCGACATCGAGCCGGCTGCTGGCACCGACGCCCAGGCCACGGCGGAACTGCAGGCCATTCATGCGCATCTCGGTGTTGCCGCCATGGGCACGGTCGCGTGCAACGCCGGCCGGCAGGGTCAGTTCGGATAGGTAGCGTTGCTGGTTTTCGCCGGCGGCGACGCTGTGTTCGAGCACGTGGAAGGTGGACAGCGTGATCGGGCCGACATCGCGCGGCTGCAGCGCATCGATGGCGCGCGGTGCGTTGGCCTGCGCGGCCTCGACCATCGGATCGCCGCTGGCCGCGCCGTCGCCATCGGGGTTCTGCGTGCTCAGTACGCGGAAGCGCAGCAGGCGGCCGGCGTGCGCGGGGAAATCGATCCGCTGCAGGTCCTGGCGCAACTGCAGATGGCCGCGCGCTATCGGCTCGCCCCATTCGCCGTTGCTGTCGGCGATATAGATTTCGTAGTCGCGGACCTGCCCGCTCTTCCAGTGCGGGTCGTTGCGCGGGGCCAGCTCGATGCCGTCGATCAGGCGGCGCTCGCCGAAGCCGATCGTCCATTCGTGCGCGCCGGTGCGCACTGACTGGTTGCGCACGCTGCGGAACCAGGTGGCCGGGTCGTCATCGAAGGCGTTTTCCAGCGGATGGCCGGGTTCTTCAGCCGGGCGGTTGACCACCAGCAGGCTGTCGGCCGGCAGCGCACGGCCCTGCGCCGGCGCAGCCGGGTAATCGTCGTTGGCGGGTGCCGGTGCGGTCGCGAAAGCCAGGCGATACGCCAGTGGTTGGCGGATGTCGTGCGACGCGCTGCGCACATGCACGGTGCCGCGCCGTTCGCCGGCGTCGAAATACCAGCCTTCGGCAGCGGCTTCGTACGCGGCGCGGTCGGCCAGCGCGGGCAGCGCGCGACCATCCAGTTCGACAGCCTGCGGTGCCTGCCGCGACAGCACGCGCAGCGCATAGCGGCGCTGCGGCAGCTGCCCGGCGTATTCGCCGTGCACGCCGTCCACGCGCACCCGCACCTCGCCACTGCCGCTGGCCGGTGCCTGCATCACGATGTCCTGGGTGGCGAAAGCGCCGGCCGCGTAGCGCCGGGTGCCGCCATCGTCTTCATACAACGTGTAGTGCGACTCGCCCTGCGGGTAGAGGTCGAGGGTGAGTTCGTCCAGTGGCTTCTCGCCGTCGTAGAGCATCGCCGGGTACATCGGCAGGATCGCGCCGGCGCGTACGAACAGCGGCAGCGTCGCCAGGTCGACCTGGCGATCGAGGTCGCGGCCGCTCGCAGCGGCGTCGAGCTGGCGGCCATCCCAGTAGTCGATCCAGCGGCCGGGCGGCAGGTGGATGCCGCGCCGCCAGCCGCGGCTGGCCGCCTGGCTGCGATAGACCGGCGCCACCAGCAAGTCGCGGCCGAGCAGGAACTGGTCGGCATGCGCTTCGCTGGCGGCCTGCGGATCCTGCGGGTAGTCCCACATCAGCCCGCGCACGATCGGCGCGCCGCTGCGCTCGGCTTCGCGCGCCAGCCCGTACATGTACGGGGTCAGCCGCATCTTCAGCTTGAGGTAGTCGCGGTTGATGCTGCGGTAGGGTTCGTCGTACCACCACGGGTGCTTGCGCGCGGTTGCCGACCAGCCCGACATGCCCATCAGCACCGGGGTGAAACTCTTCCATTGCAGGTCGCGGGTGTAGGTCTCGGCGCTGCCGCCGAAGATCGCGTCCACGTCGCCGGCCGCATACGCCATGCCCGACAGGCCCGAGCCGATCAGCGTCGGCACATGCCAGCGGATATAGTCCCAGCTGCTGCTCTGGTCGCCGGTCCAGGCCACCGCGTAGCGCTGGATGCCGGCCCAACCCATCACCGTCCACAGGAACGGACGCGAGTCGGCGTTGTCGAGGATGCCGTCGAAGGCGGCGTGGTTGGCATCCATCGCGAACTGGTAGCCCTTGCCGGTCCAGGCCACGTCCAGCTTCTGCACCCGGGTGCCGGCCTTGCCGACTTCCCAGGCGATCTTGCCGACGCCGTTCTCGGTCCACAGGCCGGTGCGGAAGCCGTACTTGGATAGATCGCGCACGGTGTCCGGCAGCGCCTTGTAGCCGCAGCCGTAGCCGTCGTTGGGCAGGATCCAGCCGCCCGGCATGTCGTGCTCGCGGTATTGCCGCGCCACGCTGTCGACCACGTCCGGCGTGGTGCCGGTCGGCCCGTCGTGCCAGCCTTCGGGCACGCTGCCGGGCTTCTTGCCGTTGTCGCCGTCGTTGTAGCAATCGGCGTCGCCATAGGACAGCGCCCAACGCGGCGGCAGATGCGGGCGGCCGGTCAGCGCGGTATAGCGTTCGAGCAATGCGCCCAGGCCGTCGCCGACAAAGAAATACGCATCGAAGCGGTCTTCGCGATGCAGCAAGGTGGCCTGGTCGGGCTGGCGCAGGTCGTAGTCGCCGTCGCGCCAGGTGTTGCGCAACATGCCCCAGCCGCGCGAACTCAGCAGCATCGGCGCCGGGCTCGGGCGATCGCCGTCCTCCCAGCCGCCGGAATAGGAGATCTCCAGCTCGCGGCCCTTGAACGCGAAACGGCCGTTCTGCTGCCCGCCGCCGTAGAACTGCTCGTCCGGGGTGCTCGACAGCACCTGCACGCTCTGCGCCTTGTCCAGGTCCAGCGGCTGCAATTCCTGCCACAACAGCTGCGGCTGGCCATCGACGATGCGCGCCAGCGCCAGCCGCAGTGGCGAGCGCTCGATGCGCAGTTCCAGCGCATCGGTGCGCAGGCGGATCTGCTTATCGTCCTGTTCGAGCCGATGCGCGAACGTGGCGGCCGGCTGCGGCAGCACGATCGGCGTCTTCTGGTCGCCGGCCGGCACCAGCTTGCCGCCGCGCCCGGCCTGCACCCGCACCGTGTCGGCGGCCAGCAGCTCGATACGCAGCCGGGTGCCGTGGTCGGTGTCGATGTCCCAGGCCGTGCCGGTGGTGCCGGCGGGCGCGATGCGGCGCAAGCTTCCGATCGGCTCGGCCTGCGACGGCGCGCTTGCCAGCAGCAGGCATACCGCGGCGCTCAGCAGGCAGGCAATACGGGTCGCGCGGACATCCATTCAATCTTCCCCTGGCCCGGTCAATGCGGGAATTCGAAACCGTGGCGGCCGACTCTAGGACAGGCGATGAAAAAATGTCAACGAATTGAAAAGGTAAAAGAAGGAAATATCTGTTATAGCGAAAGATTGTGCGCCGCGGAAGCTTCGCTTTGGCCACCGCGGCAGCCTTGGAATCCCGCTGCCGGCACAGGCTACTGTGCAAATACCCGGAAACGGGGCGACGGGGCCGAGAACTTTTGTATTTCTTTCGATATTTGACATTTCGAAAGAAAGAACGGATCTTGCGCTCGCCCAACAGGAACCACGAATGGACGCCACACCGCTTTCCGACCCGACCGCCTGGCAGCGCCTGGGCGGCGCCCATACCGCAGAGGAGATCGCCCAGCAGCCCGCGCTGTGGGAGCAGCTCGCGAACACTCTGGCCAATGCGGGCGCCGGGATCTCCGCCTTCCTCGGCGACTGGCTGCAAGACCCGACCCACCGGGTGATCTTCACCGGCGCCGGCAGCTCGGGCTTCATCGCCGAAATGGTCGCCGACCAGGTCAACGCGCACGCCGCCGCCGACGTCCGTGCACTCCACACCACCAACCTGCTGACCCATCCGGCGCTGTATCTGGCCGCCGACCGCCCCACCCTGCTGGTGTCGTTCGGGCGCAGCGGCTCCAGCCCGGAAAGCGTGGCGGCGGTCGAACTGGTGCGCGAGCACGTCGCGCAAGCGCGCTTCCTCGACATCACCTGCAACCCCGACGGCGAACTGGCGCGCCGCGGTGCCAGCCGCGCCGATACCTACACCCTGCTGATGCCGCCGGCCAGCTGCGACCGCGCCTTCGCGATGACCAGCAGCCTGAGCTGCATGATGCTGGCCGCCTTGGCCTGCTTCGACAGCGCGCCGTGGCCGCAGCGGCTGCAGCGCCTGTCCACGCTCGCCACGCTGGGCCGCCAGTCGCTCGCGCAGTGGGAGCCGGCGTTGGCCGCGCTCGCGCGCACGCCGTACACGCGGGTGATCTACCTCGGCAGCGGCCCACTGGAAGCGCTGGCGCGCGAGGCCTCGCTGAAGCTGCTCGAACTCACCGCCGGCCGTGTGATCGCGCTGGCCAATACGCCGCTGGGCTTCCGCCATGGGCCGAAGTCCACGCTCAACGGCGACACCCTGGTGGTCGTGCTGCGCAGCGCCGATCCGCTGGCGCGCCGCTATGAGCAGGACCTGCTCGACGAACTGCGCAGCGACGGCATCGCCGGCCGCGTGCTGTCGATCGGCCCCGACCCGGGCGACACCGCGCACGGCGATCTCGCGCTCGCGGTACCGGCCTTGCCGGACCCGTGGCTGGCACCGCTGTGGCTGACGATGGCGCAGGTCTACGCACTGCGGCGTTCGGCCGCGTTCGGCATCACCCCCGACAATCCCTTCCCCGACGGCACGGTCAACCGCGTCGTGCAGGGCGTGACCATCCACGCAGCGGCCTGATCCGGCGATGACGACAGCCACGTCCTACTACGGCCTGGACATCGGCGGCACCAAGATCGAACTGGTCGCCTGCGACGCGGACATGGTCGTGCGCCACCGGCGCCGCATCGCCACCCCGCAGCATGACTACGACGGCTTCGTCGAAGCGGTCGCGGCATTGGTGGAAGCCACCGACGCCGAACTCGGCGAGCGCAGCGACGCGATCGGCCTGGGCATGCCGGGCATCTGCGAGCGCGCCAGCGGCCGCCAGCTCAGTTCGAACGTGCCGGCGCTGACCGGCCGCACCGTCGGCGCCGATCTGCAAGCGCGCCTGCAGCGTCCGCTGCACCTGGGCAACGATTGCCAATGCTTCGCGCTGTCCGAGGCCAATGGCGGCGCGGCCGCGGCCTTCCCCAGCATGTTCGGCGCCATCCTCGGCACCGGCGCCGGCGGCGGCTATTGCGTCGACGGCCGCCTGTTGGCCGGCAGCAATGGCATTGCCGGCGAATGGGGCCATTGGACGGTGCCGGCGACGTTGTTGGCGCAGCATGGACTGGCCGTGCTGGACTGCGCCTGCGGCCTGCGCGGCTGCCTGGAGCGCTATGTCTCCGGCAGCGGGCTGGCGCATATCCACCGGCAACGCGGCGGCGATTCGGCCGACGCCAGCGCGGTGATCGCCGCCGCGCGCGCCGGCGACAGCGCCGCGCAAGCCGCGCTCGATGTCCATCGCGACCTGCTCGGCCACAGCCTGGCCGGGCTGGTGCTGGCGTTGGACCCGCACGTGATCGTGCTCGGCGGCGGGTTGTCGCAGTTCGACGGGCTCTATCGCGGCCTGCGCGAAGCGGTCGCCGCGCATCTGTTCGATGGCGTGCAAGTGCCGCCGATCCTGCCGCCGGCCTTCGGCGATGCCGGCGGCGCACGCGGCGCGGCGTTGCTCGCGCGGCAGCGCGAGCGCACGTCCTGACCCCTTTCCCCGGCCGCTCCCCCATGCCGGCCACTTGCCCTGGAGATGCCATGTCCGCCGTCCAATCCCTGATCGCCGCGCATCGCCGCGGCGCGCCCGTCGGGCTGTACAGCGTGTGCTGCAGCCATGAGCAGGTGCTGCTGGCGGCCATGCAGGTCGCACGGCGCTACGACACCGACCTGCTGATCGAAGCCACCTCCAACCAGGTCGACCAGTTCGGTGGCTACACCGGCATGAACCCCGCGCAGTTCCGCGACTACGTGCAGTCGCTGGCGCAGCAGCAGGGCTTCCCACGCGAGCGCCTGATCCTCGGCGGCGATCATCTCGGTCCCAATGCCTGGCAGAAGCGGCCCGCCGCCGAGGCGATGGCCAACGCACGCGAGTTGATCGCCGCCTACGTCGCTGCCGGTTTCCACAAGATCCATCTCGATTGCAGCATGTCCTGCGCCGACGATCCGAGTCCGCTGCCCGACGAAACCGTCGCGGCGCGCTCGGCCGAACTGGCGCGCATCGCCGAGCGCACCGCCGCTGCCGCCGGATTGCCGCCACCGGTCTACGTGATCGGTACCGAAGTGCCGGTCCCCGGCGGCGAAGCATCGCTGGAAGCCGGCCTGCAGGTGACGCGGCCGGAAGCGGCGGCCCGCACGCTGGAAATCCATCGCCAGGCCTTCGCCGCGCCCGACCTGCAAGCGGCCTGGGAACGAGTGATCGCGATGGTGGTGCAGCCCGGCGTGGACTTCGACCACAGCCAGGTCCACGACTACGACCCGACCGCCGCGCGCGCACTATCGGACTTCATCGGCAGCCAGCCGCGGATCGTGTTCGAAGCGCATTCGACCGACTACCAGACCGAAGCCTCGCTGCATGCGCTGGTCCGCGACCACTACGCCATCCTCAAGGTCGGCCCGGCGGCAACTTTTGCGCTGCGCGAAGCGCTGTTCGCCCTGGCCGCGATCGAGCGCGAGCTGCTGCCGCCGGAACAGTGCTCCGAGCTGCCGGCCGTGCTGGACCGCTGCATGGTCGAGCGCCCCACCCACTGGCGGCACCACTACCACGGCGACGAACGCCAGCTGCATCTGCTGCGCGCCTATTCGCTAAGCGATCGCTGCCGCTACTACTGGGGCGAGCCGGACGTGCGCGCCGCGGTCGAGCGGCTGCTCGACAACCTGCGCCGCCAGGTGCCGCCGCGCATCCTGCTCAGCCAGTTCATGCCCGAGCAGCAGCGCGAGATCGAAGCCGGCCGGCTGCTGCCCGATCCGCACGCACTGATCCAGCACAAGGTCGCCCAGCGCCTGGCCGAGTACGCCCGCGCCTGCGCCCGCAACCAGGCGGCAGGCGCGGTTGGCAGCGCCGAAAACGAAACCTCCGCTGCCTTCGCGCTTTCGGACCGGTAAGCTTCGGCTTTCCGTTTTCTTCCGGACCTTCCGCCATGCGCAATACCCGCCAACGCCGGCAACAGATCATGCAACTGCTGATCCAGCACGGAAGCGTCCTGGTCGCCGACCTGGTGCCGCGCTTCGGCGTCTCGGCAGTAACCATCCGCGCCGACCTCAGCCACATCGAGGCGCAGGGCCTGGCCACCCGCAACCACGGCGGCGCCGCACTCGTGCGCACGCCGCCGCAGGAACAGGACATCCACGAGAAGGACACGCTCAACCAGCCGCTCAAGGAATCGATCGGCGCGCGCGCCGCGCTGCTGGTCAGGCCGGGCGACAACATCATCATCGACTCCGGCTCCACCACCATGACCCTGGCCCGCCACCTGCGCAGCCACCAGGACGTCACGGTGATGACCAACGGCCTCAACATCGCCTGGGAGCTGGCCAATGCGCCCGGCGTGGAACTTCTGCTCACCGGTGGCCTGCTGCGCAAGCAGTCGCTGTCGCTGCAAGGCCTGCAGGCCGAGGCCAGCCTCAACACCTACAGTTTCGACACCGTGTTCCTGGGCGTGGATGGATTGGACCTGCAGTTCGGCCTGACCACCCACCACGAGGCCGAAGCCAGCCTCAACCACCGCATGGTCGAGCGCGCGCGCCGCGTGGTGGTGCTGACCGATGCGTCCAAGTTCGGCCGCGTCAGCCTGCACCGCATCGCCCGCCTCGACCAGATCCACACCGTCATCACCGACCCCGGCATCGGCAGCGACCACCGCGAAGGACTGCTGCGGCTGGGGATCGAAGTGATCATCGCCGAGCCGCCACCTTGACCACGACACGCACGCTGCACGGCCGCATCCTCACTCCGGACGGGTGGGTGCGCGGCGAGATTTCCTTCGACCGCCGGATCCGCCATATCCACTCCGCCGCCGCCAACGCGGCGGCGGCGGACGAGCAGGACGACGCACCGCTGATCCTGCCCGGCTTCATCGACCTGCACGTGCACGGCGGCGCCGGCGTGGACATCATGCAGGGCGGCGATGCCGCCGCGACGGTGGCCAGGGCGCATGCGCGCCACGGCACCACCGCCCTGCTCGCCACCACCATGACCGCGCACGAGGACGATATCGCCGCAGCGCTGCACGGCGCCGCCGCTGCGATTGCCGCGCGCCCACCGCAGGCCGCGCGGGTGCTCGGCGTGCACCTGGAAGGCCCCTATATCAGTCTCGAACGCCTCGGCGCACAGCCGCCGCTGGTGGTCGAAGCGACGCTGGAACAAGTCCGGCGCCTGCACGCGATCGCGCCAGTCAAAGTGCTGACGCTGGCGCCGGAGATCGGCGAACACCAGGCGCTGATCCCACAGCTGGCCGCGCTCGGCATCCGCGTCCAGCTCGGCCACAGCGCCGGCAGCTACGAAGACGGCGTCGCCGCGCTGCAGGCCGGCGCCGCCGGCTTCACCCATCTGTTCAACGGCATGACCGGCGTCGACCACTACCATCCCGGCATCGCCACCGCGGCGCTGGCGCACGCGCAATACGCCGAACTCATCCCCGACCTGCAGCACGTGCATCCGGGCGCGATCCGCCTGGCCTTGCGCGCGATCCCGCGGCTGTACTGCGTCACCGACGCCACTGCCGCCACCGGCATGCCCGACGGCGAATACGCGCTGGGCTCGCAGCGCGTGCACAAATGCCTGGGCTGCGTGCGCCTGGGCAGCGGCTCGCTGGCCGGCAGCGCGCTGACCATGGACCAGGCGCTGCGCAACCTGGTCTCGCTCGGCCTGGACCTGGCCGACGCATCGAATCGCGTGTCGCGCTACCCGGCCGACTATCTCGGCCTGTCCGATCGCGGCCGCCTGCACGACGGTGCCTGGGCCGACCTGGTCGTGCTCGACGCCGGATTGCGGTTGCGCCACGTATTTGTCGAGGGCGACGCTGTCGAAGGCATCGCCGCGGACGCGACCGCCTGATCCTTCGCGCGCTGCCGCGCTTCCGCTCCTGACCGAGGTAAGGCCCGATGCCCGACGCTATTGCCGCTACGCCGACGCCGCTGTCCACTGCCGCACCGCGCTGGCAGGTGCGCTATCTATTGTTCATCGGTGGCATGGGCGGGCTGCTGTACGGCATCGACATCGGCATCATCGCCGGCGCGCTGCCCTACCTGGAGGCGACCGCGATCGCGGGCTGGCACCTGAGCAGCCAGCAGCTCGGCTTCGTCGTCGCCGCGGTGCTGCTGGGCAGTGTGTTGTCGTCGCTGTTCGCCGGCGCGATCGCCGACCTGGTCGGGCGCCGCGCCACCTTGTTCCTGGCCGGCCTGCTGTTCACCGCCAGCATCCCGGTGATGGCGTTGGCCGAAGGCTATGCGCCGCTGCTGCTGGGCCGGCTGCTGCAAGGCATCAGCGGCGGACTGATCGGCGTGGTCGTGCCGCTGTACCTGGCCGAAGTGCTGGCGCCGGAGCGGCGCGGCCGCGGCGCGGCGATGTTCCAGCTGCTGCTGACGATCGGGCTGGTGCTGGCCGCGTTGATCGGCCTGTACCAGGCGCAGGCGGTCGACGCGGCCACCGTCGCCGCGCAGCTGCTGCCTGCCGGTGAGCAGCAACGCGTGCTGTTCGAAGTGCGCGACCAGGCCTGGCGCACGATCTTCTGGAGCTGCCTGCTGCCGGGGCTGGTGTTCACCGCCGGCGTGCTCGCGCTGGTCGAATCGCCGCGCTGGCTGGTCCGCCGCGGCCGCATCGCGCAGGCACGCGTGGCGCTGGAGCGCACCGTGCCAGCGACGGACGTGGCCACCACGCTCGCGCAGATGCAGGCGCCGCTGGCGACGCCGGGCACACCGCGCGCAACCCGCGATCCGTTGCTCAGCCGCCGCTACGTGTGGCCGTTCCTGCTGGCCTGCGTGATCCTGGCCTTCACCCAGGCCACCGGCATCAACTCGGTGCTCGCCTACGCCGTCAACATCCTCCACCAGGCCGGGTTGCCGGGTGCGGCGGCCAACGGCGCCGACGTGGCCATCAAGCTGCTCAATGCAGCGATGACCGTGGTCGCGCTGCTGCTGGTCGACCGCAAGGGCCGCAAGTTCCTGCTGATGCTCGGCAGCGGCGGCATCTTCGTGGCGCTGTTGGCCGCGGCGCTGCTGTTCCTGCAGGCCGAGCGCGGACGCGTGGACGTGCGCCAGGCGTTGCAGCAGCAGGTCGCCGGCGATGCGCTGGTGTTGCCGCTCGACGCAGCGCAGTGGCAACGACTCGGCGGCGATGCGGCGCAGCCGCTTCAGCTCACCGTGTCCTACGCCTTCGGCGGGTTCAACGATGTGCGCAGCCTGCGCAGCGACACGCCGGGCCAGACTGCGTTGTCGATCCGTCGCGAAGACAGCGTGCAGCCGGACAGTGTGATCGGCGCCACCTTCCGCCGCCTGCACCTCAATCCCTTCCCCGACCCGGCCAGCGCCGCGCAGGCGCCGCTGCGCATCGAGCGCGCCAGCATCGGCCCGGTGCCGCCGCCGGCGCACGGCTGGGCGGTCGCCGTCTGCATCCTCGCCTTCGTCGCCTTCTTCGCGGTCGGCCCCGGCGTCTGCGTCTGGCTGGCCTTGTCCGAGCTGATGCCCACGCGCATCCGTTCCAACGGCATGAGCATCGCGCTGCTGATCAACCAGTTCGTCTCCACCGTGATCGCGGCGATCTTCCTGCCGACCGTCGGCCATCATGGCTACGCCAGCATGTTTTTCTTCTGGGCCGGCTGCACCCTGCTCTATTTCCTGGTCGCCGCCTTCCTGCTGCCGGAAACGCGTGGCAAGTCGCTGGAACAGATCGAGGCGCACTTCGCCGGCGATCGCGCACGCGGCCGTTGAACCGACCAACGCCCTGCCGACCAACGCTACAGCCGCACCACCTGGCACAGCCGCACCTGCCGCGGCTCGATGCCATGGACCTCGGCCGCGCGGCGGCGCAGCGCGGCGATGACCTCGGCCGGGTCCAGCCGCGCCTCGTCGCCGGTCTCGACGCTGTGGGTGATCTGCCCCCACAGGATCGGACGGCCGCCTTCGTAGCCTTCGTAGTCGGCGAAGTAGTGCAACCGCATGGCTCAGGTTCCCACGTGGTAGTCGTCGCCCGCGCTATCGCAGCCCAGGTGTTCCAGCGCGATCGACAACGCCAGGGTGTAACTCTGCGCGCAGTAGCCGTGCACCGCGGCCACGCGCTGGCCCAGCCCCTCCGGCAAGGCCGGATGGGGCCGATCGCTGCGATCGGCATGCGCCTCGACGTAGGGATAGCGCAGCGAACCCAGCAGCCGGTGCAAGCGCTCACTGCCGCCGCAGGCGCCGGGATCGATGACCGCGATCTCCGCCCGCGTCTGCTGCGCGACGCGCAGCGCGTCCAGCAGTTCCTGTTCGGAACCGCAGGCGCGCAGCGCGATGGTCTTGCCCGCCCCGGAGGCACGCTCGACCAGTTGCCGCAGCACTTCGCGCGGCAGCGGTTGCGGGCCGCGGATGAGCCGGTCCTGCATCTCGGGGCCGCGCACGATCATGATCGACATGGTGGTCACCTCACTGCGCGTGGCCGGCGCCCAGGCGCCGTACGGTGATCGCCTGCGACATCGCGTAGCCGCGCTGGCGGTCGCGCGGGGTGATCAGGGTCGCCAGCGGTGCGTGGTTCGGATGCAGCCAGGGCTCCAGCGCTTCGCCGGCATCGGCGTGCAGTTCGATATAGGGCACGGGCAACTGATCCAGCGCGCTGCGCAGTGCCGGCCACGCAGCACGGCATTCCGGCCGGCGTAGATCGCCGCTTTCCAGCAATACCATCGCCACGTCGTCGCCCGCGCGCACAGCGCGCAGTCCCGCCACCAGTGCGCCGATGTCGCGGTAGCGCACGGTGTGCAGATCGTGGCCGGCCCAGTTCGCCGGCAACGGAACCGGCGCATCGCCGGTGTGCAGCCCCTGCAGGATCAGGACTGACATATGACTCGCTCAAGCGCGTCGATCGACGCGGAGCGGTCACGATAGGGGCGGTGGCCGTAAAGGCTCCAGCCGCGTGCCCTGCCCGTTGCATAAAGCGTGCGTAACGAATACGTGTCCGCGATATGCCGCATCGTCGTCTTCATCCGCGGGATAGTTCCGGTCTCTGCGGTATGCGAGGTGGAGGGTTTATTGAGGGGCGCGCTTGGTGTCGGCGGTTGGTTGTGCGGCTTACGGTGTGGGCACCGCCCTGACGGGAGGCGCGTTGTTATTACGGCTTCGATTGAGGTGCGCCGGAGGGTGGGAAGAGAAAAGCCCGGCTCCCGATTGCCGTCGGCCCCCGACGAATCCCGGCTTCGATGTAGGAGCGGCTTCAGCCGCGACCGCAAGATCCATCAGTCGCGGCTGAAGCCGCTCCTACAAAGAGCGAGCGACATCGCCTCGGGTGGAGAGCCCCTTTGTTAAGGGGCGCGGCGACAGCCGTGGGGATAGGCAAGGCAAGGAGCCGGGGCCCAAAGTTTGCTGCGCAAACTTTGGGGGCGCAGCCCGCACAGCGGGATGCGCCGCGACTACTTCTCCCGTCGCCAGTTCACCGAGCCGCGCGTCTCGATCGTGCTCGACTCCACTTCCACGTCGAAGCCACGGCTGAGCAGATACTTCAGCGTAATCACCGAGCTGCCGCCGACCAACGCTACGCCATAGCCGACGTATAGCCGCGGCGACAGGTACTTGCCGAAGCCGACCACCGAACCCAGCGAACCGGACTGGCTGACGCCGGCATCGTCCAGGCCGAGGCGAGCGCCGAGCTGGGAAGCGATCAGGCCGCTGCCGGCCGACAACGCCGCCGACGCCGCAGTCACCTGCTGTGCCTCGGTGCCGCTGGCGCTGGCCAGGCCGCGGCCCAGCACCAGGTACGACAGCGCCTCGGACTGCGACATCGCCGGCTCCGACCAAACGTCGGCGCGCGGCGACTCGGCACGCCCGCTGACGTCGATGCCGGCGATGACATCGCCGATCCTGCGCTGCGCACGGATATTGATGCGCGGATCGGACACGATGTTGTTGTTCCAGGTCAGCTGGCCGCGGGTGATGGTCAGGTCCTGGCCATAGGCCTTGTAGCGGCCACTGACATCCAGGCCGCCGTTGGCGGTCATCTCGCGGCCGGGCCGCGCGCGCACCTGCATCTGTCCGGTCAACGCACCCTTCAGGCCGAAACCGGCCATATTCACCTTGTCGCCGAGCACCAGCGCCAGGTCCATGTCCAGCGGCGAAGAACGGGTCTGCTCCGGGTCCACCGGGTCGAGCACCACTACGTCTTCGGACACCGAGGTGCCACGATCCAGGCGCTCCAGGTCAATGTCCGCTTCCGGCACCGTCACCTTGCCGCGCAGCATCATCGTGCCTTCGACGATGCCGAACTGCAGGTCCGGGTTGGCGATGATGCGCAGCTCCGGCGTGTTGTACAGCAGCACCTGGTCGCCACGGATGTTGAGCTGCAGCGGCGTGCGCTGGCCGAACCAGGACAGCCCGCCATCGACGTTGAGCATGCCGTCGCCTGAGCGCACCTGCGCGACGATCCGCGCCGAGCCGTCCGGCTGCGCCGTGAAGCGGCCCTGGCCGTCGGTGAGGGTCAGCCCCATCGACGGATACTCGCCGGTGAAATCGCGCAGCGTCGCCTCGCCGCCGAGCTGCGGTTGGCTGCGCGTGCCGCGCAGGCTGACATGGCCTTCGACCTGGCCCTTGGGCTGGACCAGATCGGCCACGAACAGTTGCAGCCACGACAGCCGCGACATGTTGAGGTAGAGCTCGCCATTGAGCGGCGAATAGGCGTCCCAGCCAGTGTTGAACCGCGCATCGACGAAGCCATTGCCCTGGAAGCCGATGCCCAGGTAAGCCTGGATGCGTTGCGGATCCAGGTCGGCGGTCATGCTGAAGTGGTCGTAGCGCACCACTTCGCCACGGCTGTTGTCGCCCAGGCGGATGCCGCCCTCCAGCGAGGCGACCTTGAAGTTGCCTTGCCAGGCATTGCCGCGCGGCCTGAGCGTGCCATCGACGGTGACCTCGCCGCGCAGATGCAGCTGGCGTCCCTCGTTCGGCGGCAGCCAGGGCTGGATGAGGGTCAGCGGCAGCGCTTCGCTGTGGATGGTCAGGCCGTCGCGCGGCCAGTTCGCGTTGACGCACAGCGCGCCGCCGCTGCCCACTGCCGCCAGGCACGCATCGGAGACCGTGAACGCCGCGCCGTTGACGCTGTATTGCGCCGGCTGCCGCAATGCCCACGCATTGCCCTTCGCAGGCGCGATGCGCAGCGTGGACAGGCTGCCCTGCCAGCGCGTGCCATTGCGACGGGTATCGCCGGCCACGTTCAACGTCGCCATCTCGTTGCGCAGCTCGCCCTGCACGCGCAGGTTCTCGACCGTGCCTTGCGCTTGCATCCGCACGCTGTCCAGCACCATGCCGGCGCTGACCTTGGTCGCTTGCAGGGTCAGTTCGCCGGCGTTGCCGCGCCACGGCAACTGGCCGCGCAGCGACAGCGTATCGGCGGCGTAGTCGTTCCAGCGCAGGCCGCTGCCGGTCAGGTCGGCGCTGATGTCCGGCGCATCGCGGCGGCCACGCAGCTGCACGTTGCCGCGCAGCGTGCCGGCGGCACCGGGCAACAGATCATCCAGTTGCAACGGCTGCAGCTGCGCCGACACGTCGAGCCGCTCGCCGACCCGGCCGCGGGCACTGAGCCGGCTGTTGCCGACCGACAGGGTCAGTTCGCCTTCGCCCTGCTGGCCTTGCAACGCGAACCGGCCGCGCGCATCGATCGCACGCTGGCGCAGCTGGCCACGCAGCGTGGTGATGTTGGCGGTGGCCTCGTAGTCCCCCGCCTCGCCATTGGCCTTGGGCGGCAGCTGGCGTCCCTTGGAAGCGATGTTGCCGGACAGCCGGCCATCCCAGCCCGGCGCGAAATAACCCGGATCGAATTGCGCCAGGTCGGCGGCGACGTCCCAGGACAACTGCGGCTCCCAGCCCACCTGGCCGCGCACGGTCAGCGCGCCGCCCGGCGTCTTGGCCTCGACGCGCTTCAGTTCGGCGCGCTGTTCGTTGCCACGCACATCGAAATCGAGGGCGGCACGCTGCGCATCGCGCTCGATCTGCGCGGTGCCGATCGCCGCCCAAGCCTTGAGCGTGCCGGCCACGCCCAGGCGCGCCTCGACCAGCTCCACCGGCACCTGCTGGGCCTGCGGCGTCGTCGGGTCCGGCGCCGGGGTGAACGTCAGGTCGCGCGCGTAGGCGGCGAAACGGAAGCTGGCGTTCTGCGCATCGCGGAAATCGGCGCTGCCGCGCAAGCGCAGGTGGCCGCCGAACGCGTCGACCACCAATGGCGCGGCGGTGATCACCTGGTCTTTCAAGGCCAGCCGCGACGGCTGCAGCACGATTGCCATGTCGCCCTGGCTGAGCTTGCCCTGCAAGGCCGCCGTGCCGCCCTTGCCCTTGGCCTGCAGGTCGAACGACAACGGCGTGGCCGGTGCCGGGTCGGCGATGCCAGCCACGCCCATCAGCAGCGTCGGGTCCAGCGATGGGCTCGCCGCCTTGAACGCCCAGGTGGGGTCCTCGCGTCCAGTGAACACCAGGCTCGCGCGCAGCGGCGCCGGCGCACGCCCGGCGATGGCCACTTCCATCTTCGCCAGGTCGCCGCGCGCGACCAGGCCGAAGCTGGCCGCAGTACGCCCGCGCGGCGCGGGCAACACCGCGCTGACGGTGAGCTGGGTCTTGTAGTCCTGGCGCGGCACGTAGTCGCCATCCAGGCGGAAGTCGCCACGATCGCTGTCCACCGCCAATTGCCGCGTGCGCAGTTCGCCGTTGGCCATTTCCAGGCCGCCGCGGATGCGATGCACTTCGATCATCGGCTGCTGCAACTGGGTCACGCGCAGTCCGTCGACTTCGATCGTGTCGGCCTGGATCGCCAACGGCATCTCGATCGCCGGCAGCGAATCCGGCCAGCGCGGCAGCTCGAACGGCTCGTCGCTCTTGGCCAGGTTGAGGGTGGCATTGCTGATCTGCAGTGCATCCAGCCGCAGCTTGCGCCCGAGCAAGGGGCGGATGTCTGGATCCAGGTAGACCCGCTCGGCGGTGAAGCGGTAGTCCTGGTAGCGGAAATCGACGCCGCGCAAGGTCAACGGCCCGGCCAGCGGCCCGTCGACCTCCTTCCAGGTGAACGTCGCGCCGACCGGCAGCCGCGCCACCACCTGCGCCAGCAACACGTCGCGACCGGCCACCGTCTGCAGCAGCCAGTACACCGCCAGCAGGAGCAGCAGCACCAGTCCGAGCACGGTCAGGCCGGAGCCGACCCAGAACCGGCGCCGCCGGTAGAAGCGCGGACGCGGCGGCGGTACGCTCGGACCGGGCTTGCTCACGTCGGGCGCGCTCACAGGTTCGCTCCAATGTTGATGTACAGCTGGAACTGCGAGTCCGGATCGTTCAGGCCGTGCGCGACATCCACCCGCACCGGGCCCACCGGCGATTTCCAGCGCAGGCCGACGCCGACGCCGGTGTGCAGGTCCGGCCGAGTGTCGAACGCGCTGCCGGTATCGACGAATACCGCCGCGCCCCACGGGCCGCTGCCGAAGTAGCGTTCGTATTCGACGCTGGCGGTGACCAGGTGCTTGGCGCCCAGCGCGTATTTGTCCGGCGGCGGCGTGCGCGGGCCAACCTCGCGGAACGCGTAGCCGCGGATGCTGTTGTCACCGCCGGCGAAGAACCGCAGGCTCGGTGGCATCGACACCAGGTCGTCCGTCCAGGTGGTGCCGCCTTCGCCGCGCAGGATCAGCCGGTCGGTATCGCCGAGGCCGATGAACCAGAACATCTGCGCATAGGCCTGCACGAAGCTGGTGTCCGAACCGACGCCCTCCACGCCGCCGCGCGTGAACGTGCGCGCGGCGATACCGTGGCGCGGGAACATCCGGTCGTCCACGTTGACGTAGTTGGCGTCCAGCTGCGGATAGACGAAGGTGGCGTACTGGTAGAACGGATCCGGCTGGTCGTTGGTGCTGTAGCGCCAACGCTCGCGCAGCGCATTGATCGAGGCGATCGCGGTCCAGTGCTCGTTGATCTGGCCGCTGCGCGCGGCGCTGACTTTCACGTTGCGCAGGTCGATGTAGTCGGTCTGCTCGTCGTACAGGCTGGCCGAGAACGTATACCAGCCGTCCAGCCAGCCGAAGGCCGGAACGCTGTAGCTGCTGGCCAGGCTCTTGCGCTTCTGCGCGAAGTCCAGCTGGGTGTTCATCTTGTGGCCGCGCGAGTTCACGTAGCGCCGCTGCAGGCCGCCGCGCACACCGGGGCCGCTCTCGCTGCCATAACTCAGGCCGGCGGTGTAGATCGTGCGCTTGGCGCGTTCGAGCCGCACGTCGATCGGCACGCGGCCGTCGGCATCGGCTTCCTCCGGGCGCGGCTGGATATCGATGGTGCTGAAGTAGTCGAGCTTGATCAGCGACTCGCGCAGCCGGTCCAGCTTGCCCTCGTGGTAATAGCTGCCCTCTTCCCAATACACCAGCGGGTCGAACAGACCGGGCCGGAAGAAATCGTGCTCGAAACGCACCGGCCCCATGTCGTAGCGGCGGCCGCTGTCCCAGGCCAGGTCGATGTCGGCGGCGAAGTCGGCACGCGTCACCTCGACCCGCCGGCGGGTGAAGTCGGCATCGAAATAGCCGCGTTCGGCCAGGCGGCGGGTGATGCGGATCTTGCTCGCCTCGTAAGCCGGATGGCTGAAGACCTCGCCCTTGGCGGGCCGGAACGCGGCGACGTCGCGCTGCAGGTACTGGTCTTCCTCGGCCCAGCCGGTCAACACGATGTCGGACCTGCGCACCCGCACCGGCTCGCCCTTGTCGACATGGATGATCACGTTCACGTGGTCGCCGTCGCGCGGCGAGTCGATGCGGATCGTGGGCGAGTAGAACCCGAACGGTTCCAATGCCTGGCGCGCCTGGCGCTCGGCCTGGTTGAACAGGTATTCCAGCCGCGACTCGCCCTGCGGACGGCCGATCGCCTGGAACAGCGACAGCGAGACCTCGATGTTCTCGATCATCTCCGCGTCGGCATTCCTGTCCAGCCCTTCGATCTGGATCTTGTCGATGGTGCCGCGCGCCCACGCCGGGGTGGCCGCCGCGCACAGCAGGATCGAAAGGAGGAGGACCGGGGGAATCAGACGCATGGCCGCGAGGATATACCGGGCCCAGAACAAGGACCCGTTAAGAACGGCCGGCACCGGCAGGCGCGGCGCCCTCCATCCGCCGCTCGGCCGGCACCGAAAGCCGCACACGCGAAGGCATTCGCCGCAAGCCGGGGCACGCCCGGCTGCGTTGCGCTGCACGCACTCAGGCCGACAGGTGCTCGATCGCCGCCACACTGCCCAGGCGCTCGCCCAGCCGCTGCAGCAAGGCCAGGCGGTTGCCGCGCAGCGCTGGGTCCTCGGCATTGACCATCACCCCGTCGAAGAACGCATCGACCTGCGGCCGCAGCCGTGCCAGCCGCGCCAGCACGGCCACGTAATCGTGGCGATGCAGGGCCGCGTCGGTATCGCCGATGGCGCCCTCGACCGCTTCGGCCAACGCCTCTTCCGCCGGTTCACGCAGCAGCGAGGCATCCACCATCGCCGGGATCGCGCCCTCGACCTTGCGCAGGATGTTGCGGATGCGCTTGTTGGCCGCGGCCAGCGCCCCGGCTTCCGGCAACACGGCGAACGTGCCGATCGCATCGACGCGGCGGTCGAAGTCGTACAGCGAACCGCGCTCGCCGGGATGGCCGGCCGCCATGTCGGCATTGGCTTCGAACAGCGCGGCCACCGCATTGAACTGGGTCGCCGGCACGCCCTTGTCGGCGTAGTAGCCGCGCAGGCGCTCGAGCACGAAGTCGAAGATCTCCGTCGCCACCGTAGCGGCCTCCGGCAATGGCCCCGCTTTCATAGCAGAGTGATGTCCCTTCATCGCCTGCACCGCCGCTTCGGCCGCGGTGCGCAACAAGGCTTTCAGGTCCAGATCCAGGCCGCTCTCGATCACCGTGCGCGCCAGCCCCAGCGCATTGCGGCGCAGCGCGAACGGATCCTTGTTGCCGGTCGGCTTCAGGCCGGCGGCGAAACCGCCCGCCAGCGTGTCCACGCGCTCGGCGATCGCCAGCACCTTGCCCAGCGGCGACAGTGCGATGTCGTCGCCGGCGAAACGCGGCCGGTAGGCCTCGTCGATCGCCAAGGCAACGTCCGGCGACTCGCCGCCGGCCACCGCGTAGTGGCGGCCGGCGATGCCCTGCAGTTCCGGGAATTCGCCGACCATGCGCGACTGCAGGTCGTTCTTGGCCAGCTCGGCGGCGCGCGCGGCCAGTACCGGATCGGCGCCGACCTGGCTGGCGATCGTGCGCGCCAACGCGACCACGCGCTGGGTCTTGTCGGCCACGCTGCCCAGGCGCGCCTGGTAGGTCACCGTCTTCAGCCCCGCGCCCATCGCGACCAGGCCCTGCTTGAGGTCCTCGTCGAAGAAGAACTTCGCGTCGGCGAAGCGCGGGCGGATCACCCGCTCGTAGCCCTTGGCCACTTCGGCGACGTCGCGCGACTCGATATTGGCGATGCCGATGAACTTCTCGGTCAGGCGGCCGCCATCGTCGAGCACCGGGAAGAATTTCTGGTTGATCTCCATCGTTTCGATCAGCGCTTCCTGCGGCACGGCCAGGAACTCGCGCTCGAAACCGCACAGCACCGCCGACGGCCACTCGACCAGGTCCACGACCTGGCCCAGGTTGTCGTCGCTGATGCGCGCGCTGCCGCCGGCCTTGGCGGCGGCGGCCTGCACTTCGGCGACGATGCGCGCGCGGCGCTCGTCCGGGTCGACCATCACGTTGGTCGCGCGCAGCGACTCGACGTAGTCGGCCGGCGTGCTCAGCCACACCTGCTTGTCGTGCATGAAGCGATGGCCGCGGCTCATCCGGTCCGAATCCAGGCCCAGCACCTGCGCCGGCACCACTGCCTTGCCCAGCAGCAGCACCAGCCAATGCACCGGCCGCGCGAAGGCGTAATCGTGGTCGCCCCAGCGCATCGGCTTGGGGATCGGCATCGCCGCGATCGCCTCGCGCACGATCTCCGGCAACAGCTCGGCGGTGCGCGCGCCCGGCTTCACCGCGCGGTGCGCGAAGCGCTCGCCCTTGGCGTCGCTGCTGCGTTCCAGCGCGGTCCACTCGACCCCGGCCTTGGCGGCAAAACCCTGCAGCGCCTTGGTCGGTTGGCCGTCCGCGTCCAGGCCGATATTGAGGTAAGGGCCGAGCAGTTCGGTGCGCTGCTCCGGCTGCTCCAGCGCCACGCCGGGCAGCAGTACGGCCAGCCGGCGCGGCGTGGACAGCGGTTTGGCATCGCCACGCTCGTAGCCGATGCCGCGCTTGTCCAGGCCAGCGATCACGCCGTCGAAGAAGGCCTGCGCCAGGCCGGGCAGCGCCTTGACCGGCAGCTCCTCGGTACCCAGTTCAATCAGAAGGGGTTGCATCGTCTGAGTCATCGGAAGGCGATCAAGGGGCGGGGGTTTGGAAAGGGATATAGAACTGCTGGAACAGCGGCAGCGCTTCGTGGCGATCCACGTGCACGCGCAGCGCCGGATAAGGCGCCAGGTCCCACGGCACCGCATCGCGCAGGTGGGTGACGAAGCAGGCCACCGCGATATCGGCATGGCTCATCGTCGCGCCGACCAGCGCCGGATGGCCCGCGCGCGCCGCGCAGTGCCGCTCCAGTTCCTGCAGCGCGCCTTCGACCTGGATGCGGCAACGCGACAGCCACAGTTCGCTGCGCATCTGCGCAGGCCGGAAGACCCGCTCCAGCACGATGAGCACGGCCTTGTCGATCGCCCCGGTCGCCAGCGCAATCAGCCGCTGCGCCTCGCGACGGTCGACGCCGCCAGCCGGCATCAGCGCACGCTCCGGACCGACGAGGTCGTCCAGATAGTCCAGCATCATCGCCGACTCGGTCAGCACCTCGCCGTCGTCCAGCACCAGTGTCGGCGCGCGCCCGAGCGGGTTGTACTGGCGGATGCGATCGAAATCGCGGCCCACCGACCACGCACGGTGCTCGAACGGCATGCCGTACAGCGAGAGGGCGATGGCCACCCGCCGCGTGTACGAGGAGTCGTACATGCCGATCAGGATCATTCGCCGGCGGCCTCGCGCCTGAGACCGGGGAAACCCAGCTTCTCGCGCTGCGCGTAATAGGCCTGCGCCACCGCCTGGGCCAGCGCGCGCACGCGCAGGATGTAGCGCTGGCGCTCGGTCACGCTGATCGCGCGGCGCGCATCGAGCAGGTTGAAGGAGTGGCTGGCCTTGGTGACCTGCTCGTAGGCCGGCAGCGGCAGCCCGACCTCGACCAGCTTCCTGGCCTCGCGCTCGCACGCATCGAAGCGATGGAACAGCTCCTCCACGTCGGCGTATTCGAAGTTGTAGGTGCTCTGCTCGACCTCGTTCTGGTGGTAGACGTCGCCGTAGCTCACCGGCGTGCCGTCCGGCCCGTAGGTCCAGACCAGGTCATAGACGTTGTCGCAATTCTGCAGATACATGCACAGGCGCTCGAGACCATAGGTGATCTCGCCCAGTACCGGCCGGCACTCCAGGCCGCCGGCCTGCTGGAAGTAGGTGAACTGGGTCACCTCCATGCCGTTGAGCCATACCTCCCAACCCAGGCCCCAGGCGCCCAGCGTCGGCGATTCCCAGTTGTCCTCGACGAAGCGCAGGTCGTGCACCAGCGGGTCGATGCCCAGCGCCTTCAGCGAGCCCAGGTAGAGCTCCTGCAGGTTGTCCGGGTTCGGCTTCATCGCCACCTGGTACTGGTAGTAGCGCTGCAGCCGGTTCGGGTTCTCGCCGTAGCGGCCGTCGGTCGGGCGGCGCGAGGGCTGCACATAGGCGGCAGTCCACGGCTCCGGGCCCAGCGCGCGCAGGAACGTCGCCGGGTGGAAGGTGCCGGCGCCGACTTCCAGGTCCAGCGGCTGGATCAATACGCAGCCCTGGTCGGCCCAATACTGGTTGAGGGTCTGGATCAGGCCCTGGAAAGTGATGGCGACGCGAGGGGCGCCCGGAAGAATGGACATGCGGCAAAGGCCGTATGAAGGGGTGCGCTAGTATAGCGACCGACCCGCGGCGTCCGCCGCGGCGGGGAAGGCATCATGGAACAGCGGCAGTCGGCCGAGGCGATGAAGGCCCAGCTGGGCGCGGCATTGCCGCGCGGCCGGCTGATGTTCGAACGGGTCGTGGCCGCGTTGCTGGCCGACGACATGGTCGCGGCCGACGATCGCGAGCGCATCCAGTTCTCGGCCCATGGCGCGCGCAACGCCAGCGAAGTCCATCCGCTGGTGCTGCTGGCCAACCTCAAGCTCAGGGCCGGCCAGCCGCCGGCCGGCGAGCTCGGCCTGGAGCGGCTCACCGAATGGCTGGCGACCCGCTCGGGCATGCGCTACCTGCGCGTGGACCCGACCCGCGTCGACGTGGCCAGCGTCACCGGCGTGGTCTCCCACGCCTACGCGCGCCGCCACCGCATCCTGCCGCTGCACCTGGATGCCGAGCGCGTGCTGATCGCCACCAGCGAGCCGCTGGCGCTGGAATGGCTGCCCGACGTGCAGCACCTGACCCGGCGCCGCATCGACGTGGTCCTGGTCAACCCGCTGGACCTGCACCGCTACACGATGGAATTTTTCGGGGTCACCCGCTCGGTCCGCGGCGCCAACGGCGACGTGCGCGCCGAGCAGAGCGTGACCCTGCCCAGTTTCGAGCAGCTCGTCGAACTGGGCGGCGACGTCAACGCTGACGACCACCACATCGTCCACATCGTCGACTGGCTGCTGCAGTACGCCTACGAGCAGCGTGCCTCGGACATCCACCTGGAACCGCGCCGCGACATCGGTCGCATGCGCTTCCGCATCGACGGCGTGCTGCACAAGGTGTTCGAGGTGCCGCCGACGGTGATGACCGCGGTGGTCAGCCGTATCAAGGTGTTGGGCCGCATGGACCTGGCCGAGCGCCGCCGCCCGCAGGACGGCCGCATCAAGACCCGCTCGCCGGGCGGGCGTGAGGTCGAGATGCGCCTGTCGACCATGCCCACCGCCTTCGGCGAGAAGTGCGTGATGCGCATCTTCGACCCGGACGCCGCCTTCAAGTCGATCGACCAACTGGGTTTCAGCCCCGACGAGGCCGCCGGCTGGACCGCGCTGGTGCAGCGGCCGCACGGCATCGTGCTGGTAACCGGCCCGACCGGCTCGGGCAAGACGACGACGCTGTACTCCACCCTCAAACGGCTGGCCACGCCGGACGTGAACGTGTGCACGGTCGAGGACCCGATCGAGATGATCTCGCCGGAGTTCAACCAGATGCAGGTCCAGCAGAACATCGACCTGGACTTCGCCAGCGGCGTGCGCACCCTGCTGCGGCAGGACCCGGACATCATCATGATCGGCGAGATCCGCGACCTGGAGACCGCGCAGATGGCGGTGCAGGCCTCGCTGACCGGCCACCTGGTGCTATCGACCCTGCACACCAACGACGCGGCTTCGGCGATCACCCGCCTGCTCGACCTGGGCGTGCCGCACTACCTGGTCGCCTCCACCCTCAATGGCGTGCTCGCCCAGCGCCTGGTGCGCACGCTGTGCCCGCATTGCAAGCGCCCGCATCCGCTCGGCGACGAGGACTGGGCGGCGATCCGCGAGCCGGGCGAGGCGCTGCCGGCCCAGGTCACGCCCTACGCCCCGGTCGGCTGCCTGGAATGCCGGCGCACCGGCTACCTCGGCCGGGTCGGCCTGTACGAGCTGTTGCCGGTCAGCCCCAGCTTGCGCGCGCTGATCCGTTCCGACATGGACCTGGCCGGCTTCGGCCGCGCCGCCCGCGGCGAAGGCCTGCGCACGTTGCGCCGCACCGGACTGGAAAAAGTGGCCGAAGGTCTGACTACAATCGAGGAAGTCCTGTCGGTCCTGCCCCCCAAAGAATGACCCCCGCGGTATGAAGTCGGCTCCGTTCCTGATCCTCGAAACCGGCCAGCCGGTACAGGCGATGAAGCGCTATGGGCGCTTCCCGCACTGGATCCGCGTGGCCGCCGGGCTGGCCGAATCCGAAACCCGGGTCGTCAACGTGGAAGCCGGCGAGCGCCCGCCACCGCGCGCCGGCTATGCCGGCACGATCGTCTCCGGGTCGGCCGCCTTCGTCACCGATCGCGCCGACTGGAGCGAGCGCACCGCCGACTGGCTGCGCGAAGCCGCCCACGAAGGCGCCCCGCTGTTCGGCATCTGCTATGGCCACCAGCTGCTGGCGCATGCGCTCGGCGGACAGGTGGACTACAACCCGGCCGGCCGCGAGTCGGGCACGATCGAACTGGAACTGCATGCACCGGCCTTCGAGGACCCGCTGTTCGCCGGCTTGCCGGCGCGGTTCCCGGCCCATGCCACCCATTTGCAGACGGTGCTGCGCGCCCCCGACGGCGCGACCGTGCTGGCGCGCTCGCGCCAGGACGAATGCCATGCCTTCCGCTGGGGCGAGGCGGCCTGGGGCGTGCAGTTCCATCCCGAGTTCGCGACCCACCACATCCGCGGCTACGTCCATGCGCGCGCCGACTGCCTGCAGCGGCACGGCCGCTGCGCCCGCACGGTCGCCCGCGAGGTCAGCGCCGCACCGCTGGCGCGCCGTCTGCTGCAACGCTTCGTATCCCATGCCCGTACGCTGCCGTCGGCCGGCGGCCACGGAAAACAGCGATAATTGCCCCAGCGCCGGGCTTGGTCGGCGCGCAACTATCCGGATCGGGAATGAGCGAAATTCGCAAGGTGTCGGCATCCGCCGGCGCGGAATGGCTGTTGACTGGCTTCTCGCTGCTGCGCCGTGCGCCGCTGGCGCTGGGCTCGCTGGGGCTGTTGTGGGGCGTCGTCGCCATGCTGGCGGTCTTGTTGTCGTCGCTGGTGCCGATCCTCGGCGCACCGGTGCAGTTCCTGATGGTGCTGGCCGGCCCGATCTTCATGGGCGGGCTGCTGTGGGCCGTGCGCGAAGTCGACGAGGGCAGGATCGCGCGTCCGGCGCACCTGCTGCACGGATTCCAGGAAGGCCGCGCGCCGCACCTGTTGGTGGCGCTGCTGCCGCAGGTCGTGGCCGGCCTGCTGCTGGGCGTGCTGCTGCTGGTGCTGATCGGCACCAGCGGCTGGCAGCACCTGTCGGAGGTGATGCTGCGCATCAACGAACTCAGCCAGTCCGGCGAGCAGCCGGACCAGGCGCTGATCCGCGAACTGGTCGCGCAGTTGCCGGCCGGGCGCATCCTGCTGTGGCTGCTGCTGGTGATCGTCACCTTCGCCGCACTGAGCCTGGCCTTGTTCGTGATGCCGCCGCAGGTCATGTTCGACCACGCCACCGGCGCCCACGCGCTGCGCGCAAGCCTGCGCGCGAGCCTGCGCAATCTGCCGGCGTTGCTGGTGTTCTTCCTGCTCGCCTTCATCGCGCTGATCGCGGTGTATTTCGCGGTGATGATCGTGGCGCTGCTGTGCTCGCTGATCCTCGGACAGGGCGCGGCGATATGGCTGTCGCAGCTGCTGCTGATGGCGGTGCTGATGCCGGTGTTCGCCGGTGCGGTCTACGCGGCGTGGAAGCAGATGTTCGCGCATCCCGAAGCCGTGCCGCCGGCGCTGCCGGCCGGTCGCGACGATATCTTCGTCGCCTGACCGCTTCGCGCTGAGCTACCGGCCGCGACGCCGCGGTCGGTAGTCGGACCCCGCGGCCGCAAACCGACGCGGCTACTTGTGTTCCTGTTCCTCGGTCGCCGGCACTGCCGGCGGCTTGGGCGCGACCATGCGCGAGGCGACGATGCCCAGCTCGTAGAGCAGGCACATCGGAATGGCCAGCAGCAACTGCGAGACCACGTCCGGCGGGGTCAGCACCGCGGCGATCACGAAGATGCCGACGATGGCGTAGCCACGGCCGGCACGCAGCTGCTCGGGGGTGACCCAGCCCAACAGGACCAGGATCACCAGCGCCACCGGCAGCTCGAAGCTGGTGCCGAAGGCAAAGAAGATCACCAGCACGAAGTCCAGGTAGGAATTCGCATCCGGGGTGATCGCGATGACGTCCGGCTTGAAGGTGGTCAGGAAGTGGAAGACCGCCGGCAGCACCAGGAAATAGGCGAACGCGCAGCCGATGTAGAACAGCAGCACCGCCGAACCCAGGATCGGGAAAGCCAGCCGCTTCTCGCGCTGGTACAGGCCCGGCGCGACGAACGCCCAGGCCTGGTACAGCAGCCACGGCACCGCGATGAACAGCGCCACGAAGAACGTCAGCTTGAGCGGCGCGAAGAAGGCGCCGGCCGGGTTCATCGCGATCATCGTCTGCCCCTCGGGCAGCTGCGAGATCAACGGGCGTGCCAGCCAGCTGTAGATCGCCCGGGTGAACGGCAACAACCCGAGCAATACCAGGCCCAGGCCGAGCAGGCCGCGCACCAGGCGCGCGCGCAGCTCGATCAAGTGCTCGATCAGACTGCTTTCGGCATGGACGTCTTCGGGCGGGCTCACGGCCGCTGCTCCGGTTCGCGCGTCGGGCCGTCATCGTGCGCCGGTGTGGCCGGCACATCAGCGACCGGCAACCCGTCGTCCGCTATGACGGCAGGCCGGGCTTCCGCGACCGGCGCATCACTGCCGGTGCGGATGTCGATGTCGCGCGCATCGACATCACGCGCCACTTCGTCGTGCAACCGCTGGCCTTCGGCCTGCACCTGCTGCTCGCCGTGGCGCAGCTGCGTTTCGGCATCGCGCAGCGACTGGCGGACGCTGTGCAGGTTGCGCTTGAGTTCCTCGGCCTCGAGCTCGCGCTCCAGTTCCTGCTTGACCGAATCCCATTGCGAGCGTGCGCGCCGCACCCACAGGCCGGCGAAGCGCGCGGCCTTGGGCAGGCGTTCGGGGCCGAGCACCACCAGCGCCACGACGGCGATGAGCAGCAGCTCGCTGAAGCCGATATCGAACACGCGTCGAAGCCCGCTGCGTCAGTGGGCGTCGCGGTCGCGCTCGGCCTGCGATTCGCGCTTGGCGCTGTCGGCATCCCGCGTCTGATCGTTGAGCTGGCCGGGCGGCCGGTCTTCGTCGCGCATGCCCTTCTTGAATTCCTTGACCGCGCTGCCCAGGTCCTTGGCGCCGCTGGTCAGGCGCTTGGTACCGAAAACCAGCAACACGATCACCAGCACGATCAGCCAGTGCCAGATGCTGAAACTGCCCATGATGCGTTCGCCAATCTAGTGAAGAGGACATGCAGGATAGCGCACCGCGTCGGCGCCGTGGCCATGCCTTTCAGGGCTTGCCGTCCAGCGATTCGGTCCGCACCTCACCCTCGCCCACGGGCTGGAAACCCTGTTGGGGCGCAGCGGCTGGCGTCTGGCCGGGCGGCTGAATTGGTGCGGTGCTCGCTTCCTGCACCGGCGCAGCGGGCGGCGGCGCGGGCGGCGCGCCGTTCGCACGCGCTGGCGGCGGCGCCGATGCCGGCTGCGATTCGCTGCGGTTGGCGCGCGCCGTGTAGGTCGCCTCCTCCAGGCGATCGCGGAACGCGACCACGTCCGGCGACGGCTGTTCGGTGGCGCGCCCTTCGAAGATCATCCGCGGCGTGCTGCCGCTGCCGTAGGCATTGAGATCGGCGGCATCATCGATCTGCAGGATCGCACCGTCGAGCGCCACCCCGGCGAACAGGCCGCGCGCGCGCGACCACGACCAGATTTCGGCCTTGAGCTGGCCATCGGTGGCGGCGGCGGCGTTGCGGCCGACCGGCCCGGCAGCCACGCCGGCATCGGCGCCGAGGGTGAACTTGCCGTTGACGATGTTGTCCAGGCTGCGGTCGTTGCGGAACACCAGCACCACGTCGGAGGACTGCACGCCGGCCTGGAAGCCGATGCTGCCGCCGGTGAGCTTGACGAACACCGGCTGCGACCAGGTGCCGTCCGGCGCCTTGATCGACATCAGGCCATGGCCGCGACGACCGCCGATGACCAGGCCGGCCTTGATCGTGTCGGGAATCACCACGATCGCGCGCGCCTCGTCGAGCAGCTTGTCGGGGATCGCCTGTTCGGGGATCTGCTGGATGTCCGCCAGCACCCGGATCGCATTGCGCGCACGCTGGTCCTCCTCGGGACCGGCGATAGCCTGGCCGGCGGCGAAAGTCAGGGACAACAACAGGGCAAGGCGCGACAGGCGGGGCATGTGGAGCTCCAGGTGGCGATCGCGGAAAGATAAGCCAATCGGCGTCCTTTTAGTCGCCCGCCGGTGAATCGACCCTAAGCGCGATATCCGCCGGCTATCGCGGTCATCGCAACGATGTGGACGCGGCCACCGCCCCTGCTCTGCCAGAATAGACGGATGCCCGACGCACCCACCACCGCCCTGCTGGCGGTCAACCTAGGCACGCCGGAAGCGCCTACCGCACCCGCGGTACGCCGCTATCTGGGCGAGTTCCTCGGCGACCCGCGCGTGGTCTCCCTTCCGCGCTGGCTATGGAAGCCGCTGCTGCACGGCGTGATCCTGCCGCTGCGCGGCCCGCGCTCGGCGGAGAAATACGCGCAGGTGTGGATGCCCGAAGGCTCGCCGCTGGCGGTGTATACCGCGCGCCTGGCCGAGCGCCTGCAGCGCGCCCTGCCGCAGTGGCGGGTGGCGTGGGCGATGCGCTACGGCCAGCCGGGAATGCGCCAAGCGCTGGACGGCCTGCGCGATGCGGGCATCTCGCGGATCGTGGTGTTGCCGCTGTATCCGCAGTATTCGACCACCACCACCGCCTCGTTGCGCGATGTGGTCGAACGCTGGCGATCGGCCAATCCGCGGGTCGCGATCGAATTCATCGAGGAATACGCCGAGGACGCGGCCTGGGTTGCGGCGGTCGCCGATTCGATCCGCGCGCACTGGCAGCGGGAAGGACGCGGCGAGCGCCTGATGTTTTCCTTCCACGGGCTGCCGCAGCGCGTGGCCGATACCGGCGACCCGTACCCGCGCCAATGCGAGGCCAGCGCGCGCGCGATCGCCACCGCGCTGGGGTTGGCCGACGATGAATGGCTGATCGGCTACCAGTCGCGCTTCGGCCGCGAGCGCTGGCTGCAGCCGTATGCGGAACCGACGCTGTGGGCGCTGGCCGACTCGGGCGTGCGCGAATTCGACGTGGTCTGCCCCGGGTTCGCCACCGATTGCCTGGAAACCCTCGAAGAAGTGGCGATGGGCTTTTCCCACACGCTCGCCGAACGCGGCGCGCGCCTGCGCTATATCCCCTGCCTCAACGATGCTCCGGCCCACGCCCAGGCATTGGCCACGTTGGCGCGCAGCCGCGCATGAGTGTCTCGGTGACGGAGTTCGCCTGCGCCTTGCCGTTCGGCGAGCTGCGCGGACTACGCGCCGGGCGCGAAGGCGGCCGCCGCGTGCTGGCCCTGCACGGCTGGCTCGACAACGCAGCCAGCTTCCTGCCGTTGGCCGCGCACCTGCCGGAACTGGACCTGGTGATGATCGACCTGCCCGGCCACGGCCACAGCGCCGCACTGCCGCCGGGCAGCGAATACACGATGATCGGCGCGATCGGCAACGTGCTGGCGGTGGCCGACGCGCTGGCATGGGAACGCTTCAGCCTGCTCGGACATTCGATGGGCGCCGGTATCGCCAGCATGGTCGCCGCCGCCGCACCGGCGCGTGTCGAGGCGCTGGTAGCGATCGAGGCCCTCGGCGGGCTGGCCGAGCGGGTGGAGAACACCGCGCAGCGCCTGCGCGATGCCGTCGCCGCCCATCAGGCGTTGCCGGGCAAATCCCTGCGCGTGTTCCCCAACCTGGAAACGCCGGTGCGGGCGCGGATGATGGCCAACCAGCTGGACGAAGCCAGCGCACGACTGCTGGTCGAGCGCGGTGTGCGCTCGGTGCCCGGCGGCTACAGCTGGGGCAGCGACCAGCGACTGACCCTGCCCACCGCGGTGCGGCTGACCGAGGCGCAGATCGACGTCCTGGTGCAGGCCATCGAATGCCCGACCCAGGTGGTCTATGCCACGCCGGCACAGCCCTACTTTCCCGAGCCCCTGCGCAGCGAGCGTGCGGCACGGTTGCGCGACGGGCGGGTGGAATACACCGCCGGCAGCCATCACCTGCACATGGAAGACCCGGCGACCGTCGCCGGCGTCGTGCGGCGATTCCTGGGGTTGGCTGGTTAGTGGGCCGCGGCGGAAACCGTCCCCACAATGGCTTCGGATGTCGGATCGCACGCTGTAGGAGCGGCTTCAGCCGCGACCCGACGACCCATCCCAACGCTACCCGTTCAACAACCGACGCAGCTGGGCCTTCAACTGCCGCCCCTGCTGCTGGAAATAATCACGCTCGCCGCGCCAATCCGGGCAGCGCAGGCCGACTTCGCGCCAGAACGCCGGCGAATGGTTGGCCTGGATGAGATGGCAGAGTTCGTGCACCAGCACGTACTCGAACGCGGACGGGCGCCCCAGCACCAGCGCCAGGTCCAGCGCCATCGTGCCGTCGGGCGCCAGCGACCCCCATTGCGAGGACATCACTTTCAGCCGCAGCCGCGCCGGCGCACGCGGCAGCGAGGGCAGGTACTTGGGCAGCCAGCGGCCGATGTCGGCACGCGCCTGCGACTCGTAGAAATCCCGCAGCGCGCGCAGCATCGCCGGCTGGCCGGCCCGCGCGGGCAGATGGAAATGCGCGCCCTCATCGTCGCAATCGATGCGGGCATAGCGCGCCGGATGCCAATGCAACGGCAGCTGCTCGCCACGCAGTGGCAAGCATTGGCCGGGAACATCGCGCTGCAGCGGCGGCAGCAGGTCGTCGCGCAGGTAGCGCGACAGCTGGCTCGCCAACCAGTCGCGATGCTCCAGCAGGAACCGCTCGCCGGCGACCAGGCTGGCACGGGTCGGCAGGGTCAGCCGCGCACCACGCTCGTCGACGCTCAGCTTGATCCGCCGCGCGCGCGGGTCGCGCACGCGCAGCACTTCGACCTCTTCTTCGCCCAGCCGCAGGCGCACGCAATCGCGCTGCAAAACACGGGGCGGCGAGGCGATCAGTCGGGGGAGGAACTTCGCCATGCGCAACAGCATACGCCCGCCGCGGGCGAGCGCGTCACCTCGGCTCAGACTTCGGCCTTGCTCAGCTTCAGCGCCTCTTCCAGCAGCAGGAACAGGCGCCGCACCTCGCCGCTCATCAGCGCGAAACGGGCGTCCAGTTCGGCGCGCATGCCGTCCTGGTCGGCGTTCTCCAGCTGGTCCAGTGCGCCGTCCAGGAACTTCAGCTTGCGGATCACCAGGTCGTCGCCGAGCACGAACGAAACATGGTCGTCCAGGATCAGCGCCAGCTTGGTGACCTGCTTGCCGGCCTCCAGGTGCTTGTCGATCTCGTCGCAGCGCAGCTCCTGGTGCTGGCACTTCACCACCGCGCCGCCCTCGATCGGATCCTTCATCTCGCACTCTTCGCCGAGGCTGAGTCCTTCAGGCAACGGCTCGCCGGCGATCCAGCCGGTCAGGATCGAGCGCGGCGCGACCTCCGCATTCAGCGGCAACGCCGGGAACGAGCCCAGCACGCCGCGGATTTCGGACATCACGTTCTCGCCGCTCTTGCGGCTGGACGAATCCACGGCCACATAGCCATGTTGCAGGTCGAGCATCGCATCGGTCCGTGACGTCTTGACGAAGGCTCGCGGCAACAGCTCGTGCACCAGGTCGTCCTTGAGGCGCTTGCGCGCACGCCCGCCGGGCTTGCGGCCTTCCTTTTCCTCGATCTCGGCGAGCTTGCGCGCGAGCAGGTCGTTGACGACCGAGCCGGGCAGGATCTTGTCCTCGCCGCCGACGGTCAGCCACAGGAAATCGCCCGAACGGTGCGAAAGCACTTCCTGTTCATCGCGGCCGAACGGCGAGATGAAGCCACGCGAAGTCATCTCCAGCGGACCGACCGGCTTGAGCCGGGCCTCGGGCAGGTGGGTGTCGATTTCGGAAAAGTCGAGGGTGGTCGGGAAGCGGAACAGCGTCAGATTGCGAAAGAACATTCGGGAGCCGAGAAAGGAAAGGGATAGGGAGCAAGAAGCGGCGAGGTCGAGGCGGCGACTAGGGTTCCGTGTCGCCGATCCCCGATTCTCCCCCAGCAAGCCAGGCACGCGCGTCCGGCAGCGGCGCGGCGGCGTGTCGGCCCAGTGCCAGGAAGTCGAACAGCTTGCCGTCGGCCAGTTGCGCCGGCCGGACATCGGCCAGCGCGCGGGCGATCTGTTCGATCCGCCCCGGGCTGTGCTGTTCCCATTGCTGCAGCATCAGGCCGACCTGCTTGCGCTGGAGGTTTTCCTGGCTGCCGCACAGGTTGCAGGGAATGATCGGGAACTGCCGCGCCTGCGCGTATTCGATGATGTCGCGCTCGGCGACATGGGCCAATGGCCGGATCACCACATGCTTGCCGTCGTCGCTGCGCAGCTTCGGCGGCATGCCGGCCAGCTTGGCGTGGTGGAACAGGTTCATGAAGAAAGTGGCGACGATGTCATCGCGGTGGTGGCCCAGCGCGATCTTGCTGAAGCCCTGCGCCTCGGCATAGGCGTACAGCGCCCCACGCCGCAGGCGCGAACACAGCGAGCACATCGTCTTGCCTTCCGGCACGACCCGGCTGACCACCGAATAGGTGTCCTGCTGGATCACGTGGTAGGGCACGCCCAGCGCGCGCAGGTAGTCCGGCAGCACGTGTTCCGGGAAGCCGGGCTGCTTCTGGTCCAGGTTGACGGCCACCAGTTCGAACGGCACCGGCGCCTTCCTGCGCAGCTGCAGCAGGATGTCCAGCAAGGTGTAGCTGTCCTTGCCGCCGGACAGGCAGACCATGACCTTGTCGCCGGCCTCGATCATGCCGTAGTCGGCGATCGCCTGGCCGACCTGGCGGCGCAGCCGCTTGGCCAGCTTGGCCTGTTCGCGATCGATCCGGCGCGGGTCAGGGCGCGCGCGGACGGGATCGGGCAGGGAAATGACGGCACTCATCAGGCCATTCTAAACCGTGGCGACACCCGCCCCGAGCGTGTCGGCCATGGCTGCCGACGGTCGCGGCGCCGGTGTAAGCTCCGGGTCGATGGAACCGCTCGATCCCGCCACCGTCATCGACCGCCTGGCCGCACTGCGCCGCGAGCATCGTGAGCTCGACGAGGAAATCGGCCGCCGGATCTCCGACCTGCAGGCGGACGATTTGACCATCAAACGCCTGAAGAAGCGCAAGCTGCAGTTGAAGGACTGCATCGCCCGCCTGGAAAGCGCGCTGATTCCCGACGAGCCGGCGTGATCGCCCGCCTGGCCTGAGCGTAGCTCCAAATGTTGATCCACACGATCGGCCATTCCAACCGCTCCCTGGGCACCTTCCTGGAGCTGTTGCGCCCCAGCGGCGTGCGCTGGCTCGCCGACGTCCGCGCGATCCCACAGTCCCGCTTCAACCCGCAATTCAACCGCCAGGCATTGGCCGCCGCGTTGGCCGAAGCGGGCATGGGCTACCGACACCTGCCCGCGTTGGGCGGCCGCCGCCAGGGGCATTACGGCGTCGCGCCGGCCCTCAACGCCCATTGGGGAGAGGGCGCCTTCCATGCCTATGCGGACTATGCCCTGGGCGCAGCTTTCGCCTCGGGCCTGGATGAAGTGCGCCAACTGGCGCGCGCGGGCGGCTGCGTGATGATGTGCGCGGAAGCCGACTGGCGGCAGTGCCATCGCCAGATCGTCGCCGACCATCTGTTGCACCTCGGCGAAACGGTCGCCCACCTCACCGCCGACGGCATCGAGGCGGCATCGCTGAATGCAGCGGCACGGGTGGATGCCCACGGCCGGCTGCACTATCCGGCGGTCGGCAGGACGGATGACCTGTTCGGCTGACGCGCACGCGTGCCGAAGTACCGGCGCGCGGATTCCACCGCGCGCGCCCCGCCGTCAGTCCTGCGTCACCACTTCTTCCGGCCGCGCCGCCGCCGGGCTCACCCGTTCGATGGTGTGGCGCAGCTCGCGGCCGAGAATGAATTTCGCGTCCTTCGCCCACGCATCCAACCGCGCATCGAACAGCAGCTTGCTGTTCTCGTCGGGCCAGACCAGCCGCAGCTCGCGCAGCTTCTGGATGAAGCCACGGAACAAGGCCTTGTCGAAGAACTCCGGCGCCGCCGGCGCGTACAGCAGGCTCAGCCGCTGCGCGGCCTGCTGGCACAGGCTTTCCAGTTCGGCCGCGCCGAGCGTACCCGGGCCGTTCTTCACCAGCACCGAGATGGCGATGTAATAGCGCTCGAACGCCTGTTGCAGCGAATGGCCGATCGCGCGCAGGCGGAATACTTCGTCGGTCTGGCCAGTGTTGCGCGCCAGGATGCCGCCGTCGTCGTCGTTGATGTTCTGCAGCAGGCCCTCGCGCACGAACACGTCGATGGTCTGTTCGATGCGCGCGGCGAACTCGTCCTCGGTCCACGGCAGGAACAGCTCGGCCTGCAGGAACGGATACACCGTGCGCCCGAGCCGGACCAGCCCGGCGCGACTCATCCGGCGATTGTTCTGGAAGCAGCACGCCACCCACGAAGAGGCGGTGAACAGGTGGATGACGTTATTGCGGAAGTAGCTCAGCAGCACCGCGGTATCGCCGCTGACGCTGAGCACGTCGCCGAGCGGATGCGGCGTGCGGGTCAGCACGTTGATTTCTTCGGCGTGCGCGATGATGCGGTCCGGTGAATGCGGGGTCACCGTGACCCGGTCCGAATACGGCATCTCCGACAGCAGCTTCTTGCACAGTTCGATCTGCGCGATCAGGTCCGCCTCGCCCATCGCGTGCTTGGGCGTGGAGAGCAGCGCCAGCGCCAGCAGGTTGATCGGGTTCACGTCGGCGGCGGCATTGACCCGCACCTGGATCTGGTCGGCCAGGCTGTCGACCGCGCGCGCCAGCCATGTCGGCTTCTCGTCCTCGGCAACCGGCTTGCCGTCCCATTCCGGCGCCTCGCGCGCCAGCACATCGTTGAGCGCGATCGGCTCGCCGAAGTTCACCACCACCTGGCCGTAGTTCTGCTTGAGCACCTTGGGGATGCCCCACAACAGCGTCCAGATGGATTCCTTTTCCTTGGGCCGGCCGCTCAGCTCGTCGAGATAGCTGTTGCCTTCCATCAGCTTCTCGTAGCCGATGTACACGGGTTGGAACAGCACCGGCTTGCGTGGCTGGCGCAGGAACGCGCGCAGGGTCATCGCGATCATGCCGCCCTTGGGCTGCAGCAGCCGCCCGGTGCGCGAACGCCCGCCCTCGACGAAGTACTCGATCGAGTAGCCTCCGCCGACCAGCTGCGCGACATACTCGCTCAGCACCGCCGAATACAGCGCATTGCCGCGGATCGAACGGCGGATGAAGAACGCGCCGCCCTTGCGCAGCAAGGTGCCCACCACCGGCAGGTTGAGGTTGATGCCGGCCACGATGTGCGGCGGCACGATGCCGCGTTCGTACAGCAGGTACGACAGCAGCAGGTAATCCATGTGGCTGCGGTGGCTGGGCACGTAGACCACTTCGTGACCCGGCGCCGCTTGCTTGAACTTGTCCAGGTGATGGACCAGCACACCGGCGTAGATGCGGTTCCAGACGTGGGTCAGCAGGAAGCTGGCCGAACGCACCACCGGGCTGGAATAGTCCGCGGCGATTTCCCAGGCGTAGGCATGCGCCTTGCGCCAGGCATCGACAGGCTTGCTGTTGTCGCGCTTGGCCTGCGCGGCGATGGCCTCGCGCACGGTATCGGCGGCCAGCACCTGGTCGACCAGCAGGCGGCGGGTCGACAGGTCCGGCCCGATGATCGCCTCGCGGATGCGCCGGAAGTGCGTACGCAACACGCGCTGCAGCTTGCGCAGCGTGCGCTCGGGCGGCAGGCCCTCGTCGACGGTCTGGCGCAGCGAGATCGGCGGGGCGAAACGCACGATGGTGGTGCGGCCATTGAGCAGTACCGACAACAAGCGGCGGAAGCGGCCGACCAGCGCCCAGTTTTCCGAGAACAGGACCGCGAACCAGCCGCTCTGCCGGTCCGGGGCGCGGCCGACGAAGATCGACACCGGCACCAGGTGCACGTCCAGGTCCGGGCGCACGCGGTGGGCCTGCAGCAGCTTGGCCAGCGAGTCCGAATGGGTCTTGCCGCCGCGTTGCTCGGGGATGAGCGAGTTGCTGCTGCTGCGTCGCGACAGCGCCAGGTAGGCCCGCTTGCGCTGCAGCGGGTCGCCCGGCAGCGGCACCAGCGGCGACGGCAGGCCGGCTTCGCGGCAGGCCTTGTCCAGGATCAACGCGTTCGACAGCCCGTAGTCCTCGAGCACGTACACCACGGGGCGGCCGTCGTTGTACCGGCCCGCGCCTTCCGGCTCGATGGTCAACCCCAGCCAGGGATCGGCCAGGCGGCCGAGCAGGCGGGCCCACAGCGGCCGGCGCTCATGGCGTGCGGTCGGCGCGGCCATCGGCGTGCGCACCGCGGAGCCGTCCACATGCGCCTCCGGTGCGGTCGCCGGCGGGGAGGTGGGACGTTCCGGCTCGGGGGGCTGGCCGTCGGGAAAAGGCAGTTTGTTCTGTTCAGGCATCGCCGACATTATGGCTTAGGCGGCTGCGTCGGACTCACCGGGGGCCTTGGCCCCTGCTCGACGGCCGGGGCGGGGCCCGCCGGCGCGGGCGTCGCGGTGGCCGCGGACGCTGCGGGTTCGGGCGCCGGCCGCAGCAGGGTCGTGACCTGGTGCTGGATGCCGGCCAGGTACCAATGGCCGCCCAGACGGACCAGATCGGCACTGGTGTCGATCTGTTCGGCGGCCAACGGATACTGGATGTGGACCTTGGCCTGGTCGCCCTGCTGGCTCACCAGGCCCACCCGGGTCTCGGCCAGACTGGTGTCCAGGGTCAGGCCGTAGCTATCCAGCACCGCCTTGAGTTCCTGCAGGAATGGACCCAGCCGGCGCAGGCTCTCCTCCATGCCAGCGGCCTGCAGGTCGGCGTCGTTGCGCAGGCCAGTCTGGCGCGCAGCGGCCACGATGCGTGGGATCGCCGCCTGCGCATGCGACCGATCCGCCAACGGCGCGGTCCCGATCCAGTCGCTCAGCGCGGTCACCAGCTGGATGTAATGCGCGCGCTGCTCAGGCGTGTAGTCGCCTTGGTTGCGCAGATATTGGACGCCGAACAGGCCCAGCGAATGCGCCGCCTGCTTGATACCGGTGCCCTGCCCCGCGATCTGGGTATCGAAAGCGCGCTGCAGGCGCTGCTCGGCACCCGGCTCGGACAAGGCCTGCAACAACTTCGGCAGTTCCCCGCCCAGCGGCAGCGTGGTCAGCGGCCAACGGCTGCGGCCCTCCCGCCAGGCCGTTTCGAGCTCTGCGTATTGCTGCGTGGTGACCGCCGCCCTCGCGTAGCCGACCAGGTCATTGTCGTGCAGACGGTCGACCAGCTGGCGCACGGCCGTGGCCGGCTCGGCGGCCGCCCCGGGCAGTTCCGGCGGCTCGCGCTTGCACGCGCTCAGCAACAGCAGCGCGCCGACGGCGACGAGCCAGGGGCGCAACGGTCTGGACGTCAGGAACGGATGCGGCATGGTCGACTCCCCGATCGATGGCGCATCTTGCCGGGCCTTCACACGCAGCGGCAAGGCGCGACGCCCCCGCGCGGCGGGCTTTCCCGGGCATGGCTCGGGCTTGTCCGTTGCTGTCCCGGGCTTGGCCCAGGGCCTGCGCTGAACCGCCCAGTGCCCTGAAAACCCTGCCGCAGCAGCATGGCAGGGATATTGCGGCGCGTCATGTAAACGTTTGCACGCCCTGCTACGGTGCCTCGCCATACGGCCCAAACCCAGACGGGAGAGCGGGACGAATGCCCACGGACCGAGTCGCCAGCCGCGGCCAGTCATTACCGGACAGATCCGGACAAGGGTCCCCGTTCCGCGTCACTACGACGCCTCCGCCCTTCCGCCTAACGACTGCCGGATTGCGCTTGCTCCCTACTCCCCGCGCATTGAACCATCGACCAACGAGCCGTCAGCCATTCGAACCAGAAGGCGGCCGCAGCCCCTGACGCTCCGCAGAGCGTTCACATCAAACGTTGTATCCGTTCACGCCAACATTCGAAAACTTTCCCCGAGCCCGGGAGGGGTCTTACGTGAAAACAACTCGTTCCAACGCACATCTGCCCGCCCGTAGCCTGCTCTGGTGCGCCATGGCCGCCGGCCTGCTCGCCGCCTCACCGCAAGTGTTCGCGCAGTCGGCCAATGCGAACCTGCGGGGCAAGGTCAGCTCCCAGGCTGGCCCCGCCGGCGCCACCGAGGTCGTCGCCACCAACGTCGCCACCGGCGCTGCCCGGCGCGCCACCACCGATGCGCAGGGCAACTATGTGGTGGTCGGCCTGCCGCCCGGCACCTACCGTGTCGAGGCAGCCGGCCGCACCGAGACGGTCACGGTCACGGTCGCCTCCACCGCCACCTTGAACATCAACACCGCGCCGGAAGCTGCCCCTGCCGCCGGCGCCGCCACCACCCTGGACACCGTCACCGTCGTCGCCCCGACGCTGCTGCAGGAAGTTCGCACCTCCGAAGTCGGCAAGACCGTCTCGCTGCGGCAGATCCAGACCACGCCGCAGGTCTCGCGCAACTTCCTGGAGTTCGCCGATGCGGTGCCCGGCATGGTGTTCACGCGTGACGCCAAGGGCAACACCTCGCTGCGCGGCGGTGCGCAGAACACCAGCGCGACCAACGTCTACATCGATGGCGTCGGCCAGAAGAGCTACGTCAAGGAGGGCGGCGTGGCCGGGCAGTTCGGCAGCGCAGGCAATCCCTTCCCGCAGCTGGCAATCGGCGAATACAAGGTCATCACCTCCAACTACAAGGCCGAGTACGGGCAGATCTCCAGCGCTGCGGTGACGGCGGCGACCAAGTCCGGCACCAACGAATTCCACGGCGAGGCGTTCTACCGCTACACCGACGAGGACATGCGCGCGATGACGCCGTCCGAGCGCCGCCCGGGTCAGGACAAGGTCGCATCGCAGGAGAAGGAATACGGCTTCGCACTGGGCGGCCCGATCGTCAAGGATGCGATGCATTTCTTCCTCACCTACGAGGCCAAGCGCTTCGACCTGCCGACGACGGTCGTGCCCGATGCCGCCGCTGTGCCGGGCGCGGCCTTCCTGCCGGCCGACGTCGCCGCGCAGTTGGGCACCGAAAGCCAGCACTTCGAGGAAGACCTGTTCTTCGGCAAGATCGACTGGGAGCCGACCGACCGCGATCGCTTCGAGCTGTCGTTCCAGGACCGCGACGAGAACCAGGAAGAGTTCAGCGGCTCGACCGCGCGCTCGCACGGCATCGTCAAGGAAAACACCGATCGCCGCTACGCGCTGCGCTGGAACCACAGCGGCGACTGGTTCTACAACGAGGTGCTGGCAACCCACGAGGAGTCGTTCAACAACCCGTTGCCGATCACCATGGGCAACGGCTACATCTATACATACCCGAACGGCACCAGCGAAGCGACCATCGTCGGCGTCGAAGGTGGCTCCCCGCTGTCGGCGCAGACCAAGGGACAGAAAGGCTGGTCGATCGAAGACAACCTGACCCTCAACTCCATCGACTGGCACGGCGAGCACACCATCAAGATGGGCGCCCGCTACAAGGACATCGACCTTTACGCCGCCGACGCGCTCGACATCAACCCGCAGTTCTATTACACGATGGGCACGCCCGGCTTCACCGACGCCACGCCGTACAAGGCGTTCTTCACCAAGCCGGTCAACGGCATCGGCGGACTGGCGCCCAGCGTCACGTCCAGTGCCGAGCAGATCGGCCTGTACATCCAGGACGACTGGCAGGTCAACGACCACCTGATGCTCAACCTGGGTCTGCGCTGGGACTACGAAAAGAATCCCTCCTATCTGGATTTCGTCACTCCGCCGAACGTCATCGATGCGCTTTACAGCCAGGACCCGAACGGCCCTCCCGGCCAGAGCTACGCGCAATCGCTGGCGATGGGCGGCATCGACGTCAACAACTACATCTCCAATGGCAACAACCGCAGCGCGTTCAAGGACGCCTGGCAGCCGCGTCTGGGCTTCTCGTACGACCTCAACGCCGACGAGATGCACGTCATCCACGGCGGCGCCGGCCGTTCCTACGATCGCGACCTGTTCGACTATCTGCAATTGGAAGTGACCAAGGCGGCGCTGCCACAGGTGACGGTGAACTTCCGCGACCCGGCAACCGGTGTGTGCTATCGCGGTGCCGCGCCCTGCTTCGACTGGAATCCCGCCCTGCTCACTGGCGGCGTGGGCGGCTTGCAGGCGCTGGTGGGTGACACCAGCAATGCCGGTACCGAAGTCAACATGCTCAACAACAAGCTCAAGGCCCCGTACTCCGACCAGTTCAGCCTGGGCATGAGCAACCAGATCGGCGAGTGGCTGACCGATGTGACCGTGACCCGCGTGCTGAGCTACGACGGCTTCGGCTTCACCCTGGGCAACCGCTATCCCAATGGTCATTTCTGGGATAACCCGCAGTTGTGCAACCCGACCTCCGATCCGGGCCTCACCCAGCCGTGGGGCTGTGCGATCCCGGGATTCGGCGCGTTGATCGTCGGCAACAACGGCATCAAGACCCAGACCACCCAGCTGCTGCTGTCCGGGCAGAAGCCCTACACCAAGGAAAGCGGCTGGGGCGCCTCGGTGGCCTACACCTGGACCAGCGCGCGCCAGACCCGCGACATCAACGAGCACTACGCCTTCGATGCAGCGACGCTGGAGGAGTACCCCTGGATCAAGTCGAACGCGGTCTCGCACCATCGCCTGGTCGCCACCGCCAATTACGACGGTTTCTGGGGCATCACCTTCGGCGGCAAGCTGACGCTGGCCACGCCGATCCCGAGCAACGATCAGCAGTGTGGATTCGTGGCCGGGCCGAATGAGCCCACCTGCCTGCCCGCCGGCTTCCGGCCGCAGGGCAACGGCAGGTTCCTGATCGGCGGCAAGATCTTCGGCTATCGCTCGGTGGACCTGCAGGCGACCAAGGACTTCAAGATCGCCGGCGACTGGAAGGCCTATGCGCGCCTGGACATCATCAACGTCTTCAACTTCGACAACTTCACCAACATCGTCTACGAGACCGACGCCAGTGGCAGGAAGATGGCGTTCTACAACGAAGACGGCGACATCGTCGGCGTGCCGCGCCAGGTCAAGGTCGAGGTTGGCGTGAGGTTCTGACCGCATCTTTCATCAAGACCCCTTCCACCCGCCGGTCTCCGGCGGGTTTTCTTTGGCTCTTCTCCTCATCAGCGGGATGGTTCGGGCTTCTGGGGCTTGCGAGGTGGGGTTATTGAGGGGCGCGCGTGCGTTTGCGGTTTGTGGCGTCGGCTTACGGTGCAGGCCCCGCCCTGACGGGAGGGTGGGCGGAGAAAAGCCTGGCTCCCCATCGCCATCGGTACCCGCCTGATCCCGGCTTCGAGAAGATCTTTATGCCCTTTGTAGGAGCGGCTTCAGCCGCGACCGAGGGATCCGGCGGTCGCGGCTGAAGCCGCTCCTACATCGAAGCCGGATTCGTCGGGAACCGATGGCAATCGGGAGCCCGACTTTTCTCTTCCCATCTTTCCGGCACGCCTCAATCGAAGACATGACATTGATGCGCCTTGCACCGTCCTGGCGGGAGGGGGTGGCCAGCGGACATGGATGTCCGCGGTAGGCGAGTTGGACAGGATGTCCAACCGAGCCGGGCCAGCCCCCTCCCGTCAAGGCGGTGCCCATACCGTAAGCCGACACAAATATCCGCCCGCACCACGCGCGCCCCTCAATAAACCCCCACCTCGCAAGCCGCAAAAGCCCGAACCATCCCGCTGATGGGCGAAGGAGGACCCATAAAAAAGGAGGCCGGATCGTGAGATCGCGGGCCTCCTCAAAACCGGCACAAGTCCGGTGGACAAGTGTGGTGGCACAACCCGGCGTGAGCCGGACGCAGGCATCGTACGCCGCCGTGATATCTAAGGCAACACCTTAGATATCACGGCTTAATTCATTGATTCAAAAAGACATTGAGGCGATTTCGACCTGGATGGCCTCGGCCGCCGCCGCCGGATCGGCGGCCAGCCGGATCGGCCGCCCCACCACGATTGCGTCCGCGCCGTCGCGGAAGGCTTCGGCCACGCCCACGGTGCGCTGCTGGTCGTCGCCGACCGGCCCGCCCGGGCGGATGCCCGGGCACACGATCGAGAAGCCGGCACCGACCGCATGGCGGATCGGCGCAGCCTCCTGGCCCGAGGCGATCACCCCATCGATGCCGGCCGCCTGCGCGGCCAGCGCGCGCTCGACCACCACGTCGACCGGCTCGCGGTCGATGCCCATCGCACGCAGGTCCGGGCGCCCCATCGAGGTCAGCACGGTCACCGCCAGCAGGCGCATTTCGCTGCGATTGGCTTCCACCGCCGCCTGCAGCATCGGCGCGTGCCAGCCGTGCACGGTGCAGTAGCTCACCGGCCACTGCGAAAGACGGCCAACCACGCCAGCGATCGTGGCCGGGATGTCGAAGAACTTCAGGTCCACGAAGATCCGCTTGTCGCGCTTGGCCAGTTCGTCGAGCACGTCGAAGTACTCGCCGGAGGCCAGCAGTTCCATGCCGATCTTGTAGAAGGACACCGAGTCGCCGAGGCGGTCGATCCATTCCACCGCTTCGCGGCGGCCCGGTACGTCCAGCGCGAAGATCAGTCGCTCGCGCGCGCTCAGCGGCAGCGGCGCGCGGCTCATGGCGCCACGTCCAGCGCATCGCGCTTGGCCTGGCGGCGCGCCTCGCGTGGCAGGTTGAAGTCGTTATTGAACAACGCCGGCTCCCAGCCGCCGTAACTCGGATTGGGCAGCATCCACCAGCGCTCGCCGAACCAGTCGTCGTACTGCTCCAGCAGCTCGCCGCGACCTTGCGGGGTATTGGCGACCACCTGCACGAAGTCGCCAAGCTGGTCGCCGAACTGCATCAGCACGCGGTACTTCTGCCCGGCCAGCCGGCGGCGGCAGTTCTTTTCGCTGCCGTTCTGCTCACAATCCTTGACGACCGTGCCCAAGCCCAGGAACACGCTGTCGTCGGCGACCGGCAGGCCGGCCTCGCGCAGGTTGGCCAAGGTGGCCTCCTGCAGGTGCACGGCGCGGTTGGAGATATACAGGACGGTCACGCCCTTGGCGGCGGCGGCCTTGGCGAAGTCGACCACGCCGGGAACGGGCTTGGCCTTCTTCTCGGCGACCCATTGCGACCAGGTGACTTCGTCGTATTCCTTGCCGTCGCGGATCAGCCGCGCCTGGTAGGGCGAGTTGTCCAGCACGGTCTCGTCCACGTCCATGACCACCGCCGGCTTCAGGCCCTTGGCCGCATTGCCGCGCTCCTCCGGCACCAGCGCGTCCCAGTTCTGCTCCTTGAGCGCCTCGTCCAGGCGGTCGGCGGCGGCCCGATAGGTCTGCTCGGCCAGCGCCCGGTACTCCTCGGATCGCTGCATCCACAACACTGCGTTGAGGTTGTCGTCGGCGGCTACCGTCGTCGCCTTCGAGGCGGCGGCCTTGGGCTCGGCCGAAGGCGCCAGCGCGGGCTTGGCGACGGGTGCGCCCTCCGGGGCCTGCGCCTTGCAGGCGGCCAAGGCCAGCACGGCGCCGGCGAGGAGGGTGAGGGAGACAGGACGACTGCGACGCATGGGACACCATCAAATGAAGTGCGGCGATTTTACCGGCTCGCCGGTGACCTGCGGGTTTCACGGTCCGGGCGGGCTATCCTGCCGCCCCCACTGCTGCGGAGACCACCATGGCCGATTCCGAGAATGCCCTGCCCGTCCTGGACCCGGCCCAGGCCCGCGTACTGGGCTGCCTGGTCGAGAAGGAAGCCACCACGCCGGATGCCTATCCGCTGACCGTCAACGCGGCGCAGGTGGCGGCCAACCAGAAGACCGCTCGCGAGCCGGTGATGGCGCTGGAGACCGGCGAAACCCACCGGGCGCTGCGCCAGCTCGGCGAGATGGGCTTGGTCCGGCAGCAGTTCTCCTCGCGCGCGGAGCGCTACGAGCATCGGCTGGAGACCGCGCTGGGCCTGACCCGCCAGCAGGTCGTGCTGATCGGCCTGTTGCTGCTGCGGGGTCCACAGACCGTGTCGGAACTGTTCGCGCGCAGCGAGCGGCTGTTGCGCTTCCAGGATGCGGACGACGTGCGCCATCACCTCGACCGACTGGTACAGCGCGCGCTGGCGGTGGCGCTGCCGCGCGCCAGCGGCCAGCGCGAAGACCGCTACATGCACTTGTTGTGCGGGCCGATCGACCTGAGTGCCTTGCCGCTACCCGCCTCGGCCACGGCCCGCAGCGAGGCCACCGAAGGACTGGAGGCGCGCGTGCAAGCGCTGGAGGAACAGTTCGCCGCGCTGCAGGAACAGCTTGCGCGCCTGCAGGAAGAACGATCAAGCGACTAGGCGCGGCTGTGCTGCCGCAGCCCACGGATCAGAATTCGATCATGTAGTAGGCCAAGGGTTCGCGTTCGGTGGCGATGACGTACTCGCCGTCGCGGTGCAGGCCGAGCTTTTCCAGCAGGCGCACCGAGGCGGCATTGCCTGGCGAGACGATCGCGCAGACCGCCGGCAGTTCGAGAACATCGCGTGCGTGCGCCAACACCGCACGCGCCGCTTCCTCCGCGTAGCCCTGCCCATGGTGTGCCTGCAGCAGCGCATAGCCGATATCGGGATACGCCAGGTCCGTGCGCTTGATCAGACCGGCGGTGCCAATGAAGGTCCCGTCGTCCAGGTGGATCGCGTAGTGGCCGAAGCCATCGCGGGCGTACTGCGAGCCGTGCCAGCCTCGCAGGTACTCGGCGGCCTGTTCGAGCGTGCGCACTTCGCGGTCGCCGATGCCGGCAATGAAGCCGGGATCATTCAACAGGGCCAACATCAACCCTGCATCGCGTTGCGGATCCAGCTCGCTCAGGTGCAGGCGTGGGGTTTCGATCACGACGGGCATGACGGGCTCCGGGACAGGAGGCAGCAGCCTGCCGCCTCGCGCACGCCGCGGCAAGCGCTCAGTCGAACAGCGCCTGGATGGCGGCCAGGCCGGCGCTGGCCCGCTCCTTCTTGCGCTCGGCATCGGCCAGCGGATCGGCGCCATCGCGCTGCATTTCCGCGGCGGGAAGTTCGTCGAAGAACCGGCTTGGCTTCAGGCGGATCTGCTCGCCGAACTTGCGCGTGACCTTGCTGTGGCTCATCCACAGCTGCTCCTTGGCGCGGGTGATGCCCACGTACAGCAGCCGGCGCTCTTCCTGCAGATTGCCTTCGTCGAGGCTGACCTCATGCGGCAGCACACCATCCTCGCAGCCGACGATGAAGACGTACCGGAACTCCAGGCCCTTGGAGGCGTGCAGGGTCATCATCCGGACCTGGTTGCCGCCATCGTCCTTGTCATTGCGCGACAGCAGGGCCAGCTGCGCGGCGAGGTCGCCCGCGCTGGCGCCGCGCGGGCCGCCTTCGAACCACTCGGCCAGTTCCTCGAGGTTGGCCTTGCGCCGCTGGAACGACGCCTCGTCCTTGCTCTGGTTGCGCAGGTCGGTGAGCAGCCCGGATTTTTCCGCCAGTTTGCGCACCAGTTCGGCGGCCGGCAACGCCGCCGATTGCTGGCGCAGGTCGCGCAGGATGTCGGTGAACGCGCTCAAGCCGTTCGCCGCGCGTGGCGGCAAGTGCTGCAGCGCGCCCATCGACTCGGCTGCGCGCGACATCGGCACATGTTTGGCCGATGCCAGCTCGGCGAGCTTGGACAGCGAGCCGGCGCCGACTTCGCGCTTGGGCGACTGCACCGCGCGCAGGAATGCCGCATCGTCGTCGGGATTGACGATCAGCCGTAGCCAAGCCAGCAGGTCCTTCACTTCCTGCCGCTCCAGGAACGCGGTACCGCCGCTGAGGTGATACGGCACCCGCAGCAGCTGCATCGCCTTCTCCAGCGGCCGCGACTGGAAATTGCCGCGGAACAGGATGCAGAAATCGCTCCACGGCACCTGTTTGGCGGTGGCGAGGAAGGAGATTTCCGCGGCGACCTTCTCGGCCTCGTGCTCGCTGTCGCGGCACTCCCATACGCGGATCCGCTCACCGTCGGCCTGGTCGCTCCACAGCGTCTTCAGGTGCTCGTGCGGGTTGTGCGCGATCAGCGCATTGGCCGCGCGCAGCACGCGATTGGAACAGCGGTAATTCTGTTCGAGCTTGATGATCTGCAGCTTGGGGTAATCGCGCCCCATCTGCAGCAGATTGTCCGGGTTGGCGCCGCGCCAGGCGTAGATGCTCTGGTCGTCGTCGCCCACGCAGGTGAAGTTGCCGCGTTCGCCGGCCAGCATCCGCAGCAGCCGGTATTGCGCGTCGTTGGTGTCCTGGCATTCGTCGACCAGCAGATAGCCGATGCGTTCGCGCCAACCCTGCACGATCTCCGGGTTGTCTTCCAGGATCTGCAGCGGCAACCGGATCAGGTCGTCGAAGTCGACCGCGTTGAAGGTACTCAGCCGCGCCTGGTAGCGCTCATACAGGCTGGCCGCTTCCTTCTCGCGCGTGCTGCGCGCCGCCTCCATCGCCTGCTGGGGCGACAGGCCGGCGTTCTTGGCGCGCGATACCAGGTTCCTGGCATCGTCGATCGCATCGGGCTTGGCGCCGTGCATCAGGTCCTTGATCTGCGCGGCGGCATCATCGGAATCGAAGATGGAAAAGCCGCGCTTCAGGCCGGCCGCTTCGTGCTCGATCTGCAGGAACTTCAGCCCCAGCGCGTGGAAGGTGCAGATGGTCAGGCCATCGGCCGCCTCGCCACGGATGCGCTTGCCGACGCGCTCGCGCATTTCCTTCGCCGATTTGTTGGTGAAGGTGATCGCGGCGATACGCCGGGCGGGGTAGCGGCCGGTGGCGATCAGATGTGCGATCTTCTCGACGATGACGCGTGTCTTGCCGCTGCCGGCGCCGGCCAGCACCAACAAGGGACCTTCGCAGTGCAGGACCGCGGCGCGCTGGGGAGGATTGAGACCGTGCATGGGGCTTCCAAGGGCGGTGCATTGTAGCCGGGACTGTGACCAAGCCAGCAGCTTGACGGTGCCCGGTCGTTGCAGTATCTGAAGCATTCCCTGGGCGGCAACGGAGGCTCCCATGCGGTCAAGTCTGTGGTTCTTGGTGGTACTGCTCGCCGGCTCGCCGGCATCGGCATTCGCTGCCCAGGTGGCAGGCACTGCCGCTGCGCAGGTCCCCGCGCCAGCTTCGGATGTCCCGGTTCCGGGTCGCCCGGCAATCAACTCGCCAATCCCCTTGCTCGATCCTGCGGACACCGACGTGGTGATGTCGGAAAGCTTCATGCGCGCCCACCCCGATCTGCAATATCGCCTGCGCGGGCTTGGCGCTCTGCAGCGTGGAGAAGACAGCCAGGGCGCCGACTACCTGCGCATGGCCGCGCGATACGCGGACAAACTATCGCAGGCCTTCCTCGCCCAGTTGTACTGGACCGGCCAGGGCCTGCCCCTGGACCGCGCGCTGGGCTATGTGTGGATGGACCTGGCGGCCGAACGCGCCACGCCCATGCTGCTGGCCGACCGCGAGAAGTACTGGGCGGCGCTCGACGAACAGGAGCGCGCGCGCGCGCTCCGCGAAGGCAAGGCGATCTATGCCGAATACGGCGACAAGGTCGCCCAGCCCCGCCTGGAGGCCGCGATGCGGCGCGCGCTCAAGGACGACCTTCGCGCTCGCGGCAGCAATCGCAGCAGCCAGCTGGAAATGTGCGTGGGCGACTGGCGCATCGTCGACGCCCATCTGATCTGCAAGCGCACGGTGAGCTCGGAACGTTACTACCAGGACCGCTACTGGAAGCCGGCGGCGTACTGGCAATGGCAGGAACAGCAAATGCGTGTTCCACGCGAGGACATCCAGGTCGGATCCCCCGTCCAGGTCAAGAAAGGAGGTTGATGTGAAGCGCTTCTACCCATTGATCCTGCTGTCGCTGTCCTTCGCCGCCTCAACGCAGCAGATGCCGCTCAAGGTCGATCGCGACGTCGATGCCTCCCAGGCCGTGGAAGATGCGCATCCCGACCAGCGCTTCCGCCGGCTCGGCTACGAGGCCGCGCAGAAGGGCCGCACCGAGGACGCACGCCGCTATTACCGCAAGGCCTCGCGCTACGGCGACAAGATTTCCCAAGCCGCGCTGGCCGAGCTGCTGTGGACCGGCCAGGGCGGCGACACCGACCGCGCCCTGGGCTACGCGTGGATGGATCTGGCCGCCGAGCGACGCACGCCTTACCTGCTCGCCAAGCGCGAGCGCTATTGGTCCGAACTGAGCAACGCCGAGCGCCATCGCGCCCTGGACGAGGGTCTGGCGGTGTACCAGGAGTACGGCGACGCCGTGGCCAAGCCCCGGCTGGAGCGGATCATGCGCAACGAGCGCAACCAGGTCACCGGCAGCCGCCTGGGCTACCTCGGGACGTTGGAGACGACTCTGAGGGAGTCCGACGGCGCTGGCTCGCGGGTACTGGCGCAGCAGTACTACCAGGACCGCAACTGGAAGCCGGATGAATACTGGAAAGTTCAGGACAAGCTGATCGAACGCCAGGGCAAAGTCCACGTGGGCGCCCTCGAGGTGCCGGCCGATCCACCGCCGGCAGCACACTGAATCCGGAGGCGATTCGGGGCCACGCGCCGATCGGTAGAATCGGCGCATGGCCAAGCTCTACTTCTACTACTCGGCAATGAACGCCGGCAAGACCACGACCCTGCTGCAGTCGGCGCACAACTACCGCGAGCGCGGCATGCGCACGCTGATCCTGACCCCGAAGCTGGACTACCGGGCCGGCAGCGGCGTGGTTGCGTCACGGATCGGGCTGCGCGCCGAGGGCCTGGCGTTCGGCCACGATACCGACCTGCAGAACCTGGTCGCCAGCGACATCGCCGCGCACGGGCGGCTGCATTGTGTGCTGGTCGACGAAGCGCAATTTCTGACCCGCTCGCAAGTCTGGCAGCTGAGCGAAGTCGTCGATCAGTTGCGCATTCCGGTGCTGTGCTATGGCCTGCGCACCGACTTCCGCGGCGAGCTGTTCGAAGGTAGCCAGTACCTGCTGGCCTGGGCCGACGAGATGCAGGAGATCAAGACCATCTGCCACACCGGCAGCAAGGCCACCATGACCGTCCGTGTCGACGATCAGGGCCATGCCGTGCACGATGGCCCGCAGGTGGAGATCGGCGGCAACGAGCGCTATGTCTCGGTCAGCCGCGCCGAGTTCAAGAAGATCATGCGCGGCGAAGGCCGTATCGAGCCGCTACAGGCCCCGCTGCCGCTGTAGCTGCCGCGCCGGCGACGGTGTTGCCGCCGGCGGTGAAGCAGTCAGCGCCTCAGTACAACCTGCGCTCGGCCGCCGGCGGCGGTGTCCACTGGTACAGCCAGGTTTCGGTCAACGGGCGACCCTGCACCCGCAGGTATAGGCGGATGTCGACCTGCTCGCTGGAATCATCCGGCGGCACCACATCGAACATCGCGCGATAACCGCCAATCTCGTGCAGCGGCCGCGCCGACACAATCTCCACCTTGCCGCGCGACAGCTGCAGCACCGCCTCCACCTGCAGGTTGTTGGCCTTGGCCAGCGCAGCCAGCTCGCCACCGGCGAAGTCCACCGCAAAACGCCAGGAGAAGTGCGTGCGCTTCTGCCCGATCACGCCACCCAGGCCGGTGCGCGTGGCCACGCACCGCGCCAGCGGCGAAGCCGCCGGCGGCTCGGCGCCCCAGTACAGCCGATAGCCGTACAGCAGTTCCTGGCCCTTCTGCGGCTTGGCCTCGGGATTCCAGAACGCGACGATGTTGTCGAAGGTCTCGTCCACGGTCGGGATCTCGACCAGTTGCACCGATCCCTTGCCCCAGCCGTTCTTCGGCTCCACCCACAGGCAAGGCCGCTTCTCGTAGAAGACGCCGTCGTCCTGGTAGTGGTCGAAATTGCGATCGCGCTGCAACAGGCCGAAGCCGCGCGGATTGTTGTCCACGAACATGTTGAAGCGCAGGTGCGGCGGATTGGCCAGTGGCCGCCAGATCCATTCGCCGCCACCGGTCCACATCGACAGGCCATCGGTATCGTGGATTTCCGGACGCCAATCCCAGTCCATGCGCCGATCGTTCTCGCCGGTCTGGAACATGCTGGTGCAGGGTGCGATGCCGAGCCGTTCGATGCTCGTGCGCGGATACAGCGCGCAATCGATGTCCATGATCAGCACATCGCCATTGGTGATCGCAAAGCGGTAGGCGCCGGCGATGCTGGGCGAATCGAGCAGGCCATAGACCACCACGGTGTTCGATCCGGGCGCGGGCTGCTCAAGGAAATACGCGATGAAATCCGGAAATTCCTCCGGCGCGCCGGTACCGGTGTTGATCGCCAGGCCACGCGCGGACTGTCCGTACTGACCCTCCTTGCCGACCGCGCGGAAATAACTCGCCCCCAGGAACGCGGCGAAATCGCGATCCGTATCCTGTCGCGTGTTCAACCGAAAGCCGGCAAACCCCAGGTCGCCGGGCAGCGCCTTGCCTTGCAGGCCGCTCTTGCCGTAATCGAAGGCGGCAGGGTCGTAGGCCAGTTCCTGCGCTTTGCCATCGACCACGTCGAACATGCGCACTGGCGAATGGAAGTACAAACCCAGGTGGAAGAACTTGGCCTGGAACTTCGCGTCCGTGTTGGCCCACAGCGCGTGGTCCTGGCGATAGCGGATCGACTGGTACTGGTCCCAGCTGAGGTTCTCGACCGGACCCGGCAGCACGCGCTTATGGGATTGGTACGGCGCATCGGCCAACGCACGCGCCTGTCCTTTCAGCCAGGCGAAATCGAAGGGCTGCGGCTGGCCCAGCCTGCGCAGGCCCACCTGGCGATCGGCGGCCAGTGCCCACTGCGGGATGGCCGGCAGTCCCAGGCCGGCCAGGGCGGCGGCGGCGGTGCTGAGGAATTGACGTCGTTGCATGGCCGGCGGGTCAGCGGGAGGGAGGCACATCATAAACAGCCCGCCCGGCGTCCGATGGCTAGACCATGAATACGCCGGTCAGGATCCGCAGGCGTGGTCCAGGCCCAGCCGCGGCCCCTGCTCGCATAGGAAGGCGCGTTGGGCCTGCGGGGTGTCCGGGCCGTCGTAATCCAGCAGGGTCCAGCGCTCGCCCGCGCGCATGCGACCGCCGGGCGCCAGGGTCCGGTAAGGGGCATGGACCTCCATTTCCAGCAGGCCATCGCCCGGTGCGCGTGCCGGCGCATCGAGATAGAGCTCGACCTGCCCCTGTTCGGGATGGATGCGCTCGCGCGGCTGGTGTTCGAAGCGGATCAGCAACACCTGCCGTCCCGCGAATCCGGCCATCCAGCCGGCGGAAGGCTGCAGCCGATACTTGCCCCGCTGCACGGTGTCGGCATTGGCCCACTGCCCGGTCAACTCGAACAGGCCGCCCATCCACTGATGCTGCGGCGCCTCGATACCGGGCTGCGGCGCCGCGGCCTGCAGGTCGAAGTCCTCGGCCGCCGCCACCGGCACGAACACCCGCGTGCTGGCAGCCACGCGCGTGTTGAACCACAGGTCCCAGGCCACCGGCGTGGCGCGGACGTTGCGCGCCTCGGCCGTCAGCGACAGGGTATTGGGATGTCGCGGCGAGAACGCGAAAGTCTTGCGCAGGCGAACGCCGCTGACCGGGCTGGCTTCGCCTTCGAGCACGATCTTCCTTTTGCTGTGCTCGACCAGCCGGGTATTGGCGAGTGACAGAAACGGATCCGGCGGCCAGTTGGCAGCGGCCTGTCGGCGCTCGGCATTGGCGTCCTGGTGCAGCCACCACTGGCTCTGCGGCCCCACCCAGACGTCATGGCCGAGATAGGCGATATCCCCTGCCTGGGCACTGACCGCCGGCTCGGGTTGGGCATGGACCGCCTCGCCGATCTTCAACACATTCGGCTCGCCTTGCCGGTGCCAGGCCAGTCCCCGGCCCCCGTAGGCCTGCGTCGCTTCGAAGCGCACCACGCCGTTGTCGAGTACGAGCCGGCCGGTGGCCGGCGACGTCGGTTCGGAGGCCTGTGCGCCAACGCAAGCGAACAGCAGACTGCAGTGGAGCAGGATCGTTCGTGTGCGCACGTTGGCCTCCGAAGGGAAGCCTCATTCTCGCGCGCGTCGCCTCCGCCGACTACCGATAACGGTTCAATGTGGCGGGCGCGGCCACAGATGATGGCCTTGCAGCCAGCGTAGCGCCCGATAACCGGCGACGGAGCCGCGTGCGGATATCGGCCGATGCTGCTGGTAATACTGCAGGTCCTGGGCGAATGCTTCGACGCTGGCGTAGCGATGGCGTGGCGATTTCTGCAGCGCTTTGACCGCGATGGCATCCAGGTCCCCACGCAACTGCTGCGCCAATCGTCGGCGGGCCTCGTCCGGCAGCGCGGCGGTCGACGGTGCTTCGAACAGCACGGCTTCCGAAGGCAGCGGCATGTCCACCCGCAAGATCGCCCGGTCCCAGTCGGCATCGCTTTGGCGTCGCAATCGGTAGGGCTTGCGCCCGGTCAGCAGTTCATAGAACACCACGCCCAGCGAATAGACATCCGCGGCGACACCCTCGCACTCGCCACGCAGTTGTTCCGGCGATGCGTAGTGCAGCGTGAACGCACGGCCGACCAAGTCCGGGGCGGCGACCGCTTGTTCGTCCAACATTCGGGCGATGCCGAAATCGAGCAGCGAAATATGGCCGTCGGCATCGACCAGAATGTTCGAAGGCTTCAGGTCGCGATGTACCACCGACCGGGCGTGCGCGTGCTGCACCGCTTCGCAGACCTGTGAGAACAGCGCCAATCGCTGCGCCAACGGCACGGCGTGCTCGCCACAGAAATCGGAAATCGGCCGGCCTGGCGCGTAGTCCAGCGCGAGGAACAACTGGCCGCGATCGTCGCAGCCGGCTTCGCGCAGGCGGGGGATTCCCGGGTGCGCCAAGCGTGCCAGGATGGCGCACTCGCGCTCGAACCTGCTGCGCAGGTGCGGATCGGCCAGTTGCGGCCGCAGCAGCTTCAATGCGACGTCGGCCACGTCGGGGCGCGAGTCGTGACTGGCCAGCCACACCTGCCCGGCGCCGCCTTCGCCGAGCAGTTGTTCCAGACGGTACGAGCCGACCTTCGTGCCACGGGATGTGGGCGTTTCGCGCAAGCCAATCAACGGCTCGGCCATGAACGCATCACTGTTCCGTGCCATGGACAGCAGCCGGCGCAGTTCCTCCGCCAACGATTGGTCTTGCGCCTCCAGCTGCTGCAGGCGCAGCTGCCGCAACGCATCGTCGAGTTCGAGCAGCTCGTCCAGCAGCGGAGACAGCAGGCGCCAGCGGGCGGCGTCCATGCCGGCGACTCAACGTTCCTGCATGGAGGCCAACAACAACATCCGGGCCTTCTGCCAATCGCGGCGGATGCTGCGCTCGGAGCGTTGCATCAATTCGGCGATTTCCAGCTCCGACAGACCGGCGAAGTACCGCAGTTCCACCACCTTCGCCAAGCGCTCGTCGACTTCGTGCAGGCGATTCAAGGCCACGTCCAGCGCCAGCAGGTTCTCATCCAGGCGCACGCCGCTCTCGCTGTCCTCCGGGATCTCGGCCACGCGCTTGAGGTCACCGCCACGCTTGCGCGCAAGCCGGTTGCGCGCGTAGTCGACGACCACGCTACGCATCGCCGAAGCGGCATAGGCAAAGAAATGCGCACGATCATCGAAGCGCGCGCCACCCGAGGCGCCCAGCAGCTTGAGGTAGGACTCGTGCACCAGCGAGGTGGCGTCCAGCGTGTGGCCTTGCTGGCCTGCGAGCTGGCGTCGCGCCATCGCATGCAGTTCCCGGTACAACGTGGTCAGCACGCGATCAAGCGCGGCACGGTCGCCCGCGCGCGCCGAATCCAACCACAGGGTAATGTCCGTCGCCTCCGCCATGGTGCAATCCTTACACCGCCGTTGGCGCGGAATATAGCGCGTCGTCGGCCCGTTACGTGAAGACTGGCGACCGTGCCGAAGCCGCAGCCCGACTTAGCGAAGTAGCGTCGTATTCAGCGTTGGCAGCGCGGGCACCAGACCGTTGCGCGCTGCCCGATCGTGGCGTGCCGGAGCGGGCGACCGCATTGCCGGCACGGCTCATCTTCGCGGCCATAGACCAACAGTTCCTGCTCGAAGTAGCCGGGGGCGCCATCCGGGCTGATGAAGTCGCGCAAGGTCGTACCGCCCCGCTCGATGGCGCGGGCGAGGATTTCCTTGGCCGCCATCGCCAGCGCTTGATAGCGCGCACGCGATACTTTGCCGGCCTCCCGGAGAGGATGGATCCCGGCTTTGAACAGGCTTTCGGCCGCATAGATATTGCCGACGCCCACCACGACCGCCTGGTCCATCAGGAACACTTTCACCGGCGCGCGCCGGCCCCGGCTGAGCTCGAAGAGATAATCACCATCAAAATCCTCGGAAAGCGGCTCCGGACCCAACTCCTGCAATAGCGGATGCAGGCCACCTGCCGGCTGCCATAGCAGGCAGCCGAAGCGCCGGGGATCGTTGAAACGCAGGACACGCCCGTTGTCCAGACTGATATCGACGTGATCATGCGTGCGAACCGGCGTGTCGCCGGGCAGCACACGCAGACTTCCCGACATGCCCAGGTGCATGACCGCGCTGCCGCCGCCATCGGTATCAAGCAGCAGGTACTTGGCCCGGCGCCGGACCTCCACGATCCGCGAGCCCGGCAGATTGCGCTCGATTTCCTGGGGAATCGGCCAGCGCAGATCAGGGCGGCGCAGGATGACGCCATGGATGCGGCGACCCAGCAGGTGCGGGCTGAGGCCGCGGCGCGTGGTTTCGACTTCGGGCAGCTCGGGCATGAGGTATCCGGAAGAAGCGGGGGGCCGCTCACGATGGCGCGCGCGTTGCGTCCTGCGACGACATTACCGCTACATAGGTGCGGTTGCCGCCAAGGCAAGCCCAGATAATCGCGCGCAAAAACAAACCCCCAGCTTGTGGCTGGGGGTTTGAGGGATAAAGACCCTGGCGATGACCTACTCTCGCATGGGAAGCCCACACTACCATCGGCGCAGCTGCGTTTCACTTC